>Ga0131853_10008982_pt1 | contig 18236 bp, 16 predicted proteins | sample TergutLab28metaG_FD_92764 | JGI IMG/M metagenome (GOLD analysis project Ga0131853, IMG submission 92764) | Labiotermes labralis P1 segment gut microbial communities from Petit-Saut dam, French Guiana - Lab288 P1 (version 2) (version 2) | ecosystem: Host-associated > Arthropoda: Insects >... | reverse complement strand
TGAGTGGACCCCGTTCCAGACCCACTACTACTCAGAAAATCTGGTAGCGCCGGGGATCGAACCCGGGACCTCTGTATCTGTAGCCAGAAACTCTGACCACTAGACCACAGAGGCGGTCACAATGACCAACAAATGCAAAATTAATTGACAAATTATGACACTCATCCTACATGTTTCGACACTACTGTGTCATCCTCAGGGAGTTCGTAGTTAGTACATTGCCAAGTTACAGAACTATTACCAACAACTGCATTTGACATGCCTGTACCAGTCATCATGAAGGTCACAAACCCTCAATTGCATTGCGTGGTGATCTACTATTCCGAATTCACTCAAATCGGTCAAGAAATGTGGACGGTATACTATGAGTAGAAGTTTATTTGTGGCCTTGAAAAATATATGACCTTCACTGAGCCGACATTTACGAAACTTGTATTTTCTGTACGTCTTTTATATCAGAATTTGTCCAAGTGGCACGAAAATTGTAGAATATAGGAGCATACCTATCTGAGCAAACAAATACGCCCCGCACCTGTATTGGAACATATATATCTATATAAGAGTAAACATGGTGCACACCCTAGAAGATATGAACCTCAATCAATACCCCTTTGATAACCTCAAATCTCTTGCGCTTGTTCTCGAATACTCTCCCTTGAAAACGATGGCTAAGCTGCCCATCAAGACAAAAATGACAGGTAAATATCTCCCTGTGCATGCCATGACGATATATGGACGAGTGGTGGAATAGCTCCACACGCTGAACACTCTATTTCCAGCTCCGGTGAACGTCTCCTGCTACCTGTAGAATAAAAATGTGGATGTTCCCCAGTGCCAGTGTGGACTCTGAAATCGGTAAACATTTTTCCTCTGTCGAAAATATAAACACAACTGCTGAACAATACAATGCAAGCAACAGCACAGTGCAGTAATTGATGGCTGTAGTTATATTGCCATGATAAAATTAAAAATAAGCCCTACTGAAAAATAGGAATGCCTGTAATAATATAAACAACAAAATATACGCAACAATGATGGTATTTATTAATAATCCCTATCAGCTCAACATGTTTCGGGCGATGATTTCGCCCATCCTCAGGAGCACTAGACTGTGTTTACAACTTGTGGTATAATGCACCGACGATGCTGCCGGCTGGTAAAGTAGCCGTGGTGTTAGTCTGACTGTTCACCTTTGTTCAGCAATACTACCATACCGTACAGCATCAAGATTGGCATTTTCGGAACACGCAGTATATAGGATGCAATAATTGTAGCTATAAAAACGTCATTTGGAATAATATTAAATTCGACCTTAAAAATTTGTATAAATAGAATAGGATACAGAAATTGTCTATTGTAAACGTGGTAATAAAACTTCGATTTCCAAGAAAAGCAGGGAGCTTTTAAACAGCTGAGCGACTATCAGCTTATTAAGAAATATTCTGCTCTCTAGAGTAATCCACTTACGTTTCTAACCTCCAGGTATTGTGCCTTTCTTTGGTTGTGTTAGAAACACCTTCATAAATAAGCTTACATTATTTGCTCCCCCTAAGTACAATTTGCCATTTTGACATGCCCATTAACTGTAGGTTGCAACTTCGCATTTGTAGAAAGAATACGAGCATTAAGAATGAAAACGGACGTAGAAAATGACCCATGTATGACGCTTGCGCTTTCTTGTTTTGGGAACAGTAAGTATGATATCAAACTTTATCAGCTATGGGATAAATATTTGTGCATTTTAATGACTACGAATTTTACATCAAACGCGAGTTATCTGATTTCCTTCTACAAACAAAATGAAAGTGATATTTTTGGTGTTCTTAACCACGCAATTAGATGGAAGTGAGTTGACAGCTGCACGTCTCGGCCACTTTGCTGCAGGATATAGAACCCCGTTACAAATTGGATTGGAGGGTGGGGTGGTCCTAGAGCCGGGTAAGAGCGGAGGAAAAGGGAAAGATTTTGCCTCTGTCAAGAATCGAAGCCCGGCTCCCCTGTCCACTCCGTAGCCTGCTGTATGAGATCTGAGGGTCAGGGATATGGAGTCTACGGTCGTATGGGACGTAAAAACATGTAGTCCGGTAGCTGGTACAGGTCTGCCATTCCACACAGCATAACACCTAAAACGGTAGTAATATTGTCACTACAGTGAAAGAACTATCCAATCTCTCTCTAATTTTATACAATTTCGTGGGAACGTTTCGACAAATGACTCTCTCAGTCCGTTATTATTATTTTTTTTTAATGTTTTGCTGACCGTGCATCTCAGTATAATCTTCGTAATTAACCAACTTAATGAACAAATTCATGTCTTATAATAAGTTTATTAAATGCCTCTACATTTTTCGAGCACTATATGCTCATCATTAGGAGGTCAAATTGTGTTATACAGCATCTGGTATCGTCACACTCTGTAGGTGGCCGTCCGGTGCACAGGTTTAGAGAGGACTGGTCCTCTCTCAACCTGTGCACCGGACGGCCACCTCCAGAGTGTGATGATACCAGATGCTGTATAATACAATTTTGACCCCTGATGATGAGCACACAGTGCTCGAAACATGTAGAGGCATTTAATAAACTTATTACAAGACGCGAATTTGTGCATTAAGTTGGTTAATTACTAAGGTCCGTTATTACGTCGGATGTGTACTCCACAGTTAGATTTTACAGGTCTCTATGTATGGCTGTCTAACGAAAATAAAGTTAGGTTCGGCATGTGAAGTTAATTCCCTCTACCATCAAACTATTTGCATGGAACTGTTAAAAACTGGAGGGAAACGTATGACTACTTCATGGAAAATTTCAGAGTGTCGAAACACAAAACTGGGCAATTTTAACCCCACCCATTTATATTCTTTTTCATTTTTACGGGTGGGATTTTTGTCGGTAGAAGGAAAACAGACTGACTGTTATCTAATAACCAAAGAATTTATTTTGAAAACTTAAAAGCAGAGGCACTACTAAGAATTCCAATTGCACAGACGATACTTATGGGTCGCAAACATGGTTTTCCTCCTGTTCTTTTGAACATTTAATAATACTACGGCAGGTGAAGGTCCCCTGAAAGAATACGTCTTTTGTTTCGTTTCTTTACATGAAAAGAGAAAGAAGTATTGCTTTAGCTGGAGATACCTCAATGTGAGTAGAGTAGACCACAAACATTCCTTTGTGTCGGCTGTGCCGCTGTCTGCAGCCACATCTCTTTTTCAATCTCTGCAGTTCAGTGATGTGAAGTGTGTCAACTGGGCTCTAGGACGGTCAAACCGGAAAGAACTCCTTTCTAGACTAGGATAGCTATTCAGACGCCTGACTTACAGGTGGCATGCGAGCGTCTGCCTGTCGAAAACTATTGCTGCGAATGGCCCTTGTTTCAACCCTTAACGAAAGGTTACCTTTACGTGCCTGTGGAAAATTTCAGAAACATCTGTATGCAATGTTAAAAAAAAATTAAGCAAAAAATAATTACGTAAAAGTATACATATATTATTTAAGATAATGAAGCTGTCAGAAGTGCAGATTGTAATTCTATCCACTGTTTCTCATAATTTCGAGTCCGCAGACATGCAAGGATATGTTGCACACTTAAGGTTTACATTTGAGTTAGGCGTGTGCATATCCACGGATTTAAATAAAATTATTGAAAATGCTCGAGCTCTTAAACCTTGTTTACAAGACGTTACTATCGGCTACAATCTATTTTATTAATTTTACGTTTTGTTGGCTGTGCATCACGTATAATCTTGCAAATGAAACCACATCGGTGCACAGTTTATTCTTAGTATATTTATCAATATCTACATGTTTCTGGCAACTATGGGCCCATCATCAGGAGACACAACCGTCTGGTGTGCAGGAGCATACGCTTCTGCATACCAGACAGTCATCCACATAGAATCACAAATACCAAGTGCGCAAAAACACAGTTGTGTCTCCTGATGATGTGCCCATAGTTGCCCGAAACACGTAGAGGTTGATAAATATACTAAGAATAAATGTGCACCAAGTTGGCTTTATTTACAAGACTATTTTATCAAGTCAGTCTTTGATGACAAAGTGATGGTTTTGTCGTACCGCTAGTCGTATTAATTCCGGCCCAATCCCTGGCAGTTTTAATGTCATGTCACTTTCAAATTCAAAATTTGTTTTCCTTCTTCCTTGTCAGATACAACAATACCGAAAACCCTGCTTCGAACTATACGTAGTAACAAAACCAGCAGGTATCTTAGGTCTTTGTTTGCTAGGCTTGTAAATTCTTTATGCACATTCAACCAGAAGTCAGTAAGAGAGATCTCTTGTAGACATTCTTCAAAGTGCCATTTGAACGCAGTTAATTCAAACTGTCGTTTTTTACCTCGCAGAGAAATTTCGAGACCAATGCATGTGAGGGTCCAGGGTCGGAATTTGGGCACGGAAATGATTCCTCAGTCTTTTAATTTTTTTTTTGCATCTAGTATCTGGCTAGGAATGTCCACACCCGAGGTGATGCTCACAAAGTGTTCAACGTTACGAATGCCTACAACTCTAACGGTCCGAGCGCGTATTCCTGATTAACATATTAAGCTTCCTGGTGTTAGCATTCACATTTTTTTTCGACACTTAACAGAGAGATCGATGAGTTCTGCCAAAATATCAGCCAGTTAAGCGACGGTACACAGTCAATAGTAATTGCGCGGGATCTCAAACACAGACACTGCACACTACCCACGATTATAAACTTCCTGTTTTTGACATATCCCTCAAGCTTGCTTTTATCCCCTCCCCCATAATAACCAACATACCTGTGTGTGAAGCTGTATTTACTTGTGTCATTCACTCTCTTCTTCTTCGTAAAGAATCATAAAAAAAGAGAATATTTAAGGCACGGTTTTTAATATGATTAGTTTCAAATGCCGTTGCAAAGTACTTTGCGGCTGGTGAATATATTTTTGGTAGTAAGGGGCTGTCCTAATGTTATCCACCCATCTACGCCTAGACCACTGGGGAGACCTAGGCGTAGATGGGTGGATAATATTAGGATGGATCTCCAGGAGGTGGGATGTGGGTATATGGATTGGATTGAGCTGGCCCAGGATAGAGACGGGTGGCGGACGCTTGTGAGTGCGGTAATGAACCTTCGGGTTCCGTGAAATGCGGGGAATTTCTTGACTAGCTGCAAACCAGTTAGCTGCTCTAGAGGGACTCTGCACCATAGAGTAAGTAAGTAAGGGGCTGTCTGTAAATATAGCAGTGAGAACATTTTACTAGATGCCTGACTGCCTTTACTAGGGCCGACAATACGTTTATCTACACTGTCAAAGTACTCGCTCCATCCTCAGTACGATATTCGGATTGTTTCCTATTCAACTTTCTTCTTAGGCGAACAATTATGAGGACTAAAATAAAATGGCCATACAAGGTATCGAAAAAATTGTCACTATAAGAGATGTTTATTATATACCAACATATGCACAAATAAGTGGTGTAAATTTATATTACAATTACTCCGACATGTTTCGGTGTTAATACACCATCTTCAGGAAATTTACAAGTTGTGTTAGCTAAAGTTATGTATTATTAAAGTGATAAAATACAATATAGTAGTGTGTTGTTATGAGAAAATCTTGGTAAATGTGGCTGCATATGTAATTCATGGTTACAGGAATTACATACGCAGCCACATGAAGTTAAAAATACTTGTTAAGCTACTATTATAGGTGAGTATATTTTTGTAATATTTTAAAAATATTGAACACATTATTTTGCATTATAATTTATACGACAACAAAAATAATTTTGCAGAACCGCTGGAGAGGTCTCGTGAATTTCTGGGAAACAGCGAAACACACCTTTAGAACAACTGGCCTATTCTTATTATAAAACCAACGAGATGCACTAATTTCTCAAATTTATTTTTGGAATAGAACTCTATATATTTCGGACAGGTTTTCTATCCATCATGAGGAGTCTAGTACTGTATAGATAGCAATAGGTATATGTTATACAGGTTATGCTGACTGCTTGCTAGCGGCATCAGGATGGCTGGTTCCATCCTGATCCCGCTAGCAAGCAGTGAACTTAACCTGTATGACATATACCTATTGTTATCTATACAGTACTAGACTCCTCATGATGGACAGAAAACCTGTCCGAAATATATAGAGTTCTATTCCGAAAATAAATTTGAAAAATTAGTGCATCTGTTTGGTTTTATTATAAGAATATATCACGATGCACGGTTCTCTAAATGTCAAACAACTGGCCTATAACATAGAATGATGTAACGATCGGTCCTTAGACCCAAAGTGGGCGGTAAAGTCTTGGAACAGTTTGGGGTAATATGCCGATATTTGCGCGGGGGTACTGGGGACAAGAAAGAAAACCATTTTACAATGTAGTCTGACACCTGGTCGAGTTTGAAAGCCCTCACCTCCTGAGTACAAGTCTCTAGCGTTACAAATAATATCACCATGTTTTGTGACAGATTAATTAAAAAGTAAGACATTGAAAAGATATGGAAGAAAGCGGTCGTGGCCTGATTTGAAGAAATATCTTGGTATTTGCCTGACGAATTAGTGCAAACCATAAAAAATATCAGTCAGGATGTCTCTTCGCCGAAACTTCCCGAATACGAAGCGTCAGTGGTGCCAACTGACGGTGATTCGGTTTGTGCATGAATACACATTGCAGTCTGTATGGAATCGTAGTCATTAGGTTTTTACATGTGTGAGGGGGGGGGGGGAGTGGCTAGCAATAATTCTCAACACTAAATGAACTAAATTCCAATAAGGTTATAGGTAGAATTTTAATTGGAATGTGATACAAACGCACCCTATACGCCAGCAGAAAATAGTATCAGAGGCTTATACAACCATCAGACACGCTTTCGGAGTGACTTACTGCATGTTTAGCGTGGCGATCAATTAACACGAGAGTCTCCAGTTTGATTGGCAATGTTCAGCGCAGGCGCGGAAGGGTCTACAAGATGGATCACCGAATCATATCAAACAGTCGCATCTGCATTCCCGTTGGGTGGTCTCCGAGTCCCTTCTGATGACATTCTGTCATCGGGCCGGAATGGTAACATACACGACATAAGGGCACACCCGGATGATCATTATCAATTACTCTTGCTGTTTGGTAAACCAGTTCCTTAACTTGTATTTTACCCTCTGGAACACAGTGGTAGTTGCAAGTGCCACTATTTTTTAACATCACGAATCAGAACATTGCAGCCTTATATTGCAAGATTTTCGTGTGTTTCGTGTGACTGTGACTGTCCTAAATATTTACACTCCAAAATTTTCAACCAACACTTTTTCTTTAGGTGGCACACCAACACTGATATCACTAGTCTCGCGAATATCAGCTGATTCGGATGTTGTAATGTTTTACTTTTAAATCTTCGGAAATTTTACTGGAGATATGTACTGATAACAAGAAGATTCCTGGACCGCAACGCAGGAAGCATTCTTAAATTTAAGCAGGCCTGACTCCTTTGCGGACGCAATTTTATTCCTTTAATCTCGTTCTTACATCAATTCTGAGGTCGGAAGTAGTGTTTTCCTACGAAATATTGATATCCACCTCCTAGATCACGTGCCACAGTGTAGCTGAACACATCCTGAATTAAATATAGTCAACCATGTGTAAGATTCATAAAACGTTACTGCGTAGTCTTACCCTGCGTCCGAAATGTTTGAAACAGAAATGAGTATAAAATAGAAAAAAAACTAGAAAGGAATATCTTATTGTCGTCTCCTATTTTCTCAAGCACTATGTTATACCTCACAGACTTCTAAGTATCAAGAAGAAATAAAGTAATTAAGCTACTGTTGAAGGGAAGACTTGATTTTCTTAATTTATATTGCCCCATGCCGACCAACATGTAACCTAGCTGCCAGCTACTGTCTGCAGCCGCGTTGAAAGGAATCGGCTAGCTCAAAGCAACTAACCTGTATAGACACGCTATTAATGTGGCTTGGCTACAGTATGTGAAAGATACATAATATCTTGTAGCGGCATATAATTACCTGCCACGCTTCTGAAGGGTAAACTGCGACCGTACGTTACTTATGTAAGGGTGGTCAACTTGCATACGCACAGTTATTTCCGTCTTGATAAAGAAAGACCACCAGGGTTGTAGGTGACGTCTGTAAGTATGACTGAGGTCTTTCCGGATGACACTCCTTCTGCTTCAGTAAAATGTACTGTTTTTTTCGGACGAGCCTGAAGACTTCGTCTTCAGCGTAAAAGAAGGACCTGCAAAGGGAAAATGGTACGAACATACGTATAAGAGGAGCATATCAGAGCATTAAGTGAACCAATATGAACCGCCGTCCCTTAAAAGGACCGTTTTGTGATGGAAAGTTTCAGGCCAGAAAAAATAAGAAAATAAAAGGCATAGGAAGAAGAATTAGTTTCAGTCAGTAAAGGTAAAGCAGTCCCGTTACAGACCTGAAATGGCCCAGAGGTTTCCAGGAAGTTAAGGTTCCCAGATTGCATGACAACGGCACAGGATGGTGGTAAGGTTGTCAGCCTTACGCACCGGCCGCCTTTACCCCCAGGAAATGCTTCTGGTACTCATTTCTGTTAGAGGCTGAGTCGACCCCAGGGCCATAGTACAGTTTCAGAAAATATTAAGATATAAGGAAAGATGAGAGAAATAGGAACATAGAAATAAATAAATCAATAGGAAGGTACAAATTAATGTGGCAGAATACTTCTTCACTGATGACAACTGTCACAAATACGACGAAAATTTACTTTAATTAGATATTAATTGCACACAGTGTTACGAATGTTAGGTAGACTGAATTGAATACACCTGATGTTGATCTGCCACTCAACACTTGCGAAAATATATCTTGCCAGTTTGACTAAATGTTGACTGAATTTTTGTAAACAGGGCGCACTTACGTGCTTGCCGACGTCGAAAATTTATTCATTGTGTTCGGAATGCAGAAAAGCTGCAACGCGTTTTTCAGTGTACAGAATGCGTGGCTGGAATACGAGGGAGAAAATGTTGATATGAACATAGAATTAAAAAAAGGGGAGGCGCCACTTTAGAAGTTTAACAGCAATTGAATTGTTTACATTAAGACGGCACCATCTGGGGTTTTGAGCTGGACGAAAGCTGCCTAAGAAACGGCCTAGTTGTGGGCTGTTTAAATACGGTAATTAAACTTTGGGCTTTGTAAATCGGAGGGAAATTCTTGATCAACAGAACGAAGAAGAAGGACGCTGTTTCATGCTCTGTAATTATACATCTGTAGTTGAGCTTCACTCCAAAGTGCCGAAATAAGTGCAATATTTTACGTTTTGCGGAAAACTCCGCTTTCATACGAACGCCTATATCTCACCGGAATTTATGGTTTATATAAGTCAGACCGTATAGCATATATCCATCGAAATGGCTGACCTCAGAACTGTGGGTCGTACCTAACCACTAGACAGCCGCACTGGCTTGGATGTTTAAAAAATATTTCCCCCATCAAACCCGGAACATCGGTCAGATCAAACTATTCACTGTGGTGGTTTCTGTTTGGAGTCAGCCGCTGTGCCGGTGTGTTTGTGTTGAAAGAGAAAGCCGTTTGATTTGTTCTGCTCAATGGACCATTTTGTTTCGAAACACATTGTTGTGATATTTAAATGGCCAGAGGAAATTCTCATACGTGTAGGTGTGACGTCAGCGCAAATGTTGATAGCTGGGGATGTGTTTGCTTCCCTCTCAGTAACACAATGTACAGTAGCTAACATTTTTAAACAATAGTTAAAATTTATTTCTGTAGTTACAGAAGCACTGGGAATGAGGATTAGCCTCATACCCAAAGCTCTACCGCAATACTCGCTTTGACAGCCGTGACTAGCGTTTATATTTGTAAATATCATAATAATTTTTTGTCTCTTGTCTGTGGTAGAAAATGGAAGAGTTACGTATTTTTACTGAATTTTCAGTGTATTTGTGTATCTGCTCTTCGAAACTGAAATTTAAATGTATTCTTTTTAGAACCCACAAAGAACAGTTGTTCATCACTGATCTGTTGCATGGCGACACCCATTAAGAGCAACCAGAAGTCATTTTGGAACTCACTTTGACATAATTTACGTGTTTTGTTCTAAACATCTGCGAATCTTGAACACTTACTGACGTCTGGGGCAAACCACGGCGAGACAACTCAGGCGAGCAGAACTGGGCGACAGTGAAATAAAGCTCTTCTGACTTAGTTTTAGCCGCAGAGCCACAGAACTGCGTACAGTCTATTTTAATCCTCTGCGTGTTACGAGCGATTTATTTTGTCATTTATAATGTCTATCTCAGAGGCAGATTCTACCATATCTAAAAAGTTACAGGCAACTATCCGCAATTGTCAAAAATATAAATGAAAAATTGACAGTGCAGCAGGCTGGATGACTAAGATATGGGGGTAATTACCCGTCAAACGTAAGAAGATTTTTCTGTTTTCCAAAAGTCGAGATTGACTTCAGGGACCGTCAAGCTCGGAAAAATGGGTACTTTGGGTAACTGAAAGGGGTAGAGCGTCCAAGGCGCAAAGCAAAACAATTGCCTTAATCCAGGGCAGCGGTTAAGAATGCGTGGAGCGATACCTTCAGTCTCTTTTACTTCTTTATGGCGTCGTGTCTGGTGAACTGCAGTGTCGAATTTACTTTCAAACTCGCAATTCATGAAACTTTCTTTCAGCGGAAAGAATTTATACAGTTTTTAAAATTAATGTCCACTGTGTGTTATGACAGCGGTAATATGGACAACCCTGGATATGAGTATTCGGTAGCTGGAATGACGTTGCACAATCCATAGAGAGGCAATCGCCGCGTCTGAGGAGAGCGCAGGTAGTTCACCGGTAGTGTGTGTGTTTGTGTACGGACTTCGGTGTTACTATCCTGGCAGCAAACATTTGTACGTATTTCACTAACCGTCTCAAGCAGAAGCAGCTCATGTCACTGCGCGATCGATGTCGTTCGTAACAGGTAAATGGCTCACGAACTCAACTTAAGTGCAAATATTACATTAACTATTCCTTCTTCAATTTGTGTTTCTGTGACACTCTGGACTTCGCCATTTATGTCTCTCGTAAAATGACACTGAGCCTGTCGTTTGCATAAGGGACCTGGAAAATCAGGACTAACTGAAAGGTGAATCGCTTCTTTTCTTTGTGTTTTTCTTCTGCACTGCTATTTGGTAGGAAGAATGTTAAAAGAATTTGAAATTTCTGGCAGGAATTTGTCGTAGCCTAATCGAGGCAGTATTCTATATATGCCTGTAGGGACCAAGACAAGTCGCTAAATACCTCAGTCACGGTAGCTGCTATCTCGGGGCAGATTCGAACCGGGCACCAAGTAAGTACAACTCACAAATGCCTGCAGAGTAACACTACTCTATGCAGCTACTGAGAGAGTGAGTGAGTTGCTCAGTAAGAGCTTCCGTCTCTTGCATCCAGTCATTCACCTCAGCAATTTTAGGCCCTTTCAAAAAACTGCCAAAAGCGACTGTTAGCTTCGTCATGTCTGTCTGTCCGTCCGTCAGTCTGTCTGCATTGAATAACTCGGCACCCACTGGACGAATTTCTATAATACTTTATACATATTTTTCTAAAATTTGTCGAGAAAATTCAGGTTTAATTACAATCTGACAAGAATAAAGGGCACTTGACGTGAAGACGTATGTACATTTATGATAAAATCTTACTGAATTCTTTTTAGAATGAGAATTTTTTCAAACAAAAGTTGTAGAGAAAATCAAAACACCATTCTATGCGCAATAACTTTTCGAAAATTGTGTCGTTTATAAGATAAGGTCGAAGAGCCAGACAAGCCACAGATGACCGCAGATAACAACGGCGGATGCACTTTGTATGTTGGGTAACTAAGGCTATAGACACACACTCAGAATATGTGATACTTTTTGCTTTTGCGCGGCACCACTGTTTAGGCGAAAGCGCCTCAATGTTACGTTTATACTTGTATGTATGTATGTATGTACATTAACTGTCTTGTCTAAATCTGTGATTACATTAGGACCTGCGGAGAAATTCTTTGAAGTCCCAAGGCTATAACATTTCGTAACATGTAACTTTCAAGTTTACGTGGCGGGAGTTTTAAATGATGATCTTTTTGGGTTTGGTTTCTTCCGACGTTTCAGAAGAGCCTACTGTCTCAGTCTTCGGGGTGACTGAATTTGGTTCAGTTAGTTTTAGTTCCTGCCGATCTGGTGGTCGTAAAGTCGCTATTGCTGGGGTAGAGGGTTCAAATACCACTGAGAACGTGGATGTTTGTCTGTGGTGTAGTTTGTGTGGTGTGTAGGTAGCGGCCTCTGCGACGAACGGATCGCTCGTTCAGAGGAGTCCTACTGGGTGTGTGTCTAGATGTGTGTGGTCTAGAACTCTAAATACGAGTGAGGCGTCCTAGGCCTGAGTTGGGCTTTTGCGCAACAGAAGAAGAAGAAGAAGAAGAAGAAGAGAAGAAGAGAAGAGAAGAAGAAGAGAAGAAGAGAAGAGAAGAAGAAGAAAGAAAGAAAGAAAGAAAGAGAGAAAATTTGCAACCTCCATCTGAACAAAGTCACTGACACCTATGATGCCAGTATATGCCTCTGGAACTTTGGAAACCCCCAAAAAAGCAATTCGTGTAAAATCCTATTAAAAAGACCACCATTTCCTAATATTACTCCTATAGTGATAAATTTCTCTTAACCTGTGAACCAAATCATCGAGCCATATGGATCGCAACTTCTATGCTGTCCGCTTTTGTTTACTTAATGCAATTATGCGATAGTGGCCTAGATCATTTCCGTGTTTCCTGTTTACTGCCTTTGGCATGGCAGAGAACGAAAAAAGATACGGTATTTATACTCAGACTCAATCTTTTCTTTATGCAAGGCAACCTGGGCTGTTACGGACATACGCAAGTAGAATATTCGAATGGGATTCGAATCTTAATTCTATGTATTTCTTTCGATTACACAAGGAAATTTGAATTCATAACAGGACGATTCTTCCGTAAATTTTAACCGCCATATAATGTACTTCTGACAAGAAAATAACCACATTCCAGGTGAAGAACAGGTACTTTACTTCTTGAGTATATTAGCAGCTGCCATCCGCAGGTCTAACCCATTACTGGAACATAGGTCTCTAAGTAAATGCAGGGGCCAATGAGATCCTTCCGGAGAAACCTAAAGAACGAGGAGTTTAACGTTGCGGTGACTCTGTAGATCCAGTGGAATCCCGACTGTGAAACCAACTGTCCTGGCTGATTTATCTCAGTATTTAACCAACTTGATGCACAAAATTTGTTTCACAGTAAGTTTTATTACATGTCTCTACATGTTTCGAGCACATGTGCTCATCATCAGGAGGTCAAAATTGCATTACACAGCCTCTGGTATCATCACACCTATAGGTGGCCGTCTCGTACACATGTAGAGGCATGTAATAAAACTTATTCTGAAACAAATTTTGTGCATCAAGTTCGTTAAATACTGAGATAAATATACTGAGATGCACGGTCAGCAAAACGTCAAAATATCCTGGCTGAGTTATTGCGTGCTTTTTGCAGTCCCTCCAGGCAAATGCCGTGATAGAACCACGATTAGGCCACAACCAATTCCTCCGAATTCTTTCCAATTAATAATTTTCCTGTCATCCTACAAATGACGCTATACCGTCTAAGAAATTGACAGAGCTCTGCAATCCCTCCGGTTCCTCTAACTTACCAAAGAACACAAATGTAAAGTCAGCAGGATCAATGTTTTTGAAGTGCTGCTACATAGAATCTGCCCAGGGCCCAGCTTTGTGCAGTCCACTGCCGACAGTAGCCTGTGTACTGGAATTAATTAAAGCTCGCTTCTCTCTCCGAACTAATTTCAATGATACCAGCACCACGGTGCATCTATGCTGTTGTGCCGGAATGCCATTCATCAACACCATTAAAGCATCAGTTTTATAAAGCCTACAATAAAATTCAGGAAGTAATGAGATCTTGATCACGTTGCACAAGAATTGATTCAATTTAAGTGTAATGTTCCGACAGCTTCAAAGAAGTTGACTAAGGATAGCTGTGGTTCTCAGGCTTCAGTTTGCTTCTCCCCGTCCCATCTTTTATTGCGGATGAAGAAGAATACATATTTCCAAAATTTTCTTGCTCCAGAATTTTTTTAGTTTCAAAAACTTTGGAGCACTCCCAGACCAATCACACGCATGTACACATATTACACATTCAGTTTCACACTTTCGCGTGAATCTGAAATCAGTCGTCTGGTAAAGACTGAAGCCGAGTGAAATCGAAGTTACTTCGCTCGTTTGGAGTTAACAACTTTTTTATTTATCCGTCTAGTGAAGGAACTGTAAATTCAGCAATTTCTATTAATTCTTTTCTTTGATTTATAACCTAAGGGGTTTTTTAATAAGCTCCGCTAGCGTCAGTGAGAATGCAGTACATCGTACGGCAAAATCGTGTTTCTTTTATGAGATAATATTAAATATTGAAGCATTTCATAAAACTAAAATTTGTTATTTTGAAAGTATCTGCGAACCCCCTAGCGACCACAGTTTAGGGACCCAAAGTTAGACGTTTAAAAAAACATTAACTTCCAGGTTTGCGCATTGAATTAGGCCTATATATGAAAAAAAGAATTTAAAACAAATTCCACGGAACAGAATGTAATAAAAAATGAAACACTTTAAGTTCACTTTACAACAAAATAAATACATAAAACCTGTTGAGGTAGTCCTCTCGTAACCTGTGTGCTGAACAGTCAACCAAAGAGAGTGACGATACCAGATGCTGTGTTAATACAATTGTCCTCCTGAAGATTAGCACAATAGTGCTCGAAACATGTAGAGGAATGTAATAAATGTATTAAAATAAAGAATTTGTGCATGAAGTTAGTAAAAAAAGACTATCATTATATTAGGATGTACGGTCAACAAAACGTAAAAACCTGTTGAGGTAGGTTAACGTCTACTCGATCATCAGTGTTTGTTAGAACTGTTTGTCAGCACCTAGTACAAAAATAAAGGGAAAATTCGCACGTCCATAGCTTGTAGGAATATGGGAAGCTGAAACTGTAGCTGCACGCATTCTTAATGTTAACATTCGATAGAGATGAATGGCCATCTTCTCGCCTAGGCTGCTTTACTCCTGAGGCAATATTGCACAGGGCCCACTGAATAGAAACTGAGTGGTTCCGAGAGACGATCTGGAAGTTTTGAGGAAGAAAATTGCTTCTTACCTTCCGGGAATCAAACCGTGATACATTTATTGTCCAGACTGTAGTCTAGTACCTATTCTGACTGAGCTGTCCCAGCTCCATAACATATAGATAATTTTTTCATTTGATATTGGAAAGTGGTAATTAAAACCCAATCTGAAACATAACGGGGCTGTTTCATTTGAGGATATAAGTAGAAATATTTTATGCAAACCCGTAAACTAATCCCTCGTTAAACCAACACATTGTTTAAGTGTGTTCGCTTAAACGAGCGATGAATAAACCTACAGATATTGTCACAAATGAGTGAACTTGCGCACTTTTACACGTCCGAGCTACAAGCGAGTAATTTGCCTGCGAGATTATTGAATTCCTTTCTCTCGTACCCTCTTGTTCTCACATTATTACCAGTACCTCAGTATGAGTTTTGGATTCGTATTATTAATTTACACTTGCCAGCAATCACAATTTGGTAACCTTTTCTTAAAAATTTCTTAAAACTTGAGTCCAAAATACATTTAAAGCGACTTACAGTGACAAATCTACGAAAGTAAGCAGTTCGTTAACTGTAGCTAAAAATATAAACTTACAGAACAAATTTGTAATATGGCTAGCTGAACAGGGACAACTGTGCAGGCACGAGTTTGTGTCCATTAACTGTAAATATTACACTAAAGAAAAAGTGGCAGAAGTTGCTGAAGTCATTGTTAATGGTACCACATTGGAGCGTTGAAAGCGAGCTACAGGTGCTGTTATACATAAAAAAAATAGAAGGGCTCTTGACCTGTTTAATCGACAGCCAATAACAATATAAAATAAATTTGAGTTAAATTTAGGTTTTCACCCTTTTTTATACGCCACGAAGACCCTTAGGGTGAGTAGAGGTATGGCTGTACTCTTTCTAGGACCTCTGCACTCTATATGGGGATGGGGTGGGGGGTCAGCCCCACACCCCGGCCGCTTGTTATCATCTAAGGAATGACATTTCGTCCCTTAAAAATTTAGGGCCATTAAGAATATTTAGAAGTTACAGAGTTTTTGGAAACCATGAGAAGTCAAAATTGATTTGGGACATTCAGAAACACTGGCAATTTGCTTTCTATAATAGTTAATGCCCCTGGCCATTTTATTAATGTTGAAAAGTACTCCATTTACACTTAGATTAGAGAGGCTGTTCTTCCTGATGCTATATATATTCACCATCCAACGAATTACGGGGTTGTAGTTACTTCAGAGTGTATTATTCCCAGTTGACCCTAAGATAATTCTTTTCAACATTTAACAGTGAAAACAAAACAGCGGAAGAAATAAGCAGTTCAGATGCAATATATAACATTGCTTTAGCTTGAGATAATATCACTCAAAAACATAAATGTTGTGTTATAAATCTTTCTGTGAAATAGTGGGCATTGATTTGTCTATCTTTTACAAACCGCGGTACGTGTCCAAAAACAACTCTAAAGCTGGAATTTGAAGAAGGATGCGGAGAAGTTAAGAGCACGGACGTTGAAAACAACAGATTAGGGAGAAATATATAAAAGTGAACCCCTTCAGTTCAAGGAATATGAAGGTGCTAGATCAGAGTACCTAACCATAAAAAATTTAGGTACAAATAGCAAGCTTTCAAATTTTTTTCGTTGATGTCAGTTTTACGTTAGGCATTCCGATGAAAGAAACATTAGTCACTACACTTGTTCAAATATTGGGAAGAGGCAACAGCAATTCGGAAGGACAATGATCTTATTAAGGAAGAAGTTTTGCCTCCAGACGTGACCTAAATTTCTTCCTTGCATGATGCCACGAAATTTACGGAACGAAAAACAGGATGCAAAAATCACCACACTGAAACTTACTTTTGTCTGAAACCTGATGAAACTCATTCTCCTGGATCAAGAACGTCGACTCAGCACATGAAACCTGAAGCAGAAGCGGACAACCCTTCAACAGATTCCATCATTTGGCAGCCACCGGCCACTCTCACATTGATGCCAAATTCTTGCTATGTCACAGTGAAGTAATTACACGATATAATATCTAACATAATAAATAATTTTTATAAGTGAAATAATAATAAATTAAAAACTGCTCTTTTATCTGCGTAATCGTCCAAAATCGGAAGGGTCCTGCATCGTACATAAAAAAGTGTTTTTTTTAATACTTTCTGAGGACCGCGAATCGTGATGTATTGGTGTAATAGAAGACAGCAAGATGCACAATTTCTCAAATTTATTTTGATATGCAACGCTATTTATGTTGACTGCTAGCAGACAGTCAACATAAATAGTATGACAGACACCAGTTGCTGTGAATGCACTATCCCTGATGATGGACGATAAGTCCATGTAGGGTTGTATATCAAAATAAAGTTGAGAAATAGTGCATCTTGTCGGTGTCTATTATAAGAACAAGAAGTGTGTTTTTTTAATTTTATATTTTGCATCCCTACAATTGAAAACATTTTAATTCTTAATTTTAAATGTACACAATTTCGTCATATATATAGGTTTCTTGTATCAGACAACCCTCAATATATATATATATATATATATATAATGAATTTTAAATTAAAGAGAAGTTTTCCAGTCCAAATTGCAGTTTTAAATTTTTTGTGTATATTTCTTCTTGAATCAGGGATGATGGCTACAAACCAGAGCCGAAAATAGTCGCCTCTAAAATAAAAATTTTTATGTTGTGTGTGACTAACATTTATATATATATATATATATATATATATATATATATATATACACACATATCCGTCCGAATAAACCAACTCGGTTCCCTCGAATTTTCATAAAATTTGGTATTTGAGTATTTTTAGAAAATTTGTCGAGCAAATTCAAATTTAATCAAATTGCGACAATAATAACGGGTACTTCACATGAAAATTTATGTACAATTATAATAATATCTCGCTGAGTTCTTTAAAATGAGATATGTGTTAGACAAATGTAGTAGAGAAAATCAAACCACACATTTTATATCCAAAAACTTTTTTTCCCCGAAAATCGTGCCGTTTATGAGATAATGT
>Ga0131853_10008976_pt1 | contig 18239 bp, 14 predicted proteins | sample TergutLab28metaG_FD_92764 | JGI IMG/M metagenome (GOLD analysis project Ga0131853, IMG submission 92764) | Labiotermes labralis P1 segment gut microbial communities from Petit-Saut dam, French Guiana - Lab288 P1 (version 2) (version 2) | ecosystem: Host-associated > Arthropoda: Insects >... | reverse complement strand
GATATACTGACGACTTACATAGTGATAATCATCATTGTACTCTTATTACATTACATTATATACATATATACATGCATAAAGCGTGCCAATTATATTGTGACAAGTTGCCATATATGCTGCACATGTCAACCAAACTCATAATTCACTGAGGATGGCCAGGATACATGGCTGAAACATGTACGAGTTAATAATAAATGTAAAAACACAGCATAACTAAATTAAAAGATAACAGAAATTCAGTCAAAACATGGTGTGTGTGAGTTGAATGAAGATCTATTATCTTTTAATTGAGTTTACAAAAACAACAGGATGTGTTCTAACAAGTTAATGGTGCAACTAGTTGGTGGTGAAATTTGTATGTATTAAACTGCTGAATGGAAGATGTATATCAAATGGATGTTGAGTGATCCTATGTCTTACTGGGAAAAAACTGTACTCATTAAAAATATTGCAAAGGGTAAAACCTTCCTAGTACATACCACGAAAGCAGATATATTTGTCCACTCCACAAAGCTTGAAAATCACTTAAATTACTGACCAAAAAAGAGTATCATAACATAAGGACAGAAACTTATACCAGGGTGCTGATAAGTCCTTAGCCCGGCCAGGATGGAAACAAGCTTGGAAGCATGTCATTGATGCACGCGATTTCAACAACATCAAGAAGCGAGCTGTTATCAAGTTTTTTTTTCCTGCAAGGCAAGGTGCCAAAGGAAATTCACACCATTCTGACAGAAACATTAGCTTGTCCTGTCCTGGTCGGGCTAAGGACTTATCTGCACCCCTGTACAAATATACACAATATGTGAAGGCCACTGAAAAGTCTCACTACTGTTACCACCACATAACGATGGCAGCCAGCAAAGTGCAGTCAGTACAGTAAATAGGCTTCGGACTGGATTCCCAATATAGTCAGGTCTGTTTTATTTGGCACTGAATAATCTGCAAATCTTAATCAACCAGCAAATTGACAAACAGTCTCATTATATTTCACTCTTGCATTAACCTGCTGCACCAGCCCCTATTATGAGAATCTGACTTGTTCATATGTTTCTCCCATTACTTCAAATGGTGGTCAGATAATATTATGGTAAGATAAGTTGCTTTATTTCGTTTGCCTGTCAAAGTGTGTTACAGTGCAGTGTCTGGAATAGTTCATCAATTTCGTCATCGAAGAGGCTAGTGAAAATTATATTTCTTGGATTAAAGCTGTCATCGCATATTCTACATGTCTGAAGTTTGCCAAAAGCCAGCCATGCTCTCGGCACAGGAAGTAGTGCAGCTATATTCTGCATTCCACCTTCCTGCAGAAACAAAAAGTATGTACCAAGCAAGCAGCCATTTGCCAGATGTTCAAAATGCTTGTACGTCACACATGGACTCTCCAGTTGTATCCACAGAATGGCAGTGATAAAATGGGATGGAGTGTAAGTAACAGTGACAGTAACAGCATTGGATGGTGACACGTGCAGTGCAAAAGAGAAATAAGGAACTGCAGTTAATTTTTCTTGATAACCAATAAAGTTAAAGTTTGTATTATATAATTTAAGTTGCTCAAGAAAGACTATGTAAAGGTAAAAAGGTACAGCAGTCCTGTTACAAGCCTGGAGTGGCCCAGAGGGTTCCAGGAAGTTAAGGTTCCCAGATTTCATGACATCTGCACAGGATGGTAGTAAGGTTGTCAGCCTTATGCACCGGCCGCCTTTACCCCCAGGAAATGCTCCTGGTACTCATTTCTGTTAGAGGCTGTGTCGACCCCAGGGCCATAGTGCGATCGGAAGGATTTTATGTCAATGAAAAATTCCAATGACACCAGCTGGGATCAAACCAGCGACCTTCCGATTTGTAGCACAGCACCTTACCCACTGTGCCATCGCGGTCCCCAAGAAAGACTATATACAGGGTGAGTCTCTCGCAAGAGGCCCCAAACTATTGTCTATAAAAAATTATGCTATTGAGATAATGACTTGAAAATTTATATACACATACCGGGAAAGATGCAAAACAGGACCTGCTCATAATTGATGCTGAAACTGGTCTCCTTTCACATCCAAGCACACTTGAATGCGTTTCTCCAAATTGTGGAATACTTTTCCCAAAGTGTCGACATTGATGCTTGAATCTCTTGGCGTTTAGCGTCTTTGAGTTGTTCGATTGTGCGGGGTGTATTTTTGTACACTTTGCCCTTCAATAGGCCCCAAAGAAAGATGCCGGCAGGCGTTAGATCGGCTTCCCCTTGTCTCTAAATTTTTAACCAAATTCTGGATGGAACACTTTGATGGTGCACGTCTTTCACCAAATTCCATTCAAAACGCCGTCTGGCATGCTTTAAATAAACCTGTTTGCCAGTATTTACGAACGAGAAACCCGCGCTGTTCGACTGTATTCGTAGAAAACAGTTTGTGGCCTCTAGCGAGAGACTCACCCTGTATAAGACAACAGTAAAGATGGTAACCCCAAAATGTGTAATTCAGTGTTGTGAATATAATTATTAAGAGAGTTAGGGGAATAGGGTCACCCTTTTTTTTTTTAAAATTATATGTACACCTTGTTAAATAAGTAGAGATAAGAGAGAACAGAAAGTGCAGTAAGGAAAACAGGACAGGATCTCAAATAAGCAATTAGGTTACAGCTGTCCATGAGGGTGCTACATACACTAAGATACATGTTAGGCATAACATTCTGATATCCTGAAGACTGTGATACCCAGTGACCATTTGGTCCCAGAGGTGCCAAATATCACAGATTTTACTGTACAGAGAAGGGATTTTTCTCCCCCCTACAAAGAGTTCAGGAAAGCTATAGGACTCACCATACTGTCTTACTCAATGGGTACTGGGGGCTCTTTCCCTGGCGGTATGGCAGATGGGGCACAGAGATGTTCACTCAATGTTATTTTATAATGATGTGACATCCACGACACACAAACCCTTGTTTCCAGTGTGTCTGCTAAGTGAGGCTGTTATACCTCAACTTTGCTACAGGCACTAACGGTGTGCAAAAGACAATGTTACTTTTGCACATATAAATACAATACGCTGTATTGAAGTGCTGTAAGCTAAAGTTTCTCTCTCTGTAGCTATGGATCTGTTCTGAATTACATATTACAACAGCATGAACAGCAATCCATAAACATGCATCCAGAAATAATGAATGATGTTGAAAACAGTGATATTTTCAAACAGAAACTGCAAGAATATGTACAGTTTGATATAAGATGTGGTGGTGGCATGGCACTTAGCTGAAAGCAAGGAACTGCCTTATTTTGTGAATAAAAGGAAAGTATGAAAAAATATGATTTACAACTAACTGAACCAAACTAACCAACCTAACCAAATAAATAACTCTCCCTCACTCTCACATTCTCACTCACTCATTCACAATTGCAGGTTTACTGGCACGCACTCTCATCAACTTCCACTCACTTGCGCTTGCTCCCACTCACATTCATTCAATCTCTCTCTCACTCACTCACTCTCCATAGAGCTTTCCTTTCTAAGTAGCTACAAGGCTCTTAGCCAGTTAAGAAGTTCAATGCATTTAATGAAACCCAAAGTTCCATTACTGTGCAAGCATTCATCCCCCAACCCCCACCCTGCAAATGCCCAAATTTAATGAATAAAGCAAAATTTTGTGTTACTGGACAATCAATTTTATTTAGATTGCAAAATGTTTCAGTGACTTGACTGGGCATATTTTACTTCAAGTGAAGTGGTACATCCGTATAACTTTGGGTTGAACCTGTTATTGGTACACTTGCCATCTTGTTGGGTTTTTACATACTGTTTGACCAAGGAGGTTGGTTCAGTGTTTCAGAGGACAATATTACCTACACCTTCAGGATTTCTACCTTGAAGGTGCAGATGGTACACTTTTGGACAAGTGTTATAACCTGGAAAACCACAACATGCACAAGACACAACCACTTATATATCATTTATGCTTATAAATTAACATCCTTAAGCAAGTGCATAAATTTCCTTCTTATTGGGGTCTCAGTGTACGATGTACATGGCAGTGTTATCCTGTGCTGTACTGTAATTAGAATTACAGGTTGGTTTAATGTGCCACAATTTAACTTGCATTACCAGACACAATGGCACTCATGTGATGGCAGTTACCTTGTTTCTTCTGGTCTAGTCAAACAGATGCTGGGCCAGTACCTTAAACCTCTAAGTGCTATGTACTTTTATGAAAGCACTAAGGCTTCAGTGCCAAACCTACTGCAGTGCTGATGCACGGCCTGCCTTTGTTTTATCCTCACATGTAACTCCCCACCTTTGCTTGACCATAGTACTGAAATAACACAGCCTGACATCTGTGGGAGAGTTACAGAATGCATTAGTGGCTCATTTAAGCCTCTCTGGCTCATTGGATACTATTGTTTGTTTTAGATTAAGCCTAATGCCTACCATGTAAGACCACAGTATGTAGTGTAGGTGTGGTCATTCAAAACCCATCACTCAAGATTACACAGGCCTCTCTTCCCAAATGAATCTAACAAAATTTGTGACATCTCTCATCAACCTTTCTCTAGGGAAGAAATGAAAGTATAGAAATAATCAACATACTTAGACTTGATGTTATGGGCTTTGAGAATGTAGTAGTAATGAATGCCTTGACTACTTGGGACGCGCTTGTCCTTGCTGCCAAGCAGCAGCAGTGTAGGAGCAACAACATTTGAAGCATAACTGCATGGGGAGCATTTCTTCATCTTTTCAAATGCTGCCAAGCTTATATCTTCATATTTTGTGTATGGAAAGCCAGTTTCAACAGAAACCCTGGAAAGCAAAGTCACAAAAAAAACTTAATACCTTTTTGAAGGAGAGAAAATTCCTTTCGTGACTTTATGCAAACATGTCAAAGTTCAGTCATCTGCAAAATGAAAAAAAGCCCTATCCATTACTTACTCCATTGTGCAGAGTCCTTCTTGAGAAGCTAACTCGTTTGCAGCTAATCAAGAAATTCCCCACAGTTCACAGAACCCGAAGGTTCATTACCGCACTCACAAGCGTCCACCACCTGTCTCTATCCTGGGCCCAGCCCAATTGCCCTACCCATTAAACTTCAAAATTAAGAACATAGACAAAATCCAATAAATCACATTAAATGTCTGTAGGTATAGAGCAATTACAATACACATATCATGTGACATTCACTTATCATTACTCTTCTAATGACATGACATCTACTGCATTCAATACAGTAACCCCTCACCTACCATGGTTTTTCAAAGTGTGGTTTTGAATTCATATATTTGAAAATAATATATGAGAAAAAACATTTGCCAAACACTGAAAAAATTATACACACCTGGATAAACCTGGGTGGTTACTCACTCAACCGGTAGCATCAGCTATGCAAACACTGCGAAAATGTTTACTGTTCAAAAATGTATTTTAAGTGGTGGAGAGATCCACAGGCATTAGAGTACATATAACTTTAAACCATTTTTTCCCATTAAGAAGTTCATGCAATGTGCCTTTGTCCTACATGATGTTCTCATTCCCTTCAGGCCTTGTGATGGATGAGGGATCATTGTATCAATTTCTTACAAGCTGGTGATTAACTAACTCTGGCAACAGAATCCAAATATTTAACACTATTAAAACAAAGGCCTACCTGAACCAGTATACATTCTTACACTGTACATCCATTGCAAAAGTGTTAACTGCTCCACCTGTAACTATCAAGCAAGGCCATACTGATCCACACTGCATAATATGCCACAAGTCTGAAAGCACATTAAGTCCCTTAAACAAACCACCAGGTTGCTAAAAATGGGTATTTACAGTTTGTATGGGATTGTTTCTACCACTTGCTCAAGGTATAAAGAACAGTCAGGCCATGACATACTGCAGGTGAACACAAGTAGGACACAGAACCTCTTGGAAGACAATGCAAAAAGTAAGAGTAGGTACATGACAGGGTCACATGTATTGGGCCCTTCATAGTTCTCATTAGTGGTACAGCTTTGTGGTAAGAGCGTCTAAGCCCAGGATGGTAGAAAATAAACTATTTCATGCTTGGGAATATTTGTATGATTTTTTTGTTATTAAATGAAGCATGCACTTTGTACAATGGCTTGACGGTGTTAAGGTAATGAGTTGCAGAATATTTGATGGAGCAAAAAATGTAAAAGTAAATTAAAATGTGAAAAAGACAAAAGAAATAACTGAGGGAGGGCCAACCAAGATTTAGTTTAATTTATGGGTAGCGGCAACTTGCATCAACGGCTGAAGGAGGACCTGCTTCCAGTGTAGGAACATTGAATCAATCACTGCAGGAGGACCTGCTTCTAGTACAGGGATTGCAGCCAGACCTGCTTCCAAGTGCACCCTCACCAACTACATGAAGAAGAATTCTTGAGATGCTAATAGTCACTCAAATGGTCAGAAAATACCCTGTCTTTTAGGTACACTATTACTGTACATTACACTATTCACAATAGACCACCACTGGATTGTAGTCTGAGCATAATCAATCCAGTCTTCACTCTCGCTTCACTTTCACAAAGCCTGTGTTAATATTAACTTCCCACCTGTTGTTAAGTTTTGCAAGTGCTTCTTGTCTTCAGACATTTTACTACAATTATGTACAAATTTCTCATGTCCATTATATTCGCTAGATGTCCCACCCATTCATTTTCCCTCATCAGTCCCTAATAACATTGTGGGAAGAATACAAATTATGAAGCTAATCATTATAGGTTTCCCTCCATTTAGTTTAGTTTATTACCACTGTCATAGGAGTGTAAGAATACTTCATTCAAAATATAATAGAAAGGTTCATTTAACCAATTTGCTGTTTACTTTCCAAAGCTGTCACAGCATACACTACACTGGTGGTATGAGAAGAGATAATTTAAATGCACTTTCCTACACTAGACAGCGGTCATTACATGTCACTACAGAAGATTGCACAGAACTTACCAATCCGGTATATCAGTAACAGTAAACATAGCAGTTAAGTCTGTCACTGGATTTATTGCTACCACACCTTTAAACATATCCTGCAAAATTAAGAAGAAATCACAGTGAGGGGGGAAAAAATTATGAAATTCACTGACAAGAACATTTCATACAAAACAGATGAATGTGTGATTGTACTGAGCTTATCATTACCGGAAACTGCCCACTGAGATGAGTTACAAGAAACCCTCCGTGTGATCCACCAAATAGTAACATCTTCTCTGGGTTTAGAAAAGGAAATTGCTTTAAAGCTTCAAGTGTTGCAAGATGGACATCCTTCACATCTGAATCACCTATTTTCCCAAGCAGAAATTCTACACTTTCTTGTCCAGCACCTATGGAGCCCCGATAGTTCACCATCAAAATTCCAAAACCTGTAACAACATTACAACACCAAATTCTTACCAAACACCTTCACCAAAACAAAACAGTATTCCATACCATGAATGATGCATTACATACTGGAAGTAGGACAGACCTCATTAACAGTTATTGCAGGGAGAAAAAAAAACTGTTAAACTGAAAGTTCTTTGGTGATGGTTTGATTCACAATCTTCTGTTCACTACAAAAACACAACTTTTAATGACATTACCACAATAATGTTAGTTGTTCAACTTAATGATCCGTCTATATCTAGACTGGTATCCTTGAGTGTCCTAACTATTCACCCAGACGGTGACCTATCTTTCAGCAACTCCTGCACCTTGGACATTTTGTTGTGGTGCTGTCAATTTCCAGGATTATTTGATGGAAAACATGAGATAAGGGTATGGTTTGTGCCAAATCAGTGGCAAGAATATTTCTTTGTGAGAGTGCTCATCACAAATATGCACAAAACAGGATAGGCAATGAACATATTCAGTAACATTGTGGTGTGCTGTTATTATTATGGCCATGGAAACTCAACAATGTATCTGTCCCCTTTGTATTGTTAACCTACATGTGTCATTGTCAACAATAAAATACTTAACTACTGCTGTGCAAATGCAATGATGCAATACATTTGGTATTGTTGTGCAGCTATTTTATGGCAAATAAATGTTGTTGGCAACAACAAAGCATACCTAGTTCTTATGTCAAGTACCTGATATTTTTGCCTGATTTTAATCAAATATGAATCTTCTTGATAGATTTTAATAAAAGTCCCCATTATCAATTTGCACAAAAGTCCATGCAGTAGGCGGAGCTGATAAATGCAGACAGACATGATGAAGCTAACAGACACTCTTCATGACTAAGCCAACATGCCTAAAACGGTTATTATAATCATAACAGACATGCATACTGACGGGTACTAAATGGAGTCTACAGACGACAGTCAACTTGACCACATTAAGCTGACAGCTTCCACCCTCATTAGCATAACCATATGTTCCTGAGAGCTATCACCCCTACTAGTGTAACTACATGACGCTGACAGCTTTGACTCTGATTAATACAACCTCACTATGCTGACAGCTTTTGCTCTCATTAGTATAACCACTGTACTTCTCACATTACAATAATGAAAGATGACTACCTGTCAGAAAGCCTGGAGTTGAATATTTGTGGTTAAGAAGACAAATATCAGGGTGGTGGCTAAGAGAAGCAAGTAGCACAGATGTGTTCTGTTGCATTGAAGTGTACAATGACCAAGTAGTGCAAAAAACATAAAGAAATTTCTAAAACTTCAAACTGTACATAACTGTCATATTGGTAATTGTTGACTTACAGATTTACTTGTCATGTCTTGTAGATGATGTCTACAAGACACTGGAAGTGGACATACAAACAGGTAATCATTATTATTATTACAAAACTAAATATAAAATAATATGTCAATTTATTCTCATCGTGAAACAAATTCAGGTACAATGTGAGAATACACTAAATTCTGGTCTTCTGTTATTTGTGGGAAAAACTCTGAAGCATCAATTTCTTTGACATTGCAGTTGGTACGTAAGTTGCAATTACCACAGTCAGCTGGTAGAAACACAACACCAAACTGGTCTGTGCACCTGCTTATAATTGGATTATTTTGAGCAAGGATGACCCCAGTTTGCAGTGTCTGTCTTGTCTGTGGAACCAAACTGGTCCAATTTGGTATGCCAAAACTTTGTAAGTGAGATGCAGAAGGTGTAGGAGTAGGTGTGAATTACATCGCAGCCTTAAAGTTACAAATGTGTACAGTATCCAGCACTTATACAATGGTTTGCAATTGGTATTCAATACTTATATCCCAAAATGAATTTAGCATATATAATCATCAACGTCAATGAATCAAACACCTTAATGTTACAAAGTACAACATTTAATTAGAAAAGCTACAAATCAGAATTTTGCAACAATTATGTGTTGCTTGTTTAAGCTCTCCCATACCATGAGGCCTAAAAAATTAACTTGTTTTTTATCTACCTGGGACTAATGTTGACATATTTACTAGTAATTTATAAATTCAAACAAGTTACATGTACACACTTCCTGTACCGCATGATCACCCCAAAATTATACAATGGCATACAAATGTTTTCCACCTACAAAACACAAATACACTCCATGCTAACTAGTCCAGTTGTGCACCAAATACAATCACTATACACAACATCTTAAACACAAGTGAGAAACACAGGCGGTCCTTGACTTTCACACATTCGACTTTTATGCCTCATAAATTCTCACCGCTAATCTGTGTTTTGTACACAGCTGATGAACAAACATTTCAGGCTGTCACATAGTGGAGCTGTAAACCTGCGTTCCCAACTGTATTGTGTGTCTAATAAACGCCACAAAGGATGATCCCATTGACTGCACAAACTAGGGCATCAGCCTGCGGCTGCTCACTTGCTGACATTGGGGGTTCAAATTCTGTTGGAGGTACACATGTATGTTTCCTCTAAGCGTTGTGTGATGTCAGGTAGAGGTCTCTGCGATGGACCAATCACTTGTCCGGAGCAGTCGTACAGAGTGTGGTGTGTACAAAGAGGGGATTACATGAAGCTACTTTATGCACTATTTGCCAGCGAGTTCAGTCGCCAGCTAGTGAGCATGCAGGGAGTAAATTAGCCATGCCTATTACACGTAGGATTGAAAAGGCTGGGCAGTCAACTAGTAGCCCTGTACTCCATCATTTGACGTTTCAGAGATGAACTGAAGAATTTTAGTGTTTTATCACAAGTTACTGGCCATATCTATTACAGAAAGCGAGTTTACAAGCAGGATGTTATACTAGCCAGTGAGTAGCGAATAAAGCTGAACAGACTTCAACTTCACTTGTTTCTATTTGGTTGCCAGCAAGTTTAAAAGCCGCTAGTGAGCTCATTGGCGACTAGCATGTAGAGTAGCCCCATGTAATTCACCTGTTATTGTAATCACAAAGCCTCAAAAATGAGTTGTAGACCTAGGCCAACTACAGCTGTTCGGCCATAAAAAAATGCCACAAGAGGTACATAAGATAAGTATAATTGGACACAAGATGTAACTCTGGAAAATTTATTTGTATTTCTTATATTTTATAACCCAACTGACAACTGTGATGTTGGCTCATTTTGGTGATGCCGTGCATTCTTTGTTGTTGGCTATCCTGAACATGTGCTCTGGTAATGCAATCTGGTGGAAGAAAGCTGACCCACTCTTAACCAGATTTTTTGATATGGCAAAGTTCACTATTCTAACACCATTATCATTACTATCCTGATGTAGACTCTAATTCCCCTTGTCAGTTTGAGAACATTCTCTCTCCCCACTTTTGCATTAAAATCCCCTAATAGAATTTTCATATACTACTTAGAAAAATGATCAAAAACCTGCTCTAAACCCTCATAAAAACTGTCTTTTGAATCATCACTTTTATCCTCACTTGGTGCATGCACATTCAGAACAATGATATTACACCAGCGACCTCTCAAAACTATATATGACATTCTATCACTAAAAAAACTCTACTCTTTTAACTGCTGATACTATTCTGTGGTGCACAAAAAAAATTCCTGTTCCCAATTTATGATTTTTGTTTCCTTTTACATAAAAGAAATTATAATTACCTGCTCTTACCGTGCCCCCATTGTCCCACCTAACCCCCCCACGCTCTCTCTCTCTCTCTCTCAATCTAATTTCTATCTTGCTAATTTCATGGCTGCTGCTGTAAGTTAACCTGCCCTATACAGGCTCCTAACATTCAGTGTACCAAATCTCATGTACCTTCAGTATATTCGCAGCTACCCTACACATTGGAGGCCGTTCCTCTATCCGCAACCCGAGGACGCGCCATGCTGTGGTGGCAGGGACCCACTCATCACGGCCATGCATTTCATTACATAATACAATATTTAATGACCAGTAATAGCACAGTTCATACATTACTATCTTTTATTTGTATAAAATGGCAGCTGTTCTAATCCATGTAAACAAAAGTCCACAAATTTTCAAAAATCTGTAAAATTTCTCTAAAATTGTATTTGGCATGAAAAAAGTTCCCATACCGAAGACACATAAATATTAGGACCGCCACAAAAAATTTAGTTGCCTGGGCAATTTGGGACCTGGGATCTGTACATTCATGCATGTAACCATATATCACATGCTGTTATAATGCGAGTCCTCGTGAGATGACCATGTAGATAGTTACATGTTCAGGATATAGTGTGAATCTTACAGACACACATACAGTGAGTTGTGCTGTACTTCCTTTTATCTGAACAACAACACAACAGTACGAAAACATTGCATTCTTGCAATAAGCCTCCCATTCCTCACTATCCAACTATTTACTGTACAGTGAAACCTCAGTCATCCAACTTCAAATCAACTGACCTCCACATTAACCAAACCAACATTCCAACCCATCAAAAAAAACTTAAATATAGCATTTAGGTAACATATTATATTGCACTTTTGTAGGTATCCATAACATAGCATACAGAACTACACTTATAAAGTGAGGACAGTTAAGATACCCTAGGCCTAGCTAGGCCTAAGCAACACAGGTCAAACTTTGTCAGAGGGTGAAAGCTTCCACCATATACTCCGGCCATAAATATGTTTTTAGAATTTAATTCCTCATTCTGTATCAAACTTATAATATGTCTGAGTTGCTGCTGCATTAAAACATTGTCTAGCTTCACTTACTTGGCTCATTAACTTTGCATCTACTAGCCAGGAAGTAGACCCATAACAAGTGACTTACGAGCTCTTCCAAACCACCCTTCACCTCCATTAGATCAAATAACTGAGAGTTCATCACACCACATTTTTCCCAGCTTCAAATAACACTAACAACCTTCAGCTGTAACAACATTAACATACACCAGAAGCTATATTGTTACAACATCCTGATCTGAGGTGCAGTACACCCGGCAATACTATGTATCTTACCTAGACTAGCAAATAGTGCTTTTTCCATACTGAAGCTGTCTGTGAGGACTGAATGTGGTCCTCCATGAGGGTTTACAATAACAGGTACAACATGGTCTTCAAGAGCTTCTGGTCCAAAATAGATGGCATTAAATGATTCTGAAACACAGTATTTACAGATGTGATACAGCAATAGCACGTCAAATTCCCAAGGTCTTGGTGACATTATACAAATGTAAGTCAGCAAGTCATACATAACTGCAGTGTAAAAGTTATGCACCAAACTGTTTTGAATTAACACAAGTAGGTGGCATCACTTTACACAATGGTGTCATACCATAAATTGACTGCACATATGTGACATGTGTCTCTTGAATGGGTAAACATGGTGACTGTACTGGACTGTATGACAAAACTTGTAAAACCATCAAGGACACACAGTACTGCACAGCTCTGCGGACACTTAGCGACCCAATTTGCAGAAAACAACCCAAAGTATTGCTACATGAACTACTGCTCTTGCATTCATGCTGCCCAGGCAACCTAGGACATAATCGGGGAACTCAAATGGAAACTTCTTGTTCATTCAACCCACAGCCCCAACTTCACGCCAAATGTATCATCAGTACATGGTCATGAATCATTTAAAATTGATTTTCACCCATTTGACCCACCGAAAGAACACTTCAGACGCACAGATTTTTCCAGAGATGCACAAGTTGAACATGAGACCACACAACATTTTAGAAACTGTTTCTGAACTACTGTGTGGTGTCATGTGTTGGGACAGTGGAAGAAGCCGTGATGTTAAACAACTGACAAAAATATATATGATTAATTGAACATAAAATGTGGTAGTGGCTATGATAACAGCCTATGTGGTTTTATACAACCAAATATCAGAAGCTGGTAAAGCAATGGGAGAAGCACATTAATATTTCAGGGGATTATGTCAGAAAATGAATGGTTTGTTCTGGTAATTTTCTCACTTTAATTTTAGCTGCTGTTTGTGACTTACGTATTGACTCCTCATTGTAAATTCTGTTAAAATGGACATAGGAATTACACAAAGGAAACCTGTATCAAGGTCACCAGGAATAGTGGGCAAGTTCTTGCAAGTAATGAAGAAGAAAGCGACAGTGACAGTGCTAACATGGGAAAGAATTTCTGCGATATGCTTTTTGGTATTTTTTAATGAATGCAGCTTGTGTAACATGCTATCTCTGTGTTGAACTTAACAGTATTCACGTACATGATTGAACACATACATTTATGTTACTCCAGAATGCAGACCTAGCAAACAGTAATATTGATACAAACACATTTTTCTCCAAAAAAGTAAAGCTTTGATACAGGCATCTTACACACAGCTCACTACAATATATAGAGATCTACTACAAGTATCATCACTTTAAAACGAGTGACCTGACACTTCCATCAAGTGCAAGTTTACTAAATGCTAAAGTAAGACTACCCACAGAGATTCTATGTTACTACGTTATATATGAAGTGATGTCAACAGCTTCTCAGCAAAGACAAGTTGATTTCCCTAACAGAACCTGATATACTGCTCTAATAATCTTGCAACTGCACTATTACCTTTACCTTTACTAGTACAAACAGTAACTAAAGTTCCACAAGCCATATGATAACATAAAAGCAGAACATATAGAAGCAAACCTCCTGGCACCTGCATGACGTGACTGTTAACCCTCTGGCACAGGAAGATGACTTTAGTTAATGTACAATATAATACTGAAAAAAATCCAAAAACTACCTAGTCATCAGCCAAGAACATGCAAAGTAATGGACTGCCATTTAAATTCAGTGTCTTATGCAGAGTAAACTGGGCACTTAAATCCAGTGCCAAAGGGTTAGATTAAAGGTTACAAGGTAAAGGCTGTTTTTCCCTCTGCATGTCACAAATCTACATGTGGGAGACTGCATATAACTGAATTTTCCATATTCATAAAATAATTACCACACATTTGCTTCTAGTGCACAAAGAAGCTTACATTGGACAAATTCAAGCTGGAAGAGAATTTACTGTTTATCATCACTTACTGCAAGAAGCCTCTGAGTCTTGTGTCTGAGTGAGGTACATGTAGTGACATTTCAGACTGTCCAGTGATGGACAGGAAGGCCAGCTGGTGATAGGTGACCAAAGCGTGGTTTGCTCAGAGCCTATGGATGGCAGTCTGCCCAACACCAAGATTGGAGGTGACTTGAGAGAGCTTCTTGTGCAAATGACTATGTCATTCTGAACATCCATCACTATCTGACTGCCTTCTGGACAGGCCAACTCTGTGACACTCTTGTCCTCTGAAAATATATGCATTTCTGGTATCAGAGGACACAAAGAACTAAAAACTGTTATAGAGGGGGCATAAATAAAAAAAGACTGTAAAGTACAAACATAATATGCACATCAGCAAACTTACAACATGTGAACATCCAAGCACACTGACCTAGTTACAAGAAAAGAAAATGTAGCTAATGTGAGAAAAAGAAGCAATATTCTGTAATGAAGTAAGTGCCTTAGTTTCAAAAAGGTATGTTTGATGTTCAGCCGCATGCCTTAAGTTATGAACAAAATTATGATCAACACAACCTAATCACTACCACCACACAAAACAACACCAAAAAATGTTTTACTTTTGACTGCAAATGTATGGACAAATCTTAAATGTTTTAGAAACTTGCACACTTTGGCAAGCATTTACACACATGCAAATAAAATAAAAATAAACATGTACACCCACAGGCACATATACATGCATGTGTGTGTGTGTGTGTGTGTGTGTGTGTGCATGTGTGTGTGTGTGTGTGTGTGTGCGCGGTGTGTGCGTGTGTGTGTGCGGTGTGTGCGTGTGTGTGTGCGCGTGTGTGTGTAAAACCTCAAAATTGATGTGAAAGGTGCTACACAACAACAAAAAAATCCTACAGTGAATTTCAATATACAGAACACAAAAGGCAGTAACACTGCAATGAAGTGCCAAGTAAAAACAACAGACAACTCCATAGTCCATAAACAGTTCCCAATATACTGCCTGCATCTCCTGGATTTCATTTACTTGATAATTTTAATGAAAAAAGAAAATGATTTTTAACAATACTTTTCACACAGAAACCAGATGCAAGCAGAAAGGGGAACAGGTCTCAAAGGCAATAGGTTATCTGTGTTAGATTCACAGTCAATAAAAAAATCAATAAATTCTACATAGTACACTTCTTTGCAATGTGTGCTATGGAATTTTAACCTAAACAAGCTCTCTTCTTCATTTAGTAGTAATTCTGTTGTAAAGAACTCACTGTGTTACACGTACCTATACTTATCACATAGCTCTTAATGTTACATTGCTGGGGAGTGCTAAGGAGAATACGGGTTGAATCTTCAGCCCAGCAGCGTCTAGGTAATGTGAGATTGAACAGCCCATAGAATGGGGTTCCAGTCACTGTGGGAGTCTGCTGCTGAACAATGTCCACTACAGTCTCAACCTACCAATAGACAACACCTCACTTACACTTCCAAACACTAATAACAGAACAACTGAGAGAAATTTTGAACATTCTTGTTCAAACTGTGGTACATAAATTCACATCACCCAACAGTCCAGCAGCCCATAAAATATTTTATCCTTTGTTGGTGTCTCACATTCAGTAGACATAATAAAACTGTTGATGCGTGAAACAAATACACAGACATAAACAAATAACATCTAGTGCGGAACAAAACTGCAACTTCCATAGAATGACAGCTGACAAAATGGTAAAGGACAGTCTATATCTCTTCCCCTTCCTTATACAAACTTATTTTAACATGCTTATCTTTCACTCTTGAACTAACTCCAACTACCCCATGGAGCAGACTCCTTCTTAAGAAACTAACAGGTCCTCAGCTAGTCAAAAAATTCCCTGCATTCTGTGGAACACAGAGGTTCATTCCCACAATCATAAGAGCCCACCACCTGTCTCTATCCTGAGCAGATTAATCCAGTCCATGCCCCCGATCTCACTTCTTCAAGATCCATTTTAATACTGTCTTCACATCTTCCAAGTGGGCTTTCTCCCTCATGTTCCCCCCCCCCCCAAACCCATTATACACCTCTCCTCTCCCCCATACATGCCACATGCTCCTCCCACCTCATTCTTCTTGATTTGATGACCCCAATAATATTTGATGACAAGCACAGATCATGAAGCTCCACATATGTAGTCTTCTCCACTCCCATGTTACCTCATTCCCCTTCAGCCCAAATTTCCCCCTCAGCACCCTGTCCTCAAACAACCTCAGTCTATGTTCCTCCCTCAATGTGACAGACCAAGTTTCACACCCACACAAAGTAACAGGCAAAATTATAGATCCGTATATATTTAAGTATCTATATATACTTTTAGATAGCAAACAGGAAGACAGCAGATTCCCCACTAGGATAGCGGTGTGTGTGTGTGTGTGTGTGTATTGATATTTACACATCTTTATATTTTGGATAGCAAAGAGGTAGACAGAAGATTCTCCACTAAAGGATAGAAGCATTCCCTGACTTCAATCTGCTATTAATTTTTCATGAATGGAAATTTTGACCAGTTATGGTTGTTCAAAATATTTGAAACATTCCACCTTTTCAAAGGATTTATCTTTATGGCGTGATTTTGTTCTGAATTCTGATCTCGAGACATGACTGTATTACTTAGTTTCCTCAGCATTTACTTCTAGACCAATCTCCTTACTAGTGCCTAATTAAGATACTGTATTGTTCTGTATAATATGTATGTGTTCTCCCAATATATTAACATCAGCATCAACTAGTGGCAGATGTGTACCATTTAATTTCAAGCCCTTCTGGCTTGTCTGAACCCTCCTAATGCCATATTCCAAAGCAAAGTTGAAAAGCAATGGTGATAAAAGCATCTCATTTCAAACCATTCTAAACAGGAAACATGTCACACAAATGTTTGCCTTCCCAGACTCTACTATAGGTTTCATTTACAAGCAACTTTATTAACCATACTCTTTTCACAGAAATACCAAACCCACTGAGAATATATTACAAGGCCTCCCTCCTCCAGCAACACGGTACGGTGAGTCCTCAGGTTGCAACTGGAGGTGCAGCCTCCAATAAAGAGGGGACTATGAATATACTGAGTAAACAACAGCATACAAGCACCAAGGAGTGGTTCTCCAGCTTGGGGGTTGGGCAAACTGCTAACAACTCCTCACTCTTTGACTTCTTGACTAAAATTTATGTGCCTCTGCACTAGCTCACATATGAACAGAATCACTTCCACACAAGCATTTATGGCATTTGTTGTGGATAAGCAGGCCATGGGCCAGATGACAAAGAAATAACATTGGCAACCAGACCAGACCTAAGGCCCACCCACCCAACAATGTATCAACAATGGCAATTACAAGCTCTTTCACAAACAGTAAGTTGGCCAGGGCATGAAGCTCACCACTCATGTCAATCTACTGACACCTTAAGAATGTGTGGAATATTACCCTAACTTCCCCACAACTTCATGAAGTGAAGAGTGACAACACTACTTCACCCAGCACACAATAGTACTGAGTCCTTCCATTTTCCTGTCAATTATCATTCTATCAATCTTCCATGTTCATTCGTCCTTCATCTGGGAGGGGAACAATTAGCTCTTTAGCAGCCACAATTCCACATGGGCAGTCTGACCAACACCCCACGAATAAAAAAAAAAGTTGTGCACATACAGAAGCTTCTACCTCATGGTCAAGGGGTATGGAGAATGACATCATGTAATACTCCCACCTTGTATTCACCAACGGCTTGTTTCAAACTGTGGCCAGTACACCACCTGTATGATGTTTGGTCGAACAATCTGTTCCGTGCGCTGGTTCAATATTTATAACGCAACACATTTATTATTATAACTCTGGTAGCTTAAATATATTACATAGCAAT
>Ga0131853_10008975_pt1 | contig 18242 bp, 8 predicted proteins | sample TergutLab28metaG_FD_92764 | JGI IMG/M metagenome (GOLD analysis project Ga0131853, IMG submission 92764) | Labiotermes labralis P1 segment gut microbial communities from Petit-Saut dam, French Guiana - Lab288 P1 (version 2) (version 2) | ecosystem: Host-associated > Arthropoda: Insects >... | reverse complement strand
GAACCATGAATTTCTTAAAAAATTGTCCCCGGGGGGCCCGGAAAAAAAAAAGGGCCCGCCAGGCTGAAACACCCCCCCCCCCCCCAAAGCAGCCAAATTAGAAATGAAAAAAACAAAATGATGTCAACTGTTTTATGTGATTATATGATATATGCTTCAACTGCAATCAGCTGAGAAGTGAAAGTAAAGCAATCCCTGAACAGGCCCTAGAGTTCCCATATTTCAAGATTATTGGCACATGAAGATGGTAAGGTTGTCAGCCTTGTGCACCGTATGCCTTTACCCCCCCAGGAAATAATCCTCGCACTGCTGATGAGTTGTACATTGGAATTTGGAAAAATAATGAACGAATGAATGAATAAATAAATAGAACTTTGGAAGTCTTAGTTCTATATCCACATTAATGAATCTCTGGAATGCTGAATAAATAAACAATAAACATGCGTTGTCACTGATCCGTGTCACGCCCTGCTTCACCATTCAGTCCAATTTGCGTGCCACGCAGACCAATTGGTATAAACAGGCTGAAACTCAGCTATGGAATATGAATCCTTTAATGAATTTTTCTTCTTGAAAAATATAATTGATCGAGAATGCGTCCTGATGTGTAGTAGGTGGAACGTAAAAGTTAGTACGGTATGGAACACATTGCGGTACCGTGGAGCGTGGCAGTCGAACCCACAAATTATGTTGGTCGAACCGTTGCGAACTTCCTGTCGAAGCAAACCTACAGCCCTATTCCCCTCTCCCCCACCAACGCACGTGCACCCGCGTGGCTTTTCGTTTTCCCCTTCTACTCATTTCACAAACCTGGAATCGAACTAAGCCTGTCGAGGATTCTTCTTTTGTAAACACATTGCAAAGAAAATGACGCTGTGACACACGAATAGAGATGCACCTTTTAAATAAACCTTCTTGCAAGAAAATCACTTACGCGGTGTTCGCGAAAATCAGGGCCTGAAATTGGTTGGGCGAGCGTGGACTGGATTACTCTGGCTCGGGAGAGGAACCAGCAGCGGGTTCTTGTGAACATGGTAATCAGGCAGCAAGGAAAAACGCTAAAGTTGCTGTTTTAGTTTATTCACATCTTATGATGTGGTATTTCTTGTGTTTTTAATCAAGTCTCAATATGTGTGATTGTGTCAGTGAGTGACTATGCCTCACATTAGAGACCAGTTCGAGTGACACAACTTTAACCGATATGAGGGCTCCCTGAAAATGGCACTCTAGAATTGCAGAAGCATGTGGGAGATTGTATGCTTATTGTATTCATATTGCAGTGCCTGGTGATGTTGGTTTGGTAAATTGAATTTTTCATTGTGTTTGAGTCATTATATCCGCATTATGAGGTAGAGGGGGGAGGGGGTGAAATAGAACTTTCAAATTAATAACATGGATCTATTTTAAACTGAAACTTTCTATACGATTATTCGTTTCGAGAGAGTCGATGAATTTCGATTTGTGAGTCACGTACATTGGAGGTTATAAGCAACAAACAGTAATATATGCCTGCTAAGATTACGTGTGCTCACATAGAACCAGACTGAACAATACAATTGTATTTACAAGGGACCAACACCGTGGCTAAAGATGCATACGCATACCAGCAGAACACGTTCAACATAGCATAGCTTTACACAATGGCTGCATTTCATTGTTGGTCAGGTACTGTGACACGAGTTCAAGCATTAATCCTTTAAACGTGAATGATTTCGGTATGATGATCATGGCTGATGTATCACTGTAGGAACGTATACAATATTTAATGCGGCAAACGATTTTATCATGTGTGTGTGTGTTTATGTGTGTCTGTGTGGGTGTGTGTCTGTGTGGTTGTGGGTGTGTGTGTGTATGTACGCGCGTGGTATGCGAAACTATTCAGGCTGCGTTAAAACTTTGTCGTCTACCTGTTTAGCATGCAGTGGACCGCTGTGTAAGCGGATCTGCATTCACGGTAAGTGTCCAAATTGGGAAATTCCTTGCGTCTTGATGACGCTAATGTAGTAGTATCCTGTTGGAGACATGAAGATAAATGTAGTGCAGAAAACTAGGTTGGTCTATGACTCAACTTACCAGTTTAGTCACTCATTGAACGGCAGGTGCTGTTGCTTCGTCGTGTCTTGTCTTGGTATCGATTTTAATGACCCAGTGAACGCTAGGATTGCGACTTCATATCCCACCTCAGGTGTCACCATTTTCTGTACGGTTTGCGTCACCACCGGCTACCTTACTCATCAGCAGGGCCGGATTTACCATGAAGCGAATGAAGCTTAAAAATCAGGGCCCCTTACTTGCACGGGCCCCTTCCAAGGTCCTGGAAGAGGCCCTAGCAATGCCCTACAAATGCTCTGATAATATCTCATATATGAAAGAAACTTGATAGAATTTTTTTCAAGTTTGACAACAATCCCAAAAAATTTACATGAAATTACCAATGAAGATTTGTGAAACTGAAATAAACTTCTCTAAATTATCAATAATAAAAACAAATTTCGATCCACCATGCTGGAGGTAAGACTGAAATATCGACCATGAGTATTTGGAACTTTAATTTACGCAGCCCTCGAGTTAGAAAGATGGGGAAGATTGGTTTGAATCGGTCCTTCATATACAATGACCGCAGACAAACAGCACAGAGAATTTACAGTGGATGTCTTCATTTGTAAACAAGTGACTGAGACGCCTCTTTTCTGCGTACCGTACAACGCGGGTTTTCCATTTTCTCTGTATTTACACCACCAAAATAATCGTCTAGAAAATATTTCTGTTTATTATTTGCCCCTCTTCAACCCAGTAGCCAAAAATCTGTTCTTAGGTAGAAAAAAATATTGGAGGGACATTTGCCCCCCTTGCAGTTTGCGTAGTGCTCCTAAAGTCACACAAGTGATCGGAAGAGAAGCACCGGCAATGTTTCCCCGCATTGCTTCGTCATGTTCAACATGACATCGCATTTTCTCCCACATAATCAGTATTTAAACAGCCGAGAAGATAAACTGGTCTTTGAAAATTGAACATTGTACTTAGGGAAACGAAGGGAGAGCAGGAAATATACCTTACATGGTAAAAATGGTTGGTTTTATTTAAAAACGATTTCCAAATACATTATTTGTGTATCGTCGAATAAGATGAATGATTAGATCGTAGAGCTGTTGTGGTTGAATTTACCTCGAGGGACCGAGAAGGCACGGCTCTAAACCTCAAACAGGGTTTCTACAAAACACGAAGAAGAAATGCTGACCACTGACGGCTTACATTCAGTAGTGAAAGAAGAATGTGTTGTAGCCTCTGAGGCTTCCAAATGTCTCAAAAGAAAACTGCAGAATGCTCTATATGCGAAGTGGTCAGCCGGTGACCATCTCGACCACATATTCTTAGCCTTGACATTTGGTGATATTATATGACTAATAACTAATGTACAGTGTGTGTACTGGTCTAATACCACTATATTTATTGGTAGAATATAAAGTGTTTTCTACATAGGGTACAACTACATGTTTCGGCGCTTGATAATGGCCATCTTCAGGTTGTACATGAAATACTCATTAAGCAGTTATACAAAACATACATGGGCTGTTTATATGGGCACCGACACATTCATATAGCCTGACGCTAATCAGTGATAATTAAGATGGCACACACAACGCTAGTATAAGCAGTGCAAGTGATAGAGTTCACGCGACGCTAATATTGACACCAGTGCCAGCGTCTACAATACCCAGCTTCCAAACTTCGGAAGGACGACACAGCTAGCGCCGTAATCTTAGCACATCACACCCAACAAACCTCTCCGGATACACAGAGCTGCGATAGAGGAAATACCGCTACAAACCTCAACATGAACATGAACACTGACACTTAAGCTGTAAGTATACTGCCTAGACTTGGTCACGTTATACATTGATATATATATATATATATATATATATATATATATATATAACACTGGTAACTGAACACAGCCACTAGCAACTACCCTATAATATCCACAGGTGGGAACCACCCCTGACCACACTAGATGCGACACATACAGCTACGCTCCAAGAAACCAGCCAACCAGACTAGCACACAGACTTGTCTTACATGATGGTCCTACAGCCCTCCATGAAGATCAGTTCTAGTCACACGCAGACTGTAATCGTAATTGTAATTTATTTGTGTTCTATAAATCCAAATTGGGATACAATCCTGTGGATATAGACATTGTCACTTACATACTAATATAATATATATAGAGTATTAAAGTACTTGAAACTAATTGTTCATTTAAATTTCAATGGAACGTCTCTGGTAATTAAAATATTCCTTACTATTATAAAAGGAACTTGCAAGTAGAAACCTCTTTAAAGCATTCCGAAACGGTAATATATCATAATAGTTCATAGTATATCAAAATATACTATGAACTAGCTAAGGCCCTGCGCCTTTAGCATACACTTGTAGTACAGTTTAGTGAAAGTAAGGGGAGTAGTGTTAACCCTTACACTTTATTTTATTTTATATTTACTTCATTTTATTTAGTTTATTCTTATCTCATTTATTTGATTCTCGTTTCTACTCACTATGAATGTGTCGGTGCCCACCTCACCCCCTCCCTAGCCCATATAAACAGCCCATGTATGTTTTGTGTAACTGCTTAATAAGTATTTCATGTACAACCTGAAGATGGCCATTATCAAGCGCCGAAACATGTAGTTGTACTTTATGTAGAAAACACTTTATATTCTACCAATAAATATAGTTGTGTTAGACCAGTACACACACTGTACATTAGTTATTTCATAGAACACAACGGGGATGACGAACCTCATGATTATTATAAGACTGTTTTTGTTGAAAGAAAGCTGCCGTTTTACGCAAGAGGAACTCTTGTTTTGTGACGTCACCACGTTGGCTGCAAAAAATGGAGTTAGACATACCGATAGGCAATATGGGCCATTTTTACTCGTAATTATGACGCAAGGTATCACGAAAGATGACATTTATAGAATCTTACTCTGGTACGTAAACAGTTTATCTGGCACTATGTTTCTGGTGCGACAGCCCCCAGTGGGCCATGGCCTCCTCATTCATGAGGTTTCTGGATCACACACGACGACGCACCACAGTCGGTAGGATGTCTCTGGACGAGTGATCAGCTCGTCGCAGAGACCTCTACCTGACAACACACAACACTCACAACAAACATCCATGCCCCCGGTGGAATTCGAACCCACAATCTCAGCAGGCGAGCGGCCGCAGACCTACGCCTTAGACCGCGCGGCTAGTGAGACCAGCTTATCTGGCACTTACAACATAAATTACACTTAATATAATTTATAATTATCTTCTTAACTTCGTCAAATTTTGTTAATAAATAAAGGGGACATTTCGCAACATGCTAGTTATTCTTAATGCACGTGGTGACTAGACCACACAAAGACACGAAGCTGGAGGTCATACCATGTAGACTATTCAAGAGAGTTTGTTTGTTTGTTTTTCCTGTGGCGCTGCGGCCCAACGCGGGCCATGGCCTCCTCATTCTTGAGGTTTCTAGATCACACACAACGACACACCACAGTCGGTAGGACTCCTCTGGACGCGTGATCAGCCCGTCACAGAGACCGCTACCTGACAGCACACAACACTCACAACAGACAGACTACCACGACCCCGGTGGGATTCGAACCCGCAATCTCAGCAGGCGAGCGGTCGTAGACCTGCGCCTTAAGAGACTTTGTTACTACGTGTATCAAATATGGGAGGTATGTAGTTAAACACACCTGTATCAACTGAGATGCTTATTGACTGTAAACTAGAAAACTACACGTTTCGGCGCGTTATTGACTATCGTCAGGTTTTCTCCAATATAACCTAGTGTTATTCTATGTATAGTGCGCGTGCACGTTGTGATGATGGAGAGATCTCTACATGAAGACATTATTGCGTGATCTTTATATTGGAATCCTCGAGGTGGGGTCTTGGCTAAATCGTGCGAAGTGGCTTTAATATTGAGGCTCAGTTGTTAAAGTTCTTACTACGTGTAATTCACAATGTCCATCTATCGGCGCAGTATTTTGGAAACTAATAGCGATAGGAGAGTAGTGTAAATATAAAAGTTGCTCTATTTGAGAATTAAAACTCTGTAAAGATGTTTACTTGGCTGTTACCTGCATGGGTTCAATCTCAAAGAGTTTTCTGTCCCGTTCGCGATGCGCAATCACAGGGGAAACCAGCCGCTCTGGGAAAATCCGTATTAGCACCTTGCTAGGATACAGGGAAAATCCACAACGTCCATTCACGCTTGGGGGAAACCCAAGGCACGATTATAGCGCAAATACCAGGATGTACGGCGAAAAACTCTTTGTGAACTATGCTAGTTAAACATGTGCAGCAGCATTGCATATCTTAAGTTTGTATCCATCCGCAACAGAAGCAGGTTATTAACCACACCACCGAAACGATTATTAATTATTAGTCAGTACAACAGCCGAAAATATCCAAGTTGATAAACTTAACAACAAAGTTTATTGCGCCGAGAACACGAAGAGTCTAACCAGTCTAAAGAGAAAAAAGTTAACACGCTCTTGTGGAATAAATAGCCCTGTGTACAAGAGCGAATACTTCGCCAACATAGCATGGACATGGCACGGTTTATAATAAGCTAAGTTCCTTTTACTTTAATCGGATTAGAAAGGTACCCTGTCGTTAGCTAAGAATTCCCAGCTTTCTCTTCCTAATCGTCGAATGATTCCAGAGGAGTTTTCTTTTGTGCCCGCCACGCCCCCACTGCTGCAGTTCACGTGACAGTTCATCTCATGCCGTCCATAAGATACAAACGGAACAACCTCTTATTTAAATTCTCCTTGCTGTCGTTATTTTTATTTTGCTTGTCCTTTTTCACTCTCATGGCGGATTTTGACGATACGTTATGCGCAGTATTTCTGCCATGCTGCGTCTTATTGCAAATTATTCGTATGAATTATGGACAAGAATACATTTAGTATATAAAATTTGCCGGGTTTGAGAATACTACTGTGCTACTACCACTACTACTACTACTACTACTATTAATATTACTATTACTATTACTAAAGAAAGCTAAGCCTCCCATAAATCCAACCCCCCGTCCAAACTTCGGTGTGTCGTAGATTCGTACTCTACTCTACCCTGGGTCACGTGGGAGGCGGTAACAGATGTGGAGGCTATATCCTGTTGGGGATGCTACGACACACACTGGTTAAAGGGGCTCTGATCTACCCAAGTCAAGGTGGAAGGTATCGTGCCGAGGGCTGCATGGCACTGGGGCAATGATAGCTGTATCGTAAACGATCCCCTTGTGGAACCAGGCCGCACCCCAATTTATGTAGACCTTCCGTTCGCGTGGGGCTCCGTGGACGGCGACAAAATATTTTCCCCTTTTTGTGGGAGGGCTCCTGTTTGGGGGGACTATGGCAGACATAAATAAATAGATAGTCCGGTGGCTCTGGAGACAGAGTATCTCTCTCGCTCTCTCTCTCTACAGGGACCCTGTTTGGGAAATGGAGGGGGTTCCTTTACCGGGGACTCTGAAGGAAAGATGAATTTTCAGGGGATGGGATGTAGAAGGTTCTGTAGACGGGTGTCTCTCTCCGTAGGGGTCCCGTTAGGGAGCCTGGGGAGGGGTCTGTGTTGAGGGAACTCTGAGAAATAGTGGAAGGAGGACTTCGGAAATGGAGCATCTCTATTTACGGGAGCTCTATTAAGGGAGCTTGGAGGCCTACAAGAAGGCCCTGGAGAAGGGCACCTCTTTTTACGGGGGACTCTGGAGAAACCTGGAAGAGGGATCATATGCCAGGGGTTTAGATGTGGAAGAAGGCTCTAGGACGGGTGTCTCTACCTATAGGAACCCCACTGGGGAACTAGGGGAGGGGGTTCTACCGGGACCTTTGAGAATTAGCTGAGGAAGGGCTCTGGCTATGGATCACCTCTCTTTGTGAGAGCTATGTAAGGGGAATCAGGAGGGGAGGGGGAGCTTCTTTGCTGGGGTCCCTGTAGGCTATGAAAGGAAGGGTCTGGAGACGGGCATCTCTAGTCATGGGGGCTCAACTGGACAAGCAAAGTGGACTTATCTACCGGGACTTTGAGAGATGGTTGATAGGGGCTCTGGAGGTGGAGCGTCTCTCTCTATGGGAGCTCTGTGAAGGGAACTTGGAAGGAGGGCTCCCTTGCTGGCGACCCTAAAGGATAGGTAGAAAAGGGTCTGGAGACGGGCATCTATTTTCATAGGGGCCGCGCTGGGGAACCTGGAAGGTGGCTCGCCTACCGGGGACTTTGATAGATGAATGAAGGGGGCTCTAGGAGTGTAGCGGCTATTTCTGAAGAGGCTCGGTGCGGTGGGCGTCGAGGGAGGGCTCCTTTACTGGGGACCCTGGAGGACATGTTAAGAAAGGCTCCGGTTATGGGCATCTCTCTTCATAGCAGCCCCTTTTCGTCCGAGGGGAACCTGGAATCGGGAGGGGGCACATATACCGGGGACTTGGAACGATGAATGAAGGAGGGCTCTAGGAACGGGGCTTCTCTCTCGGAGGGGACTCCATGAGGGGGACCTGGAGGGAAGGCACCTTTCTGGGGACCCCGAAAAATGCGTTAAGTAAGGCTCTGGAATGGGCGTCTGTTTCCATAGGAGCCCAGCTTCTGGGGAACATGGAGGGACGCTCTTTCCTTAGGACCTTTGAGATAAAGAGATATATCAAGAGATATGTAAAAAATGCCTTGTAAGCGGGTATCTCTCTCCATAGGGCCACACTGGGGAACCTGGAAGGGATTCGCTTGCTGGGACTTTTTTTAGAAAAAAGGGTAGTATATCTGGGTTCCTTTCTTAGACCCAGAGGACACTGAGATTTTAAGTCGGGTGGCCACCTGGAACTTTGTTAAAGGGACAGGGCTCTCCTGAGCTTATATTAGATTATGGGGCACAGAGGGCCCGTCTGTAAGGCCTACGTGCATCGGGACCGTAAGGGCTGGAACCCAATGCTAATCAAAGACAGGTAAGGCAATCCTTGTACAGGAATGCATGGGCCCTGTGGGTTCCAGGACGTTGAGCCTCCCATATTTCATGGCAATCCGCATATGAAGGTGGTAACGTCAGCGCACTCACCGGCCACCTGTACTCCCCAGGAAATATTATTGGTACTTAATTCTGTTAGAGGCTGAGTCGATCCCAGGGCCATAGTGTGGCCGGAATGATTCCAACGACACCGTCGGGAATCGAACCCCGACCTTCCGGCTTATAGCGCAGTTCCTCAACCAACTGCGCCACCGCGTGCGTCCACTACTACTACTATTACTATTACTATTATTATTATTACTACTACTACTACCGCTACTACTATTACTACTCCTGCTGCTGCTACTACTACTACTACTGCTAATACTATTATTACTACTACTACTACTGCTACTACTATTACTACTACTACTACTACGACGACGACGACGACCACCACCACCCATAAGCGTGGACCTTCTAAAGCGTTGTCCAGTATCTTTCGATGGTTCGATTGAATGCTGTATATCTATATCAATTACCTGCCAACGTCTGCACACATATAGTATTCAAATGCCACTTTATTATTACGTTATACAACTGCGGAATGTTGCACTACGGCCATCCTCAGGGAGTACGATTGGTACATTTCAGCAGCAAGGTCAACACAAGGTGCCGCAGAATGTAAAATCACAACTTAGTGAGCAGCGTGTAGTATGTTACGCGATATAGTAGTCTAACGTTAATGCACGTGTATGAAGAATACAAATGCTCTGTGTCTTCTAGGGCCATTAGGCACTGTATCCTACCTACAGTACATGTCGCAAAAGACCTACGTGATCAGGCATTAACGTTATGGTAATAGATACGTATGCAGTAAGCGGATTTTTGTGTTCTACTCAAATTAGTCTCTCTTGGCTGCAGAACAATTTTTACCTTTTTATAAACGTTGCCCATTACGAATACCAACTCAGAAAATTTCAATATGACGGCACACGGGGGGCTCCTTGAATGAAAGTCTTTATATATATATATATATATATATAATATAGGTCTGATACGTTTATATGGTATACGTTATGTTCTAACATTATAAAAATAGTGACTGTAGTTTGTAGAGAAAATAAAAACACACATTTTTATATTCAGTAACTCTTTGCCTTTTATAAAATTATGTGGAAAAATGCGTTAGAGCCTGAGAGGCCACAAATGACAGTATAATACGGCGCATGTACTGTGCATGCGGGGTAACTAAGGCTGCAGACACACACACACAGAATATGTAACACTCATTGCTTTTCTGTTGCAACAATGATTGCACGAACGCGCCTCAATGTTAGTACGTGATATAGCACATTGACTGTCTTGCTTTTTTGGGAGGGGGGGGGGGAGAGGGGATCCTTGCATATACAGATATGCGTCACTTAACGACGGGATACGTTCTGATAAATGCGTCGTTAAGCGATTTCGTCGTTGTGCAAACGTCATAGAGCGTACTGACACAAACCTAGACAGTACAGTATAGCCTACAACACACCTAGGCTATATGGTATAGCCTATTGCTCCTAGGCTATACAAACCTGTACAGCATGTTACTGTACTGAATACTGTAGGCAACTGTAACACAATGGTAAGTATTATAATATCATAATCTTATAGGACCACCGTCGTATATGCGGTCCGTCGTTGACCGAAACGTCGTTATGCGGCACATACTTGTATTACAGATCTAACAAGTATACTTGCTGTGTGAGCAGAACGTGGAGTCACTAATATTAAGACAGATGGTACACATAATAAGTGATATGCCTTAAAGAGTTAATAAATAATATACATTAGTCATTAAGGAGAAGGGCAGATAAAATTTTCGTGACTCAGTCCGTGGGTTCCCTGAATTCAATCATGTACGACAGTTGATATAGTTATGTTAAGTGCGCTAAGAAACAAAGTGCAGTTTTTCAAAGACTGAGAGAGCGTGTTGTTTCTTTACCTGGAGCTAGAATACTCCACGTGCTTGGTACAGCTAGCAGCAGGAGCAGTATCTGTCCAGTGGTACTGCGGTCCATTTCTCCGTGACTAAAACGTGATCACTGCGCTAGCTCTATATATACAAGAATCAGCCCACGCAGTAACCACTATTCACATTAACCTGATGTCAACAAACTCCGGGTTGTAATTACTTGGCCACATGCAAAGAAGCATTGCCTTGTAGGAACGTTTTCTGCTTCCTGTCTAATGCAAGATACGCGCAGACTCCAGCAAGCGGCTTTGCCCTAACAGGAAGCCGACCGCAGTAATAATTTTTTGAGGTCGGTTCATGCTAGAATGGAGATGTTTGAAACCTGGGCCGCAGTACACATGCAGAAACAATAGGATATTTTGGTACAGCGACTCTAAAGAAAAGTTAGTGAAAGTTTAGGTCTTTTGCGATTTTACGCCATGTCGAATAGTAAATAGCCGACGTTTCGGAGCAGCGTAATGACCCCAACATCGGGGTCAAGTAGTCATTCTTTCTGGACTGCTTAGCCCTGAAGACGGAGACCCTTTTCCCTCCCCTCAGTAGGTCGGTAGGCTGACTATTAACAATCTGACACAGTCTAACACTAAGATTGTCACCAACATCGCTGTTAGAACCTGTGGGCTAGGAAGATAAAGGTGTCTTGTACACGCCAAAGGGCATATGAGGAGTACAGGAGTAGCATCAATTATTCTTAACCTCGACACTAGATGGATGTGAGTCGTCAGGTTCACGCCCCAGCCGCTTTATCCATGGGTATAGCGCCACCGACACCAAATGTATAGAAAGCTGTGTGCGCCCCGGAAACGGTCTGAATTGAATTGTCACCCGGAAGGGGACTAAAGGTGGCATCTTGTTAAGGTGCTCCTGAACTTTGAGACACCGTAAAGGCAGGGCTTCACAACTTGCAGTGTTAAATTCTGTCTTTATTTCCTATGTTCGTGCAATACAGTAATCCGTCGGTGAACTGAGGGAATCTGTAGTCAGAGGCGCGTGGAGTGGGTGCAGCGGGAAGAGGCAATTATCATTAACGACAAAAACAACCCCTTTCCTTACTTCACAGCAGTTTAGTTGCTTCTCAAACTAGTACGGGCTGACTATCCACAGTGCAGTACTTCTTTGTCACTGTTCTGCCAAAAACCTTGTAACTAACTATACGTAAAACATGTGTTAAGTGCTAGCTACTGCTTTCTACATTAAGATATATAGAGCAAGGCGGAGATCAAGAGATTTTAAACTTTCGTGTAATTCTATCTTAACCTTGCATATACCGTGCACCGTGTTCGTAACACATTTTATTAACCATCTCTTTTGAACCATCCTACGCATTCTAGATCACATATTAGTTATAACTCCAACATGTTTCGGTGTTCTTTCACACCGTATTCAGGGAGTCCCGTTCAACTGTAAGTTCTCTGAAAACCATCAAATGACTAGAAGCACTTGATGGCCTCATGTAATAAGATCGCAGATGTCACAGAATCCACAAATTTTAATTATTATAAAAGCCTCTTCATTGGTGCATTTCTTATGGAAACTGGTTTAAACTTTTAATTTTTAGGATGGTGCAGTGCGAAAGTGTTAGTCAATGGGATGTGATATTTCGGGTAACTGATCTGGGATAATACCCGTTGTGGATAGTACTAATGGTATTATATAGGCCGTTTACACTTGCCGTAGCCTACTGTTGGCCACGTGCCCAAAGCTCACATTCCGTGTGACGGAGGGACTACTGCATACACTCTTATGTAATTAGACTCGATTTGATAACACGTGTTTTGTTTATAATGTCATATTTGTTATACTGTCCTTTGTTACTTCAGCTCTTGTTGATCCAAATATTCTCTGCACCTGTTGTTCCTAAACACTGTTTTCTCCCAGACCATGTTTCTTGCCCATTGAGGCAGGATGCTGTGCCGTACCTTGCTTGCTGGTGGCAACTTACGGGATTTCAGAAAGGTAATTGTTTAGTTTACGCCCTCTCAAAAAAGTAGTAACTTAAATGGCACGCGTGAACATTTCCTGTCCGAAGTCAGCCTACCTACAGCAATTCCTTGAACTAAAAAATGTTTGTTCCGGATGTTAGAGTTTTTAATGAAGCAATGAAGATGTGAGGTCTACAGCAATTTAGCCTTCACCTTCTATTGACAATGAGGATTAGCCTGTTGACATTCAATTGTATTCCCGACGTCTTTCGTCACTGCTTGTGTATGACGTGCTCTTTCATTTCATATTCATTCGATTCAGTTACATTCAGAATGTCGCTAAACCAGAACGCACACGAAAGGGTACACAAGGTGTAATGAATCCCACAGGCTATAAAGTTTCGTCTTTGGAATTATAAATTGATTTCTATCAATTTTGCTAAATGATCCACAATAAAAATCGTCGGGCGAGTGTATTCGTCCAGTGTCATTACCACTTTGTTGGAAGCTTAAACTGTTGAAATATCGAGTTTTTATACACAGTGTTCATGATGACAGAAGGAGAGACAGGGATATTGGTAGATGGAATAAAAATGTTTCTTATAACCTTCAAGTTCTATTTGATTTTCCTGTAGAATAACTTATATTTAATGAAGTATAAGAGTAAGTGAATTATTTTTGAACTTGCATAGTTTAATGTGCAATATTTGATTCACATCTACAATAAATTAGCAGCATGGCTAATAAGGTACACAAAAGGCATAACAAGGAAGCAGAATGCATTTGGAAAATTTGTGATCTATGAATTATGCTTGTCCTCTGTTGTGTTCCTAATGGAACGTAACACACTGACTAATACGCTGGCTTTCCCAGTCATATCTTAATTTAACCTGACATATCAGCACACTGGAATTTAGAAAAAAAGTATGGGATGTCTTTTGAAGGTTGCAGATTAGGAGGATTTCAGTGTCATAGCACCCTAGATTCCACTGTGCTCCACAGGCACAAACTGACAGATCATGCCCCCCATGTCAGTTAGTTGGTCCATTTTAGGCAATGGAGAAATGACCCATTTTAATAATCGTGTAATAGTGTTAAGGTGAGTGATGATGAACATTGCCTCTGCAAAGTGTCATCATTTTTCTTCCAGAAATGGTGAATGGTCAGACTGACTCATTGTTGCCCGACATGCAGACAGGTCCAAGCTCACATCTTCCTTGTCAGTGGAGAAACTGGAAGGAAATCTATGCCAGCAAAGTCTCCCACCAGTTACCTCACAACATTCTTTATTGTAACATGCACACGAAATATTAATTGATATTATAAGTACTGTCGGTTTCCAATGTAAATACATAGCCTGCTCATGTATACATTACAGGGGGCAGTTCTGTTTATTTTCACACCTTTAACTTTATCTTAGCTCAATTCCACTGTTGGTTTTTTTTTTTCTGGTAAGTACAGAGGGAATAGTCTCCTACCATTTTATATGGGTTCCTACATTGGTATTTTTCTTGTTCTGTTTTCATGAGATCTTTTCCATTTTCTGGCTTCTGCATCAGTTGATCAACTAAAAGTAAGGCCTATCACAATAAGCGCAGCACCTGGACTACTATTGTGAAAGTTACCTTTTCTCTTACTAGTAAGACAGCAGTTGGGTAATTGTATTCATATTTGTGTGATTTCAGGCCTTTGCCATGGTGTAAATGAGATTTTCTCTTTTCACATGTTACACAGCATGCATTGCATAACATCCCATCTGAGCAAATATCTTCTTCTTACTTCAAGTAATGAAAATACTAATTAAATTTCAGTTTAACAATTGTAGCAAATTTATGAGTTCATGTATGCAGGGATGGCAGAACTGACTTTAACAATGTTATTGCAGTCACATTTTTGGGCCGTACCATTTATTTGGACTGGACTACAATCTATTCATGCCAGCTGTCACAGTTTCATCAAATGTGGCACTGTTAGTGCTAAGAAAAACACCATTTGATGAACAAAACTAATAAATAACATACACCCAAATCAGTTGTTTTTTCCTGCTTATGTTATTTTGTAGGTATATTGTAGTCCAGTTTATTACTTCAAATTTTCCCACAAAATTTAATAGGCATATTAGTCACTAATGAGTTGTTCAGGACTTAGAAGGTAGGTGTTGTGGTCCATTGTACATGCCTTTTATCTGTAGGACAGGGAAAAACCCATGAAAAAACATGTGCTGCCCCTTTCACCATGTTTTGTGTTCTTGCCATGACCCTGGTGTTACACAAACAGTTTACTTCGGTAAAAATTGCTCTCTAGTCATAGATCTGTCATCTAATGGATCATGTAAAATTATCCTACACAAAATGTTAGCCTTTCTTACCTTACTTCTGACTTCTCAGGATATTATAAATAAACATATTTTGTCACCATGCTGTTCGTGCCCTTTTTAACTTTGTACCAATCCTTCCAGCCACACAATGGCCATGGGGTTGATTCAGCCTCTAACAAATATGAGTACTAAGGATATTTCCTAAAGGATAAAGGCAGCCGGTGCCTAGGGCTGACAACCTTACCTTCTTCATGAGCTGATTCTCTAGAAATTCTGGGAGACTTAACCTCCTGGAGCTCTAAGGGTCTGTCCAGGCTTACAATGGTATAGCTTTACATTTACCCATCTACCAGTTTTTTTCTCTTCAGAACCCTGTATGAATAATATAGGATTGAAAGCCACCCTAAAAAATTTCCAGCAACCACTAAGATGAGACGTGCATTTGTTAGGTTAGAGCAATGCTAATGCTACTCTATTTCAGGTTCTGAAGTTATGTGTGGTGTTTTTTAAGATAATATGAAATTACAAAATAGAGGACATGCAAAACTTTTTCTTAACAAGCCACCTGGATCTCAAACAAACACACCTGCCCAGTATGAGATATTTCCTTTGTGTCATCTATTGCAAATATAGTAACTGTCTGAAACTTTGAACTTATATCTGACAAATTTAATGTAAGTAAAATCTGTACTCTATTTCTTCACAAAATTAAAAAAAAAAAAAAAGTTACAGCAATAAGAGTAGACAATGGACTGTACATTCTTGAAACCGCTTGTTAATGATTTAGTCAGTTTGGCAGCTATGGTCTGAAGCCAAAGTGAAGTTATCTATGGCAATTTTGTCATTTTTGGCATAATAATTCAGTTGTATTATATGAGCCAGTCAGAGAGACACTGCAATTTTTGTTCACCTCAAGAAGACTGTGAGTGTAAGTCTTGATGGTCTTAAAAGTCTACAATTTGTCAGAGACACCAGATCCCATGCAGATTCTTCTTTATGTCTCCAGATACATTACTCAGTTTTGACAATTGATTCATTTTTTCACATTCCATAGATCCTTAGGTATAGAAACAGTCACATAAAATATCAAGGTATACACAACACATGCAAAATAAAGCAATTTTCATAGCTAACAACTTAACAAAACAATACCACAATATGTAAAACTGAATGAGAGAATATCTGTACATTAGAGCTGCGAGTGCTCAAATTGAAATTAAAAGTAAAACTCTAATTTGTGTTATAATAATATATGAATCTGTAACACAGTAGTAATAAAGAAAATATTGTATTTAAATATTCTATTAAGTATAGAATAATAAAGAACCAAGATCCTTAATTACCTCCAGTCAAAATATTCCACCCAACAATAAAAGTATTTAGGAAGAAGAAACTTTTTAAGGCTAATTTCATTTGTTTCACATCATATGATAAATCTTCCATAGTTGATGGATGTTCATTTAAAACTCTAATTTCAAAATAAAAAAGTCCTTTTTGAAATACTGTTAAATTTCCTATGGGTAAAAGGTAAGTAAGAATTATATCTTGTATTAATGTTGTGTACATCAGAATTGGAGCTAAACAATTCTCTATTCTTAACAATAAACAATTACACAGAAAGATACATACTGAGAATGGTGAGGCAAAACTTCCAAATTTATAAACAACTCAAGACAGGAATCTCTGCTACTAACTCCAAGTATTCCTTTTTGAATTCTGAATATAATTTTACTATGTGAAGAATTCCCCTCAAAAAATTATGACGTGATATAACAATGAACACAGGGCAAGTAGATCATCCGAAATTCTTCTAAAGACCTGAATAATTTAGCCGACCTAACTGCATAGCATGCTTTGTTTAATTTAGAAGTTAAATGATCACTACGGACTTTCCAAGACAGAGAGCTATCAATGATTAATCTGAGAAATTTAGTATTATAAAAATTATTAAATCATTTATTTTCATAGAGTGTATGCATGTCAGTTTCCTGACTATTTTTAGCTATGAATTGTAGACAGTGGGTTTTATCAAAATTTAGTGACAATAAATTACTTTTAAACCTACTGTTTGTTTTGATAAAAACATTGTTAATATTCTTTTTAAAATCTGTAGGATCAGAATTTGTAATAATTATGCTTGTATCGCCCTTAAATAAAATTGGTTTGGATAAATCAGATATAATTTTTGGAAGATCATTAATGTACAAGAGAAAAAATAATGGTCCAAGAATTGAGCCTCATGGAACCTCATGTTTGTCTGGCTCCCATTTAGAAAAATGTTTCACGATATTTTTTAACAAAACTCTCTGATAGCTATTATTTAATAAAACTGAATAATTTTTTTTATTGTAGCACCGTGCATCTTGATACCATCAAAGTCCTTTTTACCAACAGATGCACTTTATATCAGTCTTACAAACCACTAAAATTTACATTAAAACTTAAAGTGAAACTGCTGCTATATGTTTTGGTCTACGACAATCATCAGGGAGCTTACACTTGAGCGTAGCTAAAGACACATTTATAAAAACAGTCAGTAAGAGTATGTCATTACGGACTATAAAGTGGTGTGGCAGCATGGTATATCAATATATAACATGCTGCCGCAATGAATGTCCGTTTGCTCAAGGCCTTCTTTGGACACACAATCTGGCTAAAAAGGCTCCAGTGAAAATGTTACGGGGCCAGACAGATGACAGTTCATATCAAAAGAGTTATAATTATGAAACAAGACAGGCAATGTACATATAAACTAACACTGAGGCATGCTAATTTAACCACTGTTGCAGTGGAAGAGCAATAAGTATTAAATACTATGAGCATTTGTTTGTATTCTTGCCTTCCTTATTGGCACACAAAGCACATGTACCATATTATATTGTCATCTGTGGCCCAACCAGCTGTACAATATTTTCACACATTATCCCCAAATGGCCCAATCAAAAAAAGAAAGTTACTGAATATAAAACATGTGAACTG
>Ga0131853_10008973_pt1 | contig 18244 bp, 16 predicted proteins | sample TergutLab28metaG_FD_92764 | JGI IMG/M metagenome (GOLD analysis project Ga0131853, IMG submission 92764) | Labiotermes labralis P1 segment gut microbial communities from Petit-Saut dam, French Guiana - Lab288 P1 (version 2) (version 2) | ecosystem: Host-associated > Arthropoda: Insects >... | reverse complement strand
TTCATTCATTCATTCATTCATTCTCTTTGTCACAACATTGACTAAGGACACATCAAACAAATGTGTATATATATATATGGAAACATGTTTTAAATTATATGGGTCTGATAACATATTTTTCTGCAGATATTTATATTACATCAATTTTTGATGTGTTAAGTGTATGGTGTTCATTAGATATACCATACTACAACTTCTGTAGTTTTATCCATAGGAGCATATACATATTTATAAGTATTAAGACTTACATTTGATATCTAAAAAGTCAACTGACCTCCATTTAAAACATTCACTAGTTTATAATTACTCTAGTTGGAAAATGTAAGTGATTAGTTTCAGCTTTAAAAATGCTACACCAATGCTGATATTATCAAGTACCAATACAGATAAGATCATAAGTAACCACTATTTCTGAGTTAGAGTACTTGGTCAAAGCAAAAAAGGATTGAAAGATTAAGCAATTTCTGATTGTGGTTGAGGTTAACGCAGTGACTATGTTGATATATTATGAACTGTATTACTTTGTGATGACCTGGAGCAGATCTCAACAATAACAGAATTTCATACTTAGTACACCGGTGCACACAGAGATGAAATTACCAGTTTTTTTCATGAATAATGCAAAACATGTACAGACTTAGGGTACTAACTCTTTCGAACAGAGTCATTCTTGAGACGGTAATAGTTTCTCAGCTGATCAACACATTCCCCATATTTTATGGAATACAAGGTTTATTTGTTACATACAGGAGCTCACCAGTGGTCTTTATCTTGAGCCAGATGAATCCAATCCAACTTTCTTATCCTGTTTCCTTAACATCAGTGTTAATATTATCCTTCCGTCTATGCCTGGTTTTTCAAAGCAGTATCGGGTGTTCCCACCAAAAATCTGTAGGCATTTTTCTCATTATGCATGCAATATGGCCTACCCACCTCATCACCCTTGGTTAGATCATTCTTATAATATCTGATGGGAGTACAGGTTATGAAACTCGTAATTACACAGTTTTATCCTATATACTGGTACGTCTTCTCTGTTACATCCAGCTATGTTCCTCAGCACCCTGTTCTTGAACACCCACACTCTATGTTCATCCCTCATTACGTGGCACTATGTTTCATACCTGCTCAGAACAACAGGCTCTGTACTCTCACCCAACCTACATAATACATTGCTAATTATATTTGCTACTGACCTACAGAGACTCCTTGCATTCCATGTTCCAAATCTTGTGTTGCTTTTCTGTCACATATGTCGTTTGAGAGGATCTGTCCAAGACCCAGTGTAAAAGTTTGTAACCTGTGAATTTTTAGGCTTTAACACTGGTTCAATGAGTCCCTGTTCTTGTGAGATGTGGTGCCAGATCACACAGAATTGGAGATCTCATGCTGTAACCTGCTGGATTTTGGGAGTTGTTAGCCTTTGCCAAACCCCCACGTTGAACATCCATCATTATCAGCTCCCCGTGACTGTTATATGTGTCTGTGTATCCATATCTGGAGACCTTCTCCATCCATTACCTGGGGTTATGCCTTGTTGTGGTGACAGACATATTTATAATATTACGAAGTTTTATCATTTCTTTATGTTCTGAAAATACTCAGTGTTCAATCCCAAATACAGAAATTGAAGGTGGTTTTAGAATAGGGGAAAGAGGAGGAATGTGGGGTACAGGGCAATATTTTTTACTCACTGTCTGGCAGGGAGGGCCTTTTATGTGTCGAATAACTGTGGAATTAAGATTATGCTGCCAAGTGAGAGTTTCAGTATGGATGCTGATCGCATTTAGCTTTGTCAGCATATTACTGTATATCATTGACCAGAAAAGTTCCTCGTGGACACTTGGCAATGACATTAAAACTGTTCAAGGTATATCAAAATAATTCTGAAATTGGTAATATTTATTATACACTGTGCTTCTTTAAAGTGTTTTGTGGATGAGTTCATGCTGGTGATAGATCACTTGTTTCAGTTTTCCTTCTAAGCAGGTTCTGTGGGATTTTAGGACAGAAACAAATCCTGTAGTTTGGGGTACTCTATATGACCCCCTACAACTTGCTAATTAATTGAATTGTGTGTATGTATAGGTTCCTTACATTCAGTGCTTTCACACTAACAGAAAGCATAAATGCAATATAGAACATAAAATGATGCTATCATAACTATATTCATATGCTAGGAAATAATTTTTATCAACTTTAAAAGCATGCATTATGTTATTTACACGTTTTCCTATACACCACAAATAAACAGACATTTCAGTTTGTCACCTGTGTGTGTGTGTGTGCGTACGTGCATGTGTGTGTGTGCGTACGTGCATGTGTGTGTGTGTGTGTGTGTGTGCACACGCACATATAAAGCAGTTATGAATATCATTGTTGGACTAATGCTGACAGTGGAAACTGAAGTACTCGGAGAAAAATGTGTGCAAGTGCCACTTTGTCCACCACAAATCCCACATGGACTGACCTGGAATTGACCTGGACATCTGCGGTGAGAGGCCAGTGACTAACTGTTGGACCTATGGCAAAAGCATGAAATATATTGCCAGTTTTGTGTTATTCTCTTAATTTTTCCTACTAGCCTTTATGCTGAACTTACAATAAGTAAAATTGAAGCTTACTCTAATGTAACATGAATTTTTATGAAGCCATATTAGTGCTGTTCTGATATTTAACAAGTGGATTGAAACTGTGGTGATTTTACTTGTTCAGGTGAGTGAAACCATGGCTGCAAGCAACAATGGTCACCTACCAAATAATCTTGATGATGGAGAGGACAAGCCTATGCTGATTGTCAAGAAGACTGGGGATGGCCCAGGGATTACAGCTTTAATTAACCGACAGCTTCAAGGTAAGTTAAAATTACTTCTGTACCCTCAGAGTTATGATGGAGTTGATTGATACAAATTTTAAATCTTACACGTATACTGCAGTATGTTTGATGCAACAATATGAGGCAATCAGCTTTGTAAAAAAAAAAAAAAAAAAAAATACTGGCATTTCAGAAAATGTATTTTTTACCCTAAAGGATGAATACGAGTATGATGAGTGATACAGATTGGACAATGTATGTAAACTATGTAAGCCAAGTTCTTATTTAGCAGGGACTAGTCAAAGTGAGGGCAGTTTGCATTCAGGTAGCCGCCTAACCGATGAACCAGCTCAGTAAAGTCCCGATGTGTTAATGAGTGCCACAAAGTTGTTTGGTTATTCCTGGTGGTCATAATGCAGTCGAGGCACAGAGTTGACCAGTCGCCTGTATAAGAATGAGTGGAGCCATAGCTACTCCCCCTCTGTGCCTTCATGGCATCGACAGGGAAAACTTACTTTTTTTAACTTGAATATCTATCTAATTCCTTGGAGCATATTCCTTGAAAGGTTAATATGTGTTCAAGTACACAAAATATTTTATTTTTTATATGGGACATGAATATTTATTACAATTTTTTTCACGTTCGTACCGTGCATCATGATATTATCAAAGTTTTTTATTCACCAACTAATGCACAAGTGATTGTCTTACAAACAATATTAAAATTTACATTAAAATAGCTCCAACATGTTTCGGTGCAGTCACACCATCCTCAGGGAGCGCATTATTTGTGCTTGCTAAAGTTACACTTGTTAAAATAGCCAGTTATGGTACATCGGTGTGTGATTAATTCGGTGGTGATGTGGCTGCACGTATTAGTACGTCCTTGTTGGTGTGTGTATGTTACACTGTTCGGAAGTAGGGAGCTATTTTCATGTAAATTTTAATATTGTTTTTCAGACAATCACTTGTGCATTAGTTGGTGGATAAAAAACTTTGATTCATTACCATGTTCATGAATTCTCCACTGTCCTGTAACTTGAGCCAAGTGAATCCAGTCCACATCTTCACACCACATTTCTGTAAGATCCATTTTAATATGTACACATATGTACTTCCTTCCGGATAACGGTTAGACTGCCACTATTTCCTACCCAGACAGGTACTATATAGTGCGAGATTGCAATGTTCCTACATATTCATGTTTTAGCTTTCTCAATCTCAAATTTTGCTGCCACCAGGTCAGTTTTAGTAATCTCGGCAGACTACTGACCACTACTGCTGTTTCTGTCTTAGTATTATAATTCATGTTGGCTACGGGTGTAGTAATCCCTCCGCCGTGGCCACGTAGCACTTTAGTTGAGCGGACTCGAACCACTATACCAACTCAGCGTTCATCAAAGCTTGCAAATCAAACATAACTAGAAGTTCAAATTAAATGTAAAGAAAATTACGTTCATAAACACAATACCATACTTTACTAGTAGGTAACGTAAGCACAGAATGTTTAGGCAAGACTCTTTAATAAAACAACTAATTCAGGGGAATACTTGGGATTAGGTTATATCTAAACTTCATCACAGCTTATGTCCCAGCAGAACACAGACAGAATATGGGTTACATCTTTTTAGTAAAATATGTAAATGTATATTTTCAACAAATCTACACTATATGTAACATATGTCTACACAACTTAAATATCTTCTATCAGATTTTAACCTAGTAATATGAAGACAGATCATCTTTGCGGTTTCAATTTTCTCATCTACATAAATTGGAAAATACAAAATAAACCACTAAGACATATCTCATCGTTTTCCTTTGTGTCTGAGTTATAGATCTACTCTACACCACTTACCTGGTATGAACAGGAATGTCTGAGGTGTAAGGCTCATTTTGAAGCCTTGCCTAAAACACTGTGTTCTTTGCGTCTGTTTGCACTGAAAAAATCACAACAATACTGCATGTCGGTCCTACAGGCCGGTGTACAGAGTTCACAAAACTCATAACTCGGTGCTGTCAAGTTCAAAGAGTTCATTTAGCAACAGCATATGCAGACATAAAGGAATGTGCTGTTACTAAGGAATTCTGCATGATACAGTCTTCCTGTTGCTAGTGCATGCAACTGTTCAACCGAATTTATATCTTAACTGCAAATTTAAAATTTTCGCACGTTAATATACGAAATACAAGTTACATGTATAAAATTATAAAAATTCAATACAAATTCCAAAATTCTAAACACAAGCTAAATGTTAATTAGTTTCTGTCTTTCCATGCATTACATATATGTGTGTGTGTGTGTGTTTGTGTGTATGTGTGTACACATACATTTTCCATCTGTGGTTAAGTTTAGCATACGGTCTTAACCCTTCAGGTTTTTGGCAGATTTTCACATACACATGTGTTTTCACTCCCATATATTGTGCATGTCTCACCCATCTTATCACTTCCATATTTTGTGTTTATCTTGCCCATCTTATCACTCCCATATATTGTGCAAGTACTGCCCATCTTAGCCTCCTTGACCACTCTTAATATCTGATCAGAGCTGAATGGTAGAGCTGTTTCTTTGCTTAATTAAGCACCACATCGTGAAGACAAGGAAATGGAGGTAAGGCCCCCACACATTTGTATTTTCAGCAGTATGTGGAGGTGAATGGTCAGCTTCATGCCTTGGCTACTTTACTCACAGGGAAAGATCTCCTTGTATCTAGTGGATATGATGTCCCTAGAACCAGTCTGGACATTGTAGACAGGAGAAAACCCTCTTGATCTTCCTGGGAATCAATTCTTCAGTCATCCAGCTCATGGTCCAGCCACTGTGCTCTCATATCTGTTTGTGTACATCTGTTGAACATGGTTTGAAACAAGGGGATGCTTTATCACCATTTATTTTCAACTTTGCTTTAGAATGTGCCATTAGGAGGGTTCAGGTAAACCAGGCAGGCTTCAAATTAAATGGTACATACCAGCTTCTACTTTATGCTGTTGACAATACACTGGGTGGAAGCACACACACTATGAAGAAAAATGCAGAAACTTTAGTAGTTGCTAGTAAGGAGACTGGACTGGAAGTAAATCCTGATAAGACTAAGTACATGGTCATGTCTCGAGTTCAGAATGCAGGACGAAGTCACTATATAAAAACTGATAATAGTTCCTTTGAAAGGGTGGAAGATTTCAAATATTTGGGAACAACCTTAACAAATCAAAATTCTATTCAGGAAGAAACTGAAGTCAGGGAATGCTTGCTATCATTCAGCGCAGAATCTTTTGTCTTCCAGTTTGCTTTCCAAAAATATAAAGATTAAAATATACAAAACTGTAATTTGGCCTGTTGTTTTGTATGGGTGCAAAACTTGGTTACTCACATTGATGTAGGCTGAGGGTTCTTGAGAACGGGGTTCTGAGGATGATATTTGGGCCTAAGAGGGATAAGGTAATGGGAGTGGAGAAAACTACGAATGAGCTTAATGATCTGTATTCTCCACCAAATTTTATTTGGGTGATCAAATTAGATGAATGAGATGGTGTTGGCATGTAGCATGTATGGGGAGAGGTGAGGTGGATACAGAGTTTTGGTGGGGAAACCTGCAAGAATGAACCACTGGAAGACCCAGACATAGATGGGAGGGTAATATTAAAATGGATCAGGAATTGGATGAGAGGGAAATGAACTGACTTGATCAGACTCAGAATAGGGATGGGTGGTGGGCTGTTATGAATGCGGTCATGAAACTTCAGGTTCCGTAACATGCAGAATTTCTTGACTAGCTGAGAGCATCTTAGCTTCTCAAGAAGGATTCATCTCCATGAAGTTAGTTAGTTAGGTAGGTAGGTATGTAGGTAGGTATGTATGTAGGTAGGTAGGTATGTAGGTAGGTAGGTAGGTGGTTGGTTGGTTGGTTGGTTGGTTGGTTGGTTAGTTAGTTAGTTAGTTAGTTAGTTAGTTGGTACATGTGTTAAACATATTGTATATCCTCCCATATGCGTCTAGATCTCTTCCTTTGAATTTCATCAGTAGCAACAAAGAATAACCCAGTCTATGTTTAATTGTCTCAATGGGTGTTGGTTTCTCAGTCTTTTCCTCTGAATTTTCCAGCTACAATTTTCTGATAGTTTCTTATCGTTCCCATATGTACTACATTCTCTTTCATTTAAACACCACAGTGATGTTAAACAAAGAGTACAGGTGTTGAAGCTCCTCATTATCACTATAACTTATTGCAAATCCTGCAGTATTGTTGTGTAATGCTGAAGCAACTACATTTGTTTTTTTTAATCTTTGTTGTTTTGTGTTGTTGTTGATTTGTTAACTACCCTACACTGAGCACCAACACAGAAGGGTGAAGATCTCAACTTCACCACCGTGAAAGCCTGAAATTTCATGCACTTTTGTTTCTATGTCACTTTTTTAACTTTAGGGTCAATTCATTACATAACTGAAGTTTTAAAACTCAAATTATAGTAAAAGAAAACAAATGACTAAAACCACAACTATATATTAGGTGCAACTCTTGTGCATGTAAGGTACAGTGTACACATTTGTTAAAACAGTTCTATATTAATTTTGAAACTTGTTCCATAACTTTTCCCCTCCGTATGGATATGTCTGTTATCTGTACTTATTGCAATTGTGTGTTCTGAATGCATGTAGATATACCTTATGTGTATTTTAAGTTTTAATAATTGATATTTACAGGATTTTTTTTCTAGTTAAGTCTGTTTTTCTAACATTTATATGTGCTCACAAGTATTGGGAGGTTCATTGTTTTCATACTTTATCTCATATTTGTATGTGAGAAAGCAAAGCAGTGATCAGATGGTCAAGAAATCGTCTGTTTTATTAAAAGTTATTTATCATTGTAGTCACAGCTGCTTGCCACTGGACATGTCTTGCAACAGTTCAATTCTGATTCTTGTGTATATGACTTGTTTCTGTAAGATTAGTTTTAATATTATCCTCCCATCTTCACCTAGCTCTCTCAGCTGGTCACTTCCTGTAAGATTTATGGGCCAAACGTTTTATAGGTTTCTTTTTTTCCAGTGTCCCTGCCCATTTTATCTTTTGTGATGTTACCATACAAATGATATTACATGAAAGTAAACATACGGACCTTCCCACATTGTAATTTATTCCATTATTCAGGTGATATGAATACGACATTACATCACTTTGAAAGTATTATTTGCCACCACCATTTTCTTCATATTAATGAAGGTGGAATTGTGGGATGCAGCATTTTGTGGTATGGGAAAGCAACTAACCCATGTTTGTAGTAGAAACCAAAGTTTTAACACTTGCCATGCAAAAGCCTATCATTGGATGTGAATCTGAGTCATTTTCATCCACTACCCATCTTCAGAAATCATTTTCCTATTATTCACCTTCATGTTTTCTTCTGACTCAGATTTTGAAAGCAGCCACTCTTTGAAAGCTTCTTTATCAAAATCCTGTATGCATTTCTTGTTTGCTATGTCTGAACCATATGTACAGCTTATTGTAATGCCAGTCACTTCACTACCCTGACATTACTTGAGGTCTGTGTAAATCATGAACTCCATAACTCCATTAATACATAAAATGAGGATAAATACCCTGGTGATGGAAACAGAGTTAGTCTCCAAAACATTGATGTATTTGATGCAGCTGTCAACCAGAGAAGATTTAATTTAGTTTTGTCACTGTGAAAATGTCAAGATTTATCAGAAGAAGTACCCATTCCACACCCATGATATGTTTGCTTTCCTTGTCAGTGTTACAGTGCATAGTAGTTAAAACTTTAAAGGAGGCATAGCATTCATAATAAGAAAGTAGAGTTTATTCGTGTAAATAAAACAGAATTTACCTTGACTTATGTGGCTACCATACACACTGGCAAGAGTGTGTAGTAAATTTTATAATGTCTCTGTATGTTCTATGTTATCAGTCAGTCACACTGAGAGAGAAACATAGGATGAGGTAAGAGGGGAGTGGAGAGCACTACATAATGAGGAGCTTTATTATCTGTAATTGCCAAATATTATTCAGGTAATAAAAATCAAGAATTTAAATGGGAAGACATCTAGCATGTATAGGGAGGGGATGGGTGCATACAAAATCTTGGTGGGGAGATCTGAGGGAAAGAGATGACTTGGAAGACCCAGGCATAGATGGTAGGATAATATTAAAATGGATCTTCAAGAAGTAGAATGGAGGCGTGGACTGGGTTTTTCTGGTTCAGGATAAGCATAGATGGCAGGGTGTTGTTAATGTGGTAATAAACCGATGGGTTATATAAAATGCAGGTAATTTCTTGACTAGCTGAGTACCTATTAGCTTCTCAAGAAGGACTCTGCTCCATGGAGTGAGTGAGTTAATCAGTCGGGTAGTCAGCATGTTCTATGTTACGCCTGTGTTAGGGTACAGGAAACAGATGTATTTTAATGTATGTTGCTTTAGATTTACCTACATTTTCTGCAGATTTTTTTTAGAGCCCTTTGTTCTAACATATGTAGTTCTTGTTGTTTCCTCAAATAAAGGAACACATAAAAGTAATTTTTTTTTTTAAATTCTGTGAATGGAACAATGCATCTAAAGCGATGCCACATTTTCAGGTGCTGTTGTGTCTTTAGTGATAGTATTGTATCACTATAGGCTGGGGCATTTATTGCTCAGTTAAACACTCCTTCTCTCTGTCTCTGTGAACTTTATAATCCTGAAATACGTTGCAGGACATTGTGTTAAAATGGTGACTCTTAACCCCTTATTGCAGTTTGCATCCCCTGGTTCACAAAATATGTTGTCAAATCCATATCAGAAGTTATTAAAAGTGGTAAGTTTCTAGGCGCATTCACACAGTCATGCAAAACTATAGCATGACTGTAAAATGGATAGAATGAAATAATAATTTTAATTTTACAGTGACGTAAAAAAATTTGGGATGTCCCACACCCCCTGAAAGGGTATCTCACCCCCCAGGTTATGAACTGCTACATTAGTACATGACACATCATGTAACATGTAGCTATAGTAAGTAAGCATGACTGTGATTCAGGGTAATGCCTTTGTTGCAGTATCATGTGACAGAGGCACATCTGGTATATGAAAAATAGGGGCTAGGTGCTGTGTTTGCTTCCTGCAATTTCCCTCACTTGTCACACAGGGAAATACAGTGTAAACAGGTATCAGATTGAACTTGCTTCCTTACTGTGCACCTTGTGGTTGTATTTTGGCTTATTAGTTACTGCAAAATTAGTCTACATTGTTCAAGCTATAACACAGCATTGTGTTTTCAGTAGATTATAGTGTTCCTGAACACTGAAACTCGATATACAGTTATACAATGGTATATCTTGCACTGTGTTGGTCATTTGGTAACAGCCGAGGTACTGTGACATAAAGTGGCAGAATGTCTTTGCAGAATCAGAGATCAAAGCAGAAATTTCACACATAGAGGACATTATGTGCACCTTTTTATAAGACAGTACAGCATATGTTGTTCTGTCTACATTCCGGGATTTGTCTCATATGTCTTATTTTTTTATTGTTGCAGGAGTTTGTGTTGTGGGCAATAATGTAAGTTTTCCTAGGAACATCTTATAGGTATTTAATTTATTGTCAGAACAAGTCCTCAGTTTCAAATCTATAGAAATATGAAATATCTAGTGTCTTATAGGTCTGTGGATTCTGCTGAAATAGTATGTTGAAAGCTTTCTTTCTGGTGGTGTGCAGTGGTACATTGAAGTGACACCTGTCTGGTGGTGTGCAGTGGTACATTGAAGTGATACCTGTCATTTAAAACATGCAGATGAAATAAGTCCCTTATGTATGATGTCCAAATATTTGTTCATTTTTTATCTTAAATAGTTTTTATTATCACTTCATTATGGTGTGTTGTTTTTGATGTTTGAAGGTTTCTTTTTGTCAAGAAAGATAGAAATACAAAAGCCTTCCCCATTATCTATGTGTCTAGCAAAACAACACTGACTGTACAAAATGAAGTTGGGGGGGGGGGGGATGAGTCATACTTACTGACATGTGGAAGTGATTAGTGTGTATGTGGATGCCATGTCAAGGTATCACATGAAAATAAGATTTCTCTTTTGCCTAGCTATGCCTAGGATTAGGTACTATTATTGTGGTAAGTTTTTGTCATATTAGTTTCTTGTATGAGCATGCAAGGTAGTGACTAAAGTGCTTATATTCACAATTTAAATTGGAATTATATGTAAGCGTAATTTTCCACCGTTTTTGTTACATTCTTACTTAGTGCTGCATTTAGTAATCCCAGCACTCAACACTTATTTTGGGTTTGCACTGTATGTTATTTTATGTCACTAATTTAAAAAAAAAAACATATTTCATTCACTTTGCTGGTTTCCATGCTACTACCAGTCACTTTTGACATAATGATAGGAGATGTTCAGTGGTGGTACAACCTGCTGCTGAAATAAACAGTTCAAATGAAAACAGCAACATTAGAATTCCAATTTTCAATGTTATATGTTGAATGGAATACAAAGCGAGTGATTCTGGTGTGAGCATGTAAACATTATGTTATAATATTCAACTGGAAGTACAAATTATATCAGTAGAACTTGTGATTAAAGTTTCTGATCATATTATTGTACCAGTTCTGCTAAGTTCTATCCTTAATTAACCTAATAATAATAATAATACAGTTACTCCTGAAATACGATGTACGGATTTGATGTTGTGATGTAAAGGTGGTAGTAAGTTTACAGTCTTCCGTAGCTTGTAGCCTCCCTCCTTCTTCAGGGTAAATACCTGAAACATTGGTATGTGTCTGCCAAATTATATGGTGCTACATTTCAGAAGACCATCATCTTAATATTCACTTCTATGAGAAACTCAGATCTTGCATAGAAGTGACATTTCAGACCTTTATAGTTCAGTTATTGACCGTTTCAATTCAGTATGCTTATCATTGCACATTTTTCACCACCTGTGATTAAAACTGGTGATGTGCTGCTGTTTCTTGATATAAAAACAGGGTACCATTTCGTTAAGATGTGTAAGGACAGCGAAGGTGGGAATCCACAGTCTTAATTTTGGTGCTGTGATGAACTGAGTGGTCTGCTTCATGTTGTGGCCCCTTGTCCCTTATTCATTTCATTGGAGGCAGAGAGAGAGAGAGAGAGAGAGAGCGTGTGTGTGTGTGTGTGTGTGTGTGTGTGTGTGTGTGGGAGGGGGGGGGGGCATGCTTTTGGTAACAGAGAAAATCATTTCCTTGTCCTCTGTTGACTTGATATAAAGAATTTAGGGTAATGTTTGTGTTACCGATCTTGGTGGCTGTGTATTCTAAGTCATGGGTTTCTGCCCGCTTGCCTGCTGAGGTTGTGGGTTTGAATCCTGCAGGGGGTATGGATGCTTATCTTTAGTGAGTGTTGTGTGTTGTCAGGTAGAATTCTCTGTGACAAGCTGTTTACTTGTCTGGAGGAATCATACTGACTGTGGTGTGTCATTGTGTTAGATCTAGAAATGTCATGAATGAGGAGACTATGGCACACGTTGGGCCACAGCATCATAGGAAAAAATAATTTGTGTTATAGTTTTTTGTAAGTTGTGAAGTGTGCTTGCATGTAGTTTAGTGTAACTAGTTAAATTTGTTCAGCAGTGTGATTTGTGAGAAGTGAATAGTTCCTTGGCTATTCGAGAGATTACCCACATTTTGTGGAACCCAAATTACATACATACAGTACTGCATTCATAACAGCTCACCACTTGCTCCAAACATGAGTTAGGTGAATCTAGTCCATGAATTTCCCTTCTATTTCTTGAAGATTCACTTTAGTATTGTTCTCCCATGTATGCCTGTGCCTTCCAAGTGGGCTGTATCCTTCAGATTATCTGTATGCATTTCTCTTTTTACCCATACCTGTCATATGCACTGCCATTCTCATTTGCCTTGATTTGATTGTTGTAATAATATTTGGATGGAGTACAAAACCTTTGGACAAATCAGAAAAGGCATCTGTTGTGAGGGAAGCCAAGGCTCAAATCAAAGAGCCATAGTAATGAAGAAGATGAAGAATAATGTTTGGTGAGAAGTACCAAGCATAAGTTCACCTCCAGCATTTTGTTACCTCGTCCCTCTTAGGCCCAAATATCCTCCTCAGAATCCTATTCTCGAATACCCGCAGCCTCTGTTTTTCCATTAATGTGAGAGACCAGGTTTCACACCCATAATATAAACCAGCAGGCAAAATTACAGTTCTGTGTGTGTTAAGGTCTGTGATTTCAGATAGCGAACGGTAATATGAAATATTTTGGATCAACCAGTAGCAGGCATTACCTTATTTCAATCTGCTGCTCATTTCCTCCAGCACAAAATTTAGATTTGTCACTGTGATTTTGTAATATTTGAACTTTGCCACATTGTCACAGGATTTATTGGCTATCTTTATATTGTGATTTCTCCTGCTTTCTGATGCGACATAAACATATATAATTTTTCGGGCATTTATAAATTCACATGATCACTGTAGTCAAAAATCTGTTGTGCCCAATCAGTTTCAGTCGCTAATGGTGTACCTGGACTTTCCTAATATATATTGCAAGGTGTAGTTGAAAATCAAAGGCAACGTAGCACCTCCTTATTGCAGACCATTCTAAGTAGGAAGTATATCAGGCATATGTTGGCATATCTGGACTTCCTTGTAAGATTAATTTAAACACGTTTTTAATTAATTTGACTAGTTTCGTGGGATGCTACACCCTGACACATATTATGAACTTTTAACAAGTCACAATTATTTATTGAATTTCCTCTAATTTGACTCAATACTTTACACTTTGTTTAATGCAGAAATAATTTTTTATTAAAATATTAATTTTCTGCCCATTTTGCCACCTCTTGAACTCTGCCGCCCGGGGCAGCTGCACCAAATCCCCCCTCCACATCCCTAGTCAGCTTCTGGCCATCCTGACCTCAAAGGCACTAGAGGCTCAGCTGTAAGTATGCTCATATTTCCTTATAAACCCTATTTGCGTTGAATAACTGACAGAAGTGATTTTTTGGCCTTTTCAAAATACTGTGGGAATTTGTAGGCAGATCACCCATCTCATCCTTTATGAAGTTAGCTGTAGACTGGTAACAACTTAAATTTATTGCTGCCCCTATACAAGTCTCTGGTATTCCTGTTGTTACTTCTGAGTGTAACAATTATACCTTAGAGATGTTTCCAGTTGCTTTCTGAGTTTTCTACTAGTTTTATATCTTTTTTTTTTTATTTTTTTTTTATTTTGCCAACTGTAGTTTGGCTTGGATCCTTTAACAATTGCAATTTAGCCTGCTTCCTTTCATCCAAAAATATATTAAACATTCTTCATTAAACCATAGTTGATGCTGCTTCTGTTCATTATATTGTTGTCTTTTTTGGCTGAGGTTTTCAACTCCTCAGGCAGTTCCTCCTTATTCTGTACAGAATTAATAAGTTTATCAATCTCAGAGAAAATTGTTCTTCCCCCTTGCTTTAATCATTTCTGCTGGGATTTGATCAATACCTGGTGATATGGGTCTTACTAGGTTTTCAATAGCCATCTCAACCTCAAAGGCTTTCGGCCCAGGCAGTAGTGGTTCTGTTGTACGTATTTCCATCTGCCTGTCACCACTAACCCTTTGTGCATTGAATAGCTGAGAGAAATGGTTCCTCCACCTAGCCAACATACTGTGGGAGTCTGTAACCAAATAACCCTTCTAATCCTTTACTATGTTAGTTCTAGTCTGGTAACCCTTCTTAAAGTCATTAGTTCCCCTATAAGAGTCTCTGATATTTTTGATCTTACTGTTTGTTTCAGGTTAATCCATTTTAGCTTGTAGATATTCCTTCTTTTTCTTCCTGAAATGTCTACTAGCTTCACATCTTACATTGTTTAGATTATCTACATTGCTTTGCTTTGGATTCTGTAACCACTGCATTTCAGCCTTCCTTTGATCTAAAAAACATAAACATTCTTCTTCAAACCATGGTTAATGCTGCTTCAATTTGTGCAGGCCTAGACTCTATTCAGCCGAAGTTTTGATATTCTCTTGAATGTTCTTCCAAGCCCTATTTATGTCCTTACTATCACTTAAGCTCTCCAAAGCAGTAAACCTGTTTGGGATCTTAATCTGGTACTGTTTTCTAACCTCCAGCTCATTTTGCTTCCTGAGATTAAATGTTTCCACATCTAACTTCTGTGCTGCTTTTTTACATACTGCCAATCTTTCCCAAACTTCTGCTACCACCAGGTAGGGATCAGTATCACAGTCAGCTCCCCTGAAAGATTGTATGTCATGTATACTTGAATGCCATCTTGTATCTATCGATATGTGATCAATCTGGTTGTGAGTCTTCTCATCAGGAGAGGTCCAGGTGTACTTTTGAATGTTTTGGTGCAGGAAAATTGTGCTCTGAACAACTAGACTTTTTGATATGATAAAGTTTACAATTCTAACGCCATTATCCTTATTCTCCTGATGTAGACTCTCAATTTTCAGTTTGAAAATATTCTCTCTTCCCACTTTTGCATTAAAATCTAACAGAACTATGAATATTAAAGTATCCATTGATTGGGTAGAGGAAGTTAGTCCATAGAAAACTTTTTAAGGCTGATTTAATTGTTTGGTATCATTGGACAGGTCTTTGATATGGGAAGGGAGACCGCTGGAAACCTCTTTGCCAAAGTAGTATGTTCCTCTTTTACATGTTGCTTAATTTGATGAAGTTAGATTAAAGTTGGAGTTTTGTCTAGTATATTTTCTGTGAATCTCTGAGTTTACTTTGTATTGGTCTTTGTTACTGATCACAACTTCAATTTAATGCAGCATATACCACAAATATTTTCTCAAGCCTTGTTAATTTTTTTATTATTGCCGAACTTAATCTCTACACCACAAATAAAATATCACCTTCTTTAGTGTTTTCATTTCTGTACATTTCTTTATTTCATTCATGACAATATAGATCTTGAACTGAAAACGAAATGAACATGATGGTAACAGCTGGTAGAAACAGTCCTGACTTGTGTTCAGTGTGTACTCAATGCGAGGCCCCAATATTATTCTATTTTCCTAATTCATTGTGGCAGATTGTGGGTTATTCTACTGAAGTGAGTTAAGATCACTTTCTTATAATTCTCTGTTCTTATTTGTTGCTAACTAACCTCTCAATTTTTTACATAATTTGCAAGCAACTTTGACACTAACCAACCTTTTACCAAATCTTGTATAGGTTACTAACAATATTATATGAGGTTTTTGGGAGTTATTCTCCATGTATGTGAATTATGAAATAGCACCATGGAATTGACCACATCTGTCCCACTGTACATCCTAAATCCTTTTCCATCTCACTGTTTGTGGCCATCTTTTGTTGTTATCAGAGGTCACATAACCCCTACAGCTGCAATTTTGTTACTAGCAGCAGTATCTGATGTTTTTAACAGGTTTCTGGAGTTCAAATGACTGCTGAAATGGAACATCAACATCGACCACACTCACCTCTTTACAAATTTTTGCCTATTGGCCACCCATGGCTGTCATCTCGAATTGTTATGTGCTATATTAAATTAAAATTTGGTGTTGGTTGCAGTCAATCCAGTATGTATGTATGTATGTATGTACATATGTATATGTGTACTTCGCTGGAAAACACTGATACTGTACACCGACAAAGCCAGTGCCATCAAACTAACCAAGAACCCGTAGTATCACAAAAGGTCAAAACACACTGACATGCAACACTTCTATGTGAGGGAGAGATACGTTGATGATGACATCGGGATAGGACACATTGATGAAGGAACACTGGCAGACTTGCTTACAAAACCCATTGAGCGTGTTCCTATTGAAACACTGTGCCGTGAAATTGGAATCACCCCTGGGGAGTATGAAGTGACTTGTGCAGTGTCCTTTGTATGACAGTGTTTTGGAGGAAGTTTTGAGTCTAAAACACTGCACACTAGACACATGCGGTGTTCGCGCTGTGTGCATATATTTATAGTGTAGGCTAGATTATGCACTGTTGCGTTGCTATACTCCTCTTTTAAACCCTTCTGCAAGCTCTCCACTAAATCATGTTACAAAAATAATTTCGATCACACCCACAACAGTTTGTTCATAGGAATGGTATCCCAAACATTCTTGAAATTGTCCATTTCCTTACCAAGTGAGGACAAAATTCGTCCAGTCATTATAGTTCAGACAGCGTATTTTCACTGTGCTTCGTCAGTTCGTCATTTAGGTTGACAAACAGTTTTTGCAGCTTAGCGACATGCGTGCTAATGCCTTCCTTGCAGTCACGTTGTGCCTGGAAGAACGAATGAATGAGCACATTAAGCCGCTGCATACTACTGCCCTGAAACCATGCACAGAATTTGTGGACATACGAAATTATATGTATGTATGTATGTACATATGTACGTGTGTATGTATGTATGTGTATAGCTTATCCCAAATGTTTTTAGCACTGTTGTGTGTCAATACGAGCTCCGCAACAGACTTGCTCAGGTGCATGCAAAAATGCTTGCAGCTTTGGTGTCATCTTGTCACCACTTGGTTAGTTCCTTCTACTGCAGCAGCTGTGCATCTGCAGGCAGTACAGGGCAATTTCGAGATCCATCAGTTATGCCTTCTAGGCAATGGGCACTCAAAAACATTAAAATCTGCCATTTCCATTTACACTGTGGAATACTGTAGGGCTTTTCACAGAGTAACGACTAGACTACAATACCAACATATATATATATACACACATATATTTATTAGAAGTCTTTGTAAGTCGTACATTAGTTGGTGGTTATGGCAGTGGGCCGTGGTTACAAGTGCGACTGTGTCGTGAAGCGGCTTGGCACTGGTGCGCTTGCTGGCTGAGCTGGTTAGCGGCAGGTTCCGCAACCGTACTGGATAAGGCCGGACGAGATGGTGCCGGGGTTTCGTGTTGTAGAACTGGACAGTTGGCTACTGTGTAGTGAAGAGGCTTGCGATGCTTTGGGCAGCCGCGAACGAAGATGTACCGCTTAGATGTGCGGCTGAGACTGGCCGGAGGACCACTGAATTGTAGCGGCATGCTCGGCTGGGCTGCAGATTGGCCGGTCCGCGCTGGTAGCACGGCCGGCAGTCAAACCTTGCTTCTTCATGATGTGTCGCAGACTGGTTACTCCCTTCTGATGTGTAGCCTAAATATGTGTACTCCTTTTGTAGTGAGCTGCTAATGCTGGCTTTCGGCAACCAACCAACCAACCAAAGATCTAACCGACGTCCCTCGGTCTGTATAGCCATTCCTGCGTTGACCGCATGGCGGAGCTCAGTAACACACCTAAAACTATAACAGGGGTTGTGCTTACGCTAACGATTTCCCGTCGCGGTTAAAAACTCCGACGCTAGCATGCTAAAGTCCATTGTCTATGAGGCAATAGGTACTATGGGGGGGGGGGGGGGG
>Ga0131853_10008970_pt1 | contig 18249 bp, 9 predicted proteins | sample TergutLab28metaG_FD_92764 | JGI IMG/M metagenome (GOLD analysis project Ga0131853, IMG submission 92764) | Labiotermes labralis P1 segment gut microbial communities from Petit-Saut dam, French Guiana - Lab288 P1 (version 2) (version 2) | ecosystem: Host-associated > Arthropoda: Insects >... | reverse complement strand
GAAGTTTGTGCCGAGAGTGTTGACCCAGGATCAGAAAGACAGTCGAGTAGCGATCTGTCAGGAACTGAAGGAAACTGTGAAAAACGATCCCACACTCCTCTTGAACGTCATCACAGGCGATGATAGCATCGTTTATGCTTATGACCCAGAGACAAAACTGCAATCTTCGCAATGGAAGAGTCCTGGGTCTCCAAGACCCACAAAAGCACGTATGCAAAAAAGCAAATTGAAGACGATGCTCATTTGTTTCTTTGACCAAGAGGGGATCGTACACCAGGAATTTGTCCAACCTGGAATGACGGTCAATGCAGACTTCTACTGTGATATTCTAAAAAGGTTACGTGAAAATGTGCGGCGCAAGAGGCCACAGAAATGGCGAAACCAGAACCTCATTATCCACCACGACAATGCCCCGGCTCACAGGTCCTTTAAAGTTTCGCAATTTTTGGCCAAGAACAACATGACAGTGATCCCCCATCCTCCATACTCACCCGATCTGCTCCCTGTGACTTTTTCCTCTTCCCCAAGCTGAAGCTTCAGATGAAGGGTCGAACATTCGACACCATTGAAGAGATTCAAGAGGAATCGCAGCGGGTACTTGACACAATTCCAAAAAGGGAATTCCAGGGATGCTTACAAGCATGGCAGAAACGCTGGGACCGCTGTATTCGTGCAAAAAGGGAGTACTTTGAATGTGATGGAGGAATTTAACATCCAAGGTAAGCAAACTTCTTTTTACAAGTACTGTCCTGGAACTTTTGGATACACCCTTGTATATGCATGTACGTTTGAATTTATTCATGTATGTATGTAGGTATGTATGTACGTGCAGATGTACATTCTTAGTTTGAAAGGGTTGAACAAGTACATTGATTCCCTACATTACGTAGTCAAGTACATTGGCTTTCTGTGCACCCATATACAGTGTGACATCAGGCTTTGTTCACGGTCTAAATGAAATCATCTCTCTTCTAGGATGTTACACATTTTAGATACCACATTATACTGCGTAACATGCCAGAAGTGCAAGGCTATGTTGCTGACTGCACTCTCTAATCGAACTTTCCATTAATTTCATTTGATGTTTTATTTCATTGTCTAATTCCCTTTGAAGAACCATTTGAGTAGCCTAACACAAGCCTGTCTGAAAGTTAATGGCAGTGTTAAATAAGTTCTGCAGTAGATAAAAGTCTGAATGCTGTAGATTTCAAACTAATGTTTTCAGAAATTTAGATCTGCTGTGTATTTTCTTCCATAAAACCAATGCAGAACTTCATTATACCAAATCTCATTTCCCTACAAATTGTACCTGAACTCTAAAAGAGATCTAAGACGGAAGAGATGTTACCTACGTGAAATTTAAAATACACTAGTAAACTCAATCATTTCTAGCTGATGGAATTAATCTTAATATTTTTATGTTGAACTTTTCAGGGATAAAAGCATGCTTACGTTCTATGTTTGATTTGAGTGCCCGAATTTAAATATAGGGTCTTCAAGAGGCGAATATACCTGCAAGCATCAGATTTAGTACGCGATTACTGTACGGCAGGATAGTGACTATTAGTCAGTGGGACTGTGCAGTCAGAATATTGAGCAACGAAAACAAAGGCTTATATTGAAAACACTGTCATAAAAAGCAGTCATTGTTATGATTTCTGCACCCATTATTTTTAAGAAAATCTTTGGCAAAGAACAAACATTTTAGCTAGTGTTTTCTTTATGACATGTGTTCACATAGTTGGTGGGCCGGGCAGCGTAGTCAGTATAGTGACTGGCTACGAGCTGGACGGTCCGGGGATCGAATCCCGGCGGGGGGGCGAGATTTTCTGCACCTGTCCAGACCGGCCGTGGGGCCCACCCAGCCTCCTGTACAATGGGTACCGGGTCTTTTCCGGGGGTAAAGAACGGCCGGGGCGTGACGCTGACCCCTCACCCCCTTCTAGTACAGTGGTCAAGAAAGAGTAGAGCTATACCCCTACTCCCCCTATGGGTCATATGGCCTGTACAGAGCCTCAGTGCCTGTACAAGGGTGCACTTTACCTTTACCCCTCACACAGTCGGGATAAAGCCTGGGTATATGCACTGTAACATGCTACACAAATCAAGGAGGTATCTAACCTCATTGGTTCTTGAAACAATATGAATGCAGTTTTGTAGCTTTGGATATTGGCGATTTTAGTCGAAGACACAAGTATGTATTTCAAACATGTTTGCATTATTATGGTGTCCATTTGCTTAATTTTATCGAATAAGTATTAACAATTTGTTTCCATTTTACGGTGATGCTCTTTGCACAAAAATGTCTGTGCAGCAGAAGGGCTTTATCTGTTTACCTTTCAAGGACAGGTTGTATCTGTATTCTTTACTTATCTCTTTAATAGTACTGGTAGTGTTATTTCTGCTGTTATCATGGCTTTTGATGTTAGTGGTTGTGGTGAAGAAGAACCCTCTGCCCCACAGAGGTATGCTGTAGTTTGAGCTGTTTATGACACATGAAGTCATACTTCAGAGTATGAAATATTGATAAAAATCCACGTATTTCTTGCATTGTTATGTGCTGGATATCCTTGAGTTATGTATGGTTTATGTTGCTACAGCATAGTCCTATCCGTTCTTTTCTGTAACTAGGGATGGTGATGCTATATCTCTTAACTACTATATTTCACTGCAAAGCCTGAATCTAAACTGAGCTTCCATTCAATTTATCAGCGAATAGACAAACTTGTCCCTGCAAGGTAGACCAGTCTGTGCTGTAATGCACACCATTACACCAAAACTCACATTGCAACACCTCAAAAGGAACAATAAGGATATATGGTTGAATTTAAAAAATCTATGTACTGATGTTGACATTATTTTCTTGTAGTTAAATTCAATAATAAGATTAATAAATATTTTTCTTGTTGATTTTACTCCATTTCTCAGAAGTATATGTATATCATCAGCTAAATATCCCTGAAATATGTGGAATTACTGATGAGAAATATTTACCCTGGGTTAATAACCAGTGGTCTGAATAAACTGTATTTTTAACAATATAGTAGCATTGTTTCTGGCCTTCCTGTTTTATTGTGAAGTATTTAATATCTTAGTACAATAAAATTTACACCTCCAGGACCAAATGGTTGCTGGGTAACATAATTTTCTGGATATTTGTACCTTATGCCTAATATGTGTCTCAGTGTGCCTAGCAACCTTCTGGACAGACCTAACCATTTAATTTTTCACATAGTATTTTTCCCTCTTTTCCCCTCTATGTTTTCTGTTCCATTTCTGTCACTATGTACATAACATGCTACATAAGCTGAAAAATCCAGAAGACACCAGTAATTAATGGCCAAACACTTTGAATTAGTACCAGGTACTGCTGGTTGATAAATAATGAAAGTTGATGGGTCTCATAGTTAATTTCCAATTAACAGAGTTTCCCTGTTCGTCCAGTGCCTGATACCACAGCTTTTACGGTAAATGGCAACACACTCATTTAAAGAATTGCATTTGTTTAGTAGTGGCATTAGGCCTATACAAAGTGCTGCAAATTTACACATCTTCCATAAATTCCTGTAGCTCCTTACATTATGTTTAACATTAATTTATTAAAGCTTACCATAAATTTCATGTTTTAATAGGATTTGGAAGGGTTTACTCCAAAGTATAATATACACAATTACCAAAGTCTTTGTAGCTGTAAGCTTACTTTAGAAATGGAATATTTAAATGCAAGAAATTATTTCTCCCATATCAAATTTCAGCACAGTTATGGAAAAGTCTATTTATTGGTTTTTTGCAAACTAAGCTTTATTATGAATCATTATCTCTGAAACTCAGAACTGCCTGAGAAGTTTTAGTCGGATATCCTGTATTGAAAATCAACAGAATCTGTGATGCAGGATACTGGGTACTTGTGTGGAAACATCCACTTGTGGCCTAAAAACACTTACTTAATAACTTACTTACAGACTTATGTGGAAGCATCTTATATGAATTTAGACAAAATATACTTCAAAGTTTATGGGATAAATGGTACAGTGCATTTTTAGCCTTATGTAAACTACAATTTATCACAGAATAATATGTTTGAGAGCTGAAAATGCATGATGATATTTGGCAAAAGCCTTCCATACACAATGTTAACAGGCTCTGTGGATTAGTTTTGCCACATATAGAATTCATTTGTGGTCTTACATGCACTAGGAATCAAAATGGCTGACGATCAGAAACGTTTAACAATTTTTGTGAAAGTCTCCAATGTCAGATTATGGAATCTCTTAAGGCACTGATCCTAGGTTACAGACTGACACCCATAATTGTCACATAAGTTGTTTTTTTTTGACAGTGTAGGAAACACCAAAAATGAAAGACTATGACAGCATAAGCAGCATCAACAGCAGCAGCAGCAGCACCAACAACGACAACATGGACGATGACAATGACGATAACGACGACGACGACAAGAACAACAACATGTCATTATTATATCATCATCATTGTCATTGTAGTAGTAGTAGTAGTAGTAGTAGTTGTTGTTGTTGTTGTTGTCATCATCATTTTCATCATCATCATCGTTTTTGCTACCAGCCTCAGTATGTCCCTATGAAAATATAAAAAATAAAATATTTGTATATTCATACCAACATTTTTTTTGTATCACAAGAAAGTGTAAAGTGTCTGTACCTTTTCAGCATTTGTAACAACATCTGTTCCCAATTAATTGTGAATTTTCCTCCAAAACATGCAACTGACAGTATTCTTTTTTTTATTTCCTGATCTGTAAATTATTATTGCTTTACATAATAGTCATTAGTACAGAAAGATGCAGTAAAACTGAAGCAATAATATGACACTAAGAATGTTTAATTTTTAACTAGTAATTTTATTGTGGAGTTTAGTGCTGTGCTTTTGCTATGACTGCACACCCATCTTCTGTCTGACAGTGACCCACAATTAGCATTCCTTGCAATGTTCCCTTGACATACTAACTTTCACACCACATTCGTAGATTACAAAAAATGGATTGGTGCCAGGATAGGATAGCCAGTATAATGATTAGGCTACAGGCTGGATAAGTAAGGAATGGTTATTTGATTTTCACATGAGGCAAGAGATTTTTCTCTTATTCCAAGCACCCAGACTGACACTGAAACAGAACCAGCTTTCAATTCAATGGGTAAAGGGGGATTTTTTCTTAAGGCATGAAGTGACTGGAGAGTGAAAGCAAACACCCATCTCTGTCTAGTGACAAAAATGCAGCAGACAATCATGCTTTCTACAAATGGTGTCTATACACATAGATAATTAAATAAAAAAACTGAGTTTGATTTGCTTCATACTGAGAAAATTGTTACCCATTATAAATGTAAAAGTGTTACATGTGGTTTATTTTGCACATTTCTATTCACATATCAGTTATGGTATAATTTTCTGGGGTTCATCAATGAGAAATGTTTTCATCATTTAAAAAAGAGCAGTTAGGATTATGCTGAGACTGGGTCCAAGGAGTTCTTGTACAGAGGGCTTCAAAAAATTGGATATACTTACAGTTTCTTGATGTTATTTGCTATCAACAATCTTAATATTTATCAAACTAACTCCTCTGTTCATGGTATGAATACAAGGCAGCAAAATAAACTACACATAGGCCTACTCTCGTTAAGTCTTTCCCCAATACAGAGGTGTCTACAATTCATCCATTAAAATATTCAACCAGCTACCACAAAATATATTCAAATATTGTAACAACATACATACCCGTAAGACTTTGTTAAGAGACCACGTTGTTAAAAATGCCTTTTATTCCATTGAGGAGTTTCTATCCGCTGGTCATGACGATGTAGACATATGAACATTCATATTTAACTTGTTTCATTATTGTGTGTGTATATGATCTTTTCTTTGTAATTTATCATGTTCTTACTAATTTTATGTAATTTGTAACTTATTTATTTGACTGGATTGCATATTGCAATTTAGCTTTTTTTATGACGAATTCATCATTTAATCCAACTTATGCAGATAATGGATCTGTGAATGAATATATACATGTTTGTATGCATACACTTCAGCACTACTACAGACAAAAACAAAATAAAAATTGTGCACATGACCTCTGTCTAATTCTTGCCAACTCTCCGTTAGTGCAATACTGGAGATAACTCTGATGGGTCATTACTATTCAAGATTCTTAGTTTTAACCAGGGAGTGTTCATACTGTTAGCTTCACTGTGAACTTAGAGATTTGCACGCAAAATTATGACATTCATCATGCACAAGAAAGTGTGTTCCATATTCAGATATTTAATCCATTAACCACTTCACTGTGCCTAATTCTGGGCAGTTGCTCGTTTCATCCCACCTCTGTGCCTGCACTAATATAATGACTCACTTTAAACATAAACATCAACTAACACACCATCAGACTGAAGCCCACACACACACACACTTGTCCTGCAAATTATTTGAAATTTTCATGGTGGCTGAGACTCATATTTTGGCGTTATTGGTTATGCCACTGTCTGGTGTGTGGTTATCCTGAAGATTAAAGCAATGTAGTTCTCCAAAATGTTGGTAACTACATTTTGTCATAACCCAGATGGCCACACAGTATGAATCGGACCTTTTCTTTGTTTAGAGATACTATGCAGAATTCACACAAGAAAGATATCCAAATTTAACACTGTAGAGATGCAATTGAGGTCTTTGTTCTTTTAGGATGTGACCCAGCATCACAGCCCTCAAATAGAGAAAATTTCCATATGAAGTAATAGCCTAAGAAAGGGTCAAATTCCTTAAAACTGATAAATTTGTTCCAAATTTGAAAAAATGCATAAACAAAGATAGTGTGGCTATCTCATATGCATAGTTTTCTTCTGACAAATGAAACGTCAGCTACATGGAAGTGACGGAGATAGGGGCGAATCCAAAGGGAAGGCTGCTGGCCTGCAGCTCTCCTTGCAGAACAAATTAAAAATAATAATAATAATAATTTGCAGACATGACAGATCAAACGTTTTACATGACTTGCAGCAAAAATCAGCAGATGACTAGTAGGTTGGAATTTTGAAAAATAAAATAAACTTCAGAAGTCTCAGATGAACTTAAAGAAGAAGACTGGACCTTGTGATTTAAATTTAGTGAGAAATGGAACATGTCATTATATTTACATGTATATAAATGCAGTTGCAAACAACGTTATGTTACAGGTATATTTGTAACATGATTTTTATAACATCTTTTTTTTTAACTCAAACATAAATTATATGTTGCCTCAGCTTCAAACCCCTCGTTCCAGCGAAAATTTCTGGTTGCTCCTTGGACATAGGAAACGACTAAAAACCCAGATTGAAGAATATCTTTGTGATTGGAACTGTATAATTCCAGGCGCCTCCAATATGTATCACACGTCCCGTGCATCTCTCTATGCCATGTAGTAACCGTGTTACAATAGCATAGTTTGTGTACATACAAGCAACTGCCGGTTCCGTCCTATATTTACTTTGACTATACATGGCGTCTACGGCCCATGGAGATGGCGTCATTCCCGGGATATAGTACCGTTACCATTTATAATCCAAACCAACCAAGTGCGAGCGCAGATCGATAGTGAATCGTCTTTGATGTTTGAGATCGATGGCGGCATGCAAGGTGGTGGTGATGCGCATAGTACAAGTTTTTTAAAAATCTAAACATAAAAATTGTTATAATTTACTTGCCGGTGTGTAATTTTAACAAATGATTAATTTTAGTGTCGGCGTTATATTACCTTCAGCAGGCTTTAGTGAGAGATTTGGAGTACCTGTCCCTAAACAATATTATGAAGTACTGGTAAGAATATAGCATGTTTTTTTTACTTTTGTGAAAATGTGATTTTTCACGTGCCCCTATGTAGCAAGATTTATAAAATGTGTTGCTGTCATAGGGGAAGCCACTCTTTCTATACGCATTAGAAGAGTTTAATCGTATGCAGTGGGTCAAAAAGATCATACTTGTTGTTGACAATCCAGAACATGTGCAAGGTTTGCTTGAAGAATCACATGCCAACAGGGAAAAAGTATCCGTTGTTCAGGGAGAAAATACACGTCATCGGTCAATCCGAGCCGGGGTGCAGGCACTTCAAAAGAATGGTAAGCTGGTGAACATATGTGTGCATGTGAAGAAGCAAAAGTATCTTTTGTAACAGCAAAGTCATTGCGAAGTGAAACCGAAGTATTGGTTTTGTGATCTTGTGCAGCCTGTCTTTTTTAAAGGTGTGTTATTAACCAAATCAATAATATTGTTAGTTGAAATTTTATAAATTTGCTGTTTGTGTAGTGCCTTTGTCTATGTATTATTTCATGATACTGTTGTAGCTGAAAGTAATATAGTTTCGAACGATAGAATAAGTAAGCCGTGAATATGATAGGATGTGGGGAATTAAACAGTGCTATATTAGAGGTACCATCCTAGCATATGCTGGAATGACAGGAAAACTGTGAGAATAGAATCCTGGTCAGTATTTGAAACAGGGTGCTCCTAATATAACTAAGAAGCATCACTGCTTGAGCCAACTTACTCAGCCTGTAGAGTGTCATAAAACATAAAAATTATCTTGATCTGTGTACCGTGCATTGTGTATAATTTATTATTTGGACCAAAAAATGCACAATATATTAACAGTAATGTCTATTTCATAATGTAAGTAAGTACTTTATAAAATAGACATTACTATTGATATATTGTGCATTTGTTGGTGTAAATAATTAAAAGTAGTTAATAAAGCAATAATAAAGTAATTTTTTAAATTATATATATACCAGGAACACAAAAAAATCCCAGGTACCATGTCACCAGGGAACTAAATTTTTTCACAGTGGCACCTAATATTTGTGGATCTTTAATATGAACCTTTCTTTATGTCACCCTTCTGGTGCCTAGTTTTGAGGTGGCTGCTGATTTTGGAAATTTTGTGCACTCCTGATTTATAGGTTTAAGTATTTTGAAGCCAAAATATAGATATAAGACAAGTGAGGGGGTAAGAGATTTTTAATGACCTGTTGTGTATATTTTTACTAGAATGAAGTTTGCATCATCAGCACAATATAATAGTGTTATTTTATTTTGGAAGCTGGTTGTATTAATGTAAAAGGTGTATTAAGAAGAGACTGTCTAATTCTAATGACCCACAGACATTTTGTCTATAATAAACCTAATTATGCATCAAAGTAGAATTGTTGTAAAATTTATGTCTGTTATTAAACTTAACTGTTAGCAATTTTTCATTCTCTGACCATTTTAATTAGTATTGTTACCTTTATAAAAACAGTGTTTAAAGGTAACCTTGCAACTATAATTGTGAGCTGGAATAGCATAGTTGATTTAGTGACTAGACTATGGGCTGGATGGTATAGGCTTCAAATCCCAATAGAGGCAAGAAATTTTTCTTTCATTTAGAATGTCCAGACCAGCTGTGGGGCCCACCCAGCATCCTATTTACTGGGTACCAGGGTTGCAGGGGTAAAGGTGTTCCCAAATACTTTATAAAAAAAATAAATGTTCAGTCTAATTAAAAATTACTGGCATTTTGTGCTCATGCAATGATGAATTAACAGCTGCATCATTGCCTTAGCAGTATACTCTTTGATTTTGAAATTCACCAAATCATTGTCAGTATGGTCTAGGACTCATAACTTGAAACTTGTGGGGTGAGAAGGTGGGGCAAAGAGGTGGCACAAAGAAGTCGGGTTTGGGGGGGTCAGTACCTGTTCAAATGTATACCGAATCAGTGGAAAACCCCAGTCCCAAATACACTGATGACTAGAACAGTTGAAAGAAGATTTCTTTAGCACATAGACCAACATTTTTCAACATATGGGTTGCAACCCAACTATGGGCTATATTATTCCAATTCGTGCTTTTATTTTATATATACCTGTCTTTGTTTTGAAATACAGAGGCTGCAAGACAAAGCCATGGGCCATTAGTAGTCAAGCAGGAAGTGGTCCACCCTGTACATAAGATATGTGTTTTTGTAAATGAATTATGTGTTAGGCTGTTATTTTGTCTCTTCACAGCTTTTACACTTCCAGTGCTAATATCGCTTGTCTCTCTTTTGAGAGTTTAGGATGCATGGAGGGGGTGGTGGGTGGGAGAGAGCAAGAAGCTAAACTGAGCGAGCTGTTACCACTGCAATAAACTGTGCTATAATTTATGTGGATTAGGGTCTGGGAAATTGCTAAAATCATGCAAAGTTTCTCAACAAATAGTTTACACAAACACTCACTACATTTAATAGGAGCTTGCCATAAATAGAGATTTCACATAAATGTTACTGTACTTTGCTGTTTAAGTGCAACAGGCAGGAGACTTTGCACCAGTTAAGAGTTACATAAATGGCAGGCTTTTTTTTTTCTGGAAAAGGGGGGGGGGGTGTTGTTTTATTAACAACAGATAGTATTATGTTGGGTGTTTCATGAATATAGACCCTACATTTTTATGCTGCTATGGTGAAGTGACACTGTTTTGTTGAGTTGGTTTTGCACTATTCATTACCACTTCCTATACTTAGTGATTACAGAGAGTGATTACAGAGAACTTAAGTCGAGTATTCTCAGCATTTATGTGTTATACCTTGTTCAAAGAATAATATTATGGGCCTTCAGGTCGTCTTGTTACTTAGTTTACTGTTTCAGAACTTTCTGACAGCCTGGCCAGCAATGGTTAACCTTAAACTGAGCGCTATTTGTTAATCTGCATATGAGTCTAGAATGAGTCAGGCTTAGTGCTACCAGTAGACCTAAATGCCACCAGAATGATCATGTTCACTTGCACATGTGTGAAGTTATGGTGCTATTCCTGAATTAATTGGCTGAGTAGTGTCAAGAATTACATTAGGTATAGGTTATCATTTTTAATGGATATGATTTGCTATGCTGTCAGTGTGTGTGTGTGTTTTGGTATTAATTACAAGTGGTTTGGTTATTAAAGACAGTTTAAGACAAAAATTTCACCATAAATTTTCCAGGGTCAGAATTCTAAGCACAACAAGCACCCGTAAGTTCAGATCTACTGGGTTACTGCTGAACATGAACCCTATTAAAATTGCCGTTTGCTTATTGAAGCGAAAGTGGATGAAATAGGTTCTAGGCTAGACAAGGATATTGGTCTTATCATATCCCATGTGACCATTCATGGTACACTTTAAAGGATAAAGTGTACAAAATAAAGGTAGAAGAATTGAAGGGGGAATGTCACGAAAAGACATTCCATAAATTGCAAAGAAGTTCTTGTCAGTCTGAACATGTTTAAATGATATAAGGGAATGTAGAGGGACAGCATTTTCCTGCACCTTTTATATTATAGGTAAGTTGCTTTTTTCTTATGAAGTAATTCTAGACTCATATCAGAATTACCTGATAGCACACAGCCAAAGGTAGGCTTTTTGTGGCCTTTAGTTGCATAATATTGTAAGAAAACTTACTCTGTTTAATTGATAGTCATTGCAACTCTTGGGTTCCTGTTGTTCATCAAACCAAGTTTTCTTTTAAAAGGCCCAAAGTGCGAATTTACAGTCCCCTTGTAAATTAGGTGCTGAAACTGGATCTCCAGCCTTTACAGTAATATTTTATTCAGTTGCAGTTGTATTTCTTGAGAGATTATGCACTACCACCTAATCACAGAGTCTTGATTATTTCACCACTCCAAAGTCATTTTTGTCATAATCACGTTGTTGTTGTTGTTGCTGATGTTGCTATTGTTGTTGGTGTTGTATTGTTGTTGTTGTTGTTGTTGTTGTTGTCATTGTCGTTGTCATTGTTGGAACTCATTACAACCTTCTAGCTTCTTATTAACAGAGAAGAGTAAAGACTTTTCATATATTTTTCTTGTGGCTTAAAAACGGAACAGCGTAATGTCAAAACTTATGTTATTTTGTACAGCACTATATTTGTATAGTTTCTTTTCATGATCAAATTTAATATATTACATTAATTTGAAGGGGGCTTGTGGTGGCACAGTTGGTTGAGGCTCTGTGTTACAAGCCGGAAGATTGTGGTTTCAATTCCCGATGGTGTCAATGGAATTTTTCATTAACATAATCCTTCGGCCACACTGTGGCCATGGGTTCAACTCACCCTGTAACAGAAATGAGTACCAGGAGTATTTCCAATGGGGTGAAGGTGGCTGGTGCATAGGGCTGACAACCTTACCACCCTCGTTTGCCAATTGTCTTGAAATCTGAGAGCCTCAACCTCCTGTAACCCTTTGGGCCTGGATAGGCCTGATCAGGGGTTGCTTTACCTTTACATTAATTTGAAAGCCAATTTTAACTGGTGAAGCAAAAGTCCAGTAAATGAGTGTTGTTAATTTGAATTTTCTAACTGGGAAATTGAAGTCCTGCTAACTTCTATAGGCCTTGTGTTTCATACGTAGTGCTGGCTGTCCAAGTATATGAGATATTTGTGTCATAATTTATACATTAAACTTTATGGTGAGAAACAAACAAAAGACTTAAGAAGTGGAAAAATTTTTATATATACCTAGAAGGTAATGAAGTTACAGTAATTAGCCATACTGTAAAAGAACATGGTAGCATTAATTGTAACAATACATCTGTTTGTATGTATTACAGGGGGTGTTGAGAATAATTTCCATTCGGTATCTCACATGCTTACTGCATTCTCCATACAAAAGCTAATAGCAAGTGAGAATTGTGTGCCCTCAGCGTCAGTTTTCAATGAGCATCTGGACTGACAGTCTAGGTCCTCAGCTTACATGCGTTGCTGTCATGTCACACAGACAATGAGTATCTGTACTGTTTAAGAGATGAATTACCCATACTGATGCAAAATATACCATTATAGCATAATTCATACTGTGGTGTGCTCATGGTTAGCGTACATTTATGGAAAATATTCTTTTGCCCATAAATTAGTGCATCTGCTTATACCATCATTCCAGTGTTTGTGCTTACTTCAAAAGGGAGTTGAGTGTTCATGGGTATTCTTAAACAGCATATTGAAGCCAGTATTAATGCTGTTATTCCCAGACCTTTTTTTTTTTTTAATGTGTTAAAAGCCAGATTAACTGTGCTTGAGCATGTGCTGTAAGAGTATTTAGTATCGGTACTCTACCCCAATCCCAGATTGTTTGCTTACCTTGAGCTGGCCATTAGAGGAAGACTGTAACTGTGTAAAAGAAGCTTTAGCTGCGGATTGGGAGTGATCCTGTACATTACAGTCATCATGTCACATGCTTTCTTACTGACAGCTGTCTTCAGCAGTGGAGATAATTGGACCTAACTCTCATGAATTATGGGAGGGAGGAGATGGTTTGATTATGTATTCAGGAGAAATGAATTGGCAGCATATGCATGATTCTTATCAGTCTGTTACCAAGCAGTGATATGCAAGTGGATGCACATGTGTAAAATGAAATGGCAATTGTTTCCAAAACCTGTGAACCATACAAATGTCATGTTACCACAAATGCTGTTGCATTTTATTTAGAATAGACCTATTCCTGGGTCCTGTAACTTCACGACTGTCTAGGTATGTACAGAAGTGAAATCAGGTCCATTTTTTTTAAAGCTTTTTCTTTTCTTTGACCATAGAATCCACCATATAAATTATGGCATCTCTGAACATGCTGTGTATAGATTAAACACATTATTAACACATTATTATTACATGATACTGAAAAAGAAACATGCTGTCCTGTTTCAGAAAACAACTTAAAAGTGGTGATTGTTCATGATGCTGCACGGCCCCTTGTGCCATCAGAATTGGTGGAGGAATTGGTGGTTGCAGCAGAAGAACATGGTGCAGCTGGTGCCATTAGGCCCCTTGTTTCCACAGTTCTGCAAGCCAACTCAGATGGGTTCCTGGACCACAGTTTGGATAGGTCCAAACATGTATCCAGTGAAACACCCCAAGCTTTTCAGTTTGACATTCTGACATCTGCTTACAACAAGGTTTGTTTCTTGTTACTCATAGTCATGGTATATACGAGAGGATTATATTCATATGATCTCAGAGCACGGGGTGTGAGAGTGTGGAGTGGATTTCAGGTACTAGGATAGGATTTAATAGCAAGCCTCTGCAACTGGTAATGAACCGTTGGGTTCCATACAAGCAGGATTTTTTTGACAAACTGAGCAATTGGCAGCATGAATTTTTTATAGTCATGAAAGTGAGAAATTGTGTCTAAATACAGTTGAGCTCGGTTGTAATGACCTTGGTCTGTGTGACACCTCTTTACAACATTATATGTTTTGTTGTAACTGATGCCCCATAAAGTGTGTGTTTTTCTGTCTTGTTGAGTATGATATACATAAGAGCATCAACCTCAGATATAATGTTGCTAGTTATCGGTTCCAATATGATTTTCCAAGAAGTAGGCTATTTTGAGGTATCATTCCTCTCCTTGTCCTTCAGAAGACAAGCCCTCAAATCTTTTTGGTAGGTTTATAATTTCCAGGCCTAGGAATTGATGATAGTAACAGTAACTGTGTGTGATGTTTCCCCTCTACTGTTTAAGTGCATTAACAGAAGTGTTAAATGATAATGTAAAAATTTAAGTAATACACTTATGGACCTGTATTTTGTCTTGAAATATTCTTTCTTCATGTTGACCCTACATCTCTCTTACAGTGACGTACATTTACAACACCACAATTTAATTGGGCCCAATGATGACGTTATAACCATGTTTGACTGTATTTGAGCACATGCCAAATGACTGTAAATAGAAAGATGTTAGAATTAGGCTTTATTTGGAATGTCAGTACAATGCCTGTAAACAAACCTGAGGCAGGTAGCAGACAGGGTACAAGTGTATTTCACAGTGTGCTTACTATTCGTACATTCCACTGTCTATGGACCATTATTCACAAATCTCATTCCATTGTCAGTATGTGCTATAAATAACAACATACCTTTCCCAGAGGTAGTGTTTTGTCCCATTGGAAGTCCTTTTAAGATGCATCCTTAGTATATCTTACTGTTGAATCTTGCCAAACTGTCTGCATGATGTGGCCTACACTGACCCAGGTTTCATCCAAATAATGGGTGGTTTTATTAATGTCTTGAAGACATCTGTGACACTGGAACATGAGTGTTTCTTGTTTCAAGACAAGTTTCTTGTTGTGTTACAGATTTTTTTTTTTTTAGTATGTCGTATGTAGCTGTCCACAATAAGGTTAAATAGATTACGTTGGTTTGGGCACATACAGAGAACGGAAGAAAATAGAAGTCCCGAAAGAGTATTATGTATGAATTTGGGAACAATAATATTGAGAGGTAGACCAAGAAATAGATGGCAAGATGAGGTGAGAGAGGAAGGACGAATAGTTGGTGGAGAAGGGTGGCAGGAAAAAGTACACAACAAAGAGGAATGGATGAAGCTCCTGAGAACAGCAAGGAATCGTCGCATTCTGCACATGCCAAAGGAATGAATGAATGAATCTGTAGCTGTTATCTTCAAATGGGGAACTTCCAGTTACATCATTTGCAGTGGTCACACAGTTTTGCCAGTTGTGGCCATTTCATTGCTGAAGTAAAAACTCTGCATTTTTATTGTAGCATACCTTCAACAAATTTATCAGTGTCATTTATGAGAATTGTGGTTTTCCTCTGCAGTTCATGTTTCTATAGTGATTGAATCTGGCAGGTGGATTTGTACATAATATTTTGAAAACTTTACGAGTAAGTAACTAACTCCATGGAACAGAGTCTTTTGAGAATCCAACAGATTCTTAGCTAGTCAAGAAATTCTCAGCATTTTATGGAACCCGAAGGTTCGTTACTTTATTCACAAGAGCCCAACACCTGTCCCTTTTCTGAGCCAGATCAGTCCAATCCATGCTCCCTCATCCCATTTCTTGAAGATCCATTTTAATATGGTCTTCCCATCTACACTTGAGTTCCAAGTGGTCTCTTTCCCTCAGATCTCCCCACCAAAACCCTTTATGCACCTCTCTTTCCTCCTGTATGTGCTACATGCTCTGACCATCTAATTCTTCTTGATATGATCATCCAAATAATTGTTGAGGAGTACAAGTCATTTAGCTCCTTGTGATTTAGTTGTATATGTGCATGAATTAGTGTGTCAACTTGTTTTCTCATAATACACCTGCTCCATCTCTCCCGTTACCTAAGAAATTATACATATAGTAGTAATTACTCCAAGGGATTAAAAACATCAAATTCATGTACAAAATGGCACATAGCAAGGAATGAATCAGAATTTAACTTACTTACTTACTTACTCACTCACTCCTTCATGAGAAGCTAGCCATTTCTCAGCTAGTCAAGAAATTCTCTGCATAAAATTTTGTATGCAATTGATAAAAAGTGATATTCTTCTATAATAACTGCAGTCTGTTTTATTGCCGTTCTTATGAATGCTCAGGCGATTCCACCTTATTCCAAATAGAAGTAATAAATTTATGGATCTCAGAATGAATTGTCCTGCCTCCTGCTTTAATCATTTCTGCTGGAATTTGATCAGTACATGGTGATTTGTGTCTTTTTAGCTCTTCAGTAGCCATCTCAACCTCCAAGGCACTGGGCTGAGGCACTAGTGGCTCTCCTTTCCGTATTTCAGTCTGCCTGACATTATTCACTCCATGTACATTCAATAGCTGAGAAAAATGGTTCCTCCACCTAGCCAAAATACTGTGGGAATCTGTAATCAGGTGACCCTTCTCATCCTTTACTATATTAGTTCTAGGCTGGTAACCCATCTGAAAGTCACTGATGCCCCTATACAAATTTCTGAAATTCTTGTTCTCTCTGTTAGTTTCAAGTTTATTAATTTTAGCTTTCAGATATTTCTTCTCTTTTGCTCTTAAAATGTGCACTAGTCTAGATTATCTGCATTACTTTGGTTTGGTTCCCGTAAGCACTGCATTTTAGCCTGCTTCCTTTGATCCAAAGATTGTGAAAATTCTTTGTCAAACTATGGTTTATGCTGCGTCCATTCATACAGACATAGACTGTGTTTAGATGAGTTTTTTTAATTCCCTTTAATGTTTTCCCAAGCCCTGTTTATGTCCTTTCTATCATTTAAGTTCTCCAAAGATGCAAACCTGTTCGAGATCTTTATCTGGTACTGTTTCCAGCTCACCTACCTTCTTGAGATTAAATCTGTCCACTTCAAGTTTCTGTACTACTTCTTTACTTACCACCAGTATTTCCCTAACTTTTGTAATCACTAGATAGTGATTAGTATGAAAACATTACTAATGCCATTCATATCAAAGTGGCTTCTCTTCTGCTGTATTTGATATTGCTGTGTATGAGCTGTGCTTTCAAAAGAATCTTATTCTTGTTTATAATTGTAATATTTGCACCTGTACATTATTCTTTGAAAGTAATTAAATTTGAAGTGCTGATGAAATCTTTTATACCCAGCTAATTTTAGTGTTGGAAGTGGAGTTTACTGGCTTATTTGAATAAAGGTAGACCAACTTGATGACACTTGCTTCATTATGTCAGTTTACTGCTCAACATGTTTCAGATGTTAATACATCCATCTTCAGGAGCTTGGGACTACTTGTTGCGTTATTGTGTAGGCTGTAATGATAGAGGTTTATGTGTTAATTTATTTATCTAGTGGTAAGTGTTTTACCTATATTATGTGTTGTGTGTGGCTCTGAATGAGTGTGTTTCTGCAAGCATGTGGTGTCCTGTAGTTCTTGAACATTTTGTGTGTGGTATGTTTTGGTGTTTTATGCATCTGTATTGATGACTATATGCATGAGCTGTACATATCTGACTTGAGGCGTGTTGGTGTTATGTAGCAGGATTGGCTGTTGGTGATGTGGTATCCAAGTGCAGGCTGAACCACTACTGACCTGTTCATTGTGGACCGTGAGGGTTTAGGGGTTTATGACCACTTGGAACAAGGGGTTTGTATCGCCTGGGCTCTGTTTGGGAATGAGTTTTCTATTGTGGTGGAGGGCTTGGATATGGTATTGTTCATACGGCAAGAGTAAGCTTTGGTTATTAATGTGTTTTAGTAGTGTCATAGTATTATCCATGGGACCGTATTCGTATCGGTTTTGAAGAATGTTTGGGGCGTATGCTGATTGGGAATTGTTGCTTCTGATGTAACGTATATGCTCTTTGTAACGTATTCTTAGGCTGCGGTTAGTCTGGCCTACATACGACAAATTACATGTGTTACATGTCAGTTGGTAGATTCCCCATTGATTGTGGGGTGGTGTGTGGTCTCTGGGTGGTTTTATCCAGTTAGCTATGGTGTTGTGGCATT
>Ga0131853_10008968_pt1 | contig 18250 bp, 10 predicted proteins | sample TergutLab28metaG_FD_92764 | JGI IMG/M metagenome (GOLD analysis project Ga0131853, IMG submission 92764) | Labiotermes labralis P1 segment gut microbial communities from Petit-Saut dam, French Guiana - Lab288 P1 (version 2) (version 2) | ecosystem: Host-associated > Arthropoda: Insects >... | reverse complement strand
CCAGGATAGAGACAGGTGGCGGACGCTTGTGAGTGCGGTAATGAACCTTCGGGTTCCATGAAATGCGGGGAATTTCTTGACTAGCTGCAAACCAGTTAGCTTCTCAAGAAGGACTCTGCACCAAGGAGTAAGTAATATACAACTTTTATACACACACAACATGTTTGGGCATAACAGTGTCATATTCGAGAGATGAACACAACTAAAAACACTAGTTTGACATTCTGAGGACCGTGCATTGTGATATATTCTTATAATAAAAGCCAACAAGATGCACTATTTTTCAACTTCAATATAACTCTACATGTTTCAAACAGACTTACTGTCTGTCATCAGGAGTCTTGACACTGTATTCACAGCAACTGGTATTTCTCCCATCTCAACTTCGCTAGCAGACAGTCAACATACACTGTATGACAAATACCACTTGCTGTGAATACAGTATCAAGACTCCCGACAACAGACACAAAGTCTGTCCGAAACATGTAGAGATGTACTGAAGTTGAGAAATAGAGCATCTTGTTGGTTTCTGTTATATGAATAAGATTACTATATTATGTAATAACAAATAATGTTTACATATTTATCTCATTTAATTCCTTTATGTGAGGCTGTAGGGCTAATAATCACTTCTTGTGTAAGGCTGACAATTATTCCTAACTTCTTTAATCAAGCATACACATTTTCTCATCTGTTCTTGTTCAAAAGTCCCATTGTATTCCCAGTATGTGTCGGGTGTCTGCTCTCAAAGCGTCGTAACTGATACATTTATAATAAACGTTAATACCGTCCACCCATTCTACTTTGGTCTTCCAAGTGGTCCTTCGTTCACTAAAATTCTCTGTACAACTGTCATTGCACAAGGCACAGCACAACTTCCTCACATCTCACTATCTTTGATATGCTCAGGCCATAACCACGGCAATCCAACGTATTTTTGCCATCTTATGTTTATTGTACTGTGCATCATCTTGATAGTTGAATAAAGAGAGACCAACTTGATGTCACTTGCTTTATTATTTCATTATTTAATGCTCAACATGTTTCGGGTGTTAATACGTCCATCCTCAGGAGCTTGCGACTTATTTGTTGGGTTATTTCATGGGTTGTATTGCTCTGGTTCGATGCGTGTTGGTGTTACGTTGTGGTTTGGCTGGGGTGGTGTGGTATCCGGATGCAGTGCTTCAGCCTGCATACAGATACCACACCACCCCAACCAAACCACAACGTAACACCAACACGCATCGAACCAGAGCAATACAACCCATGAAATAACGCAACAAATAATCGCAAGCTCCTGAGGATGGCCATATTGACACCCAAAACATGTTAAGCATTAAATAATGAAATAAAAAAGAAAGTCACATGAAGTTGGTCTCTCTTTATTCAACTATTTTTGCCATATTTACACGACTGTAAGTGTCCCACATTATATATTTCCAGCTTTCGTAACTCAAGAGACCAGCTGCTTCTGTGTACAGAAAACCGAACTCACCTTGAGAGGCCATTGATATCCTGGTAACGAGATGTGGGAGCCGCACTGAGAGGAGGAGGTACTTCACTCGGTGCCAATCGCGGGGCATCAGGGAACACCCTGTAACACACACAATAACAGTTTACATAAACAAAACATGAAATGTGCAAAAAGGGTAAAGGGGAGAAAGGGTAAAGTCTCTGTCCAAGCTCCGAAGGCACAGAGTGGGATTGGTGGTATGGCTCCACCAATTCATAACCTCAGCACTAGGGAAACTACGGGAACAGGATTCAACCGGTATGGGTGCCTGTACATATGGGAATTGCCAGAAATGAAACGGCTGATCAATTAGCCAGGCAAGGCTCCTCACGTGCACTTACTTGAACTGAGCCCAGCCTAGGCACATCTGCAAAGGTTGCCAGGGGAGTGACAACGGGCTGGACAAGAAGGAAACACAAGGAGTACTGGCAGTCCATATGTGAAGAAAGGCAGGCTAAGGGGCTCTCTTAACCTCTTAAAGATGAAACATAATCTGCTATTTATAAGGAATCAGTCTGTATCACACAGTAAACACTTTTCACCAAGGTTAATAAAAAAACCAGTCAGTTAATGATGTACACAGCAAAAGCTGCTGTCTGTTCTTAGATCCCTAAAAAACACTCAAAGTAAAGCGAGCACCATGTAGAATTTCTGAATGTTAAACTTTGTGGTATGTAAAGAAACAGCTAGGGTTTAAAAGGTTAAATGACCCTTTGCTAGAAGAACCAGGGCATTACTCAACCTGCGCAGATACCAGCTAACAATATTAACAGGGCCCTTAACAGGACAGTCATTCACATGGACATTCATTTAAACTGTAGATGACACACAGTCCCAGCTTCGACAAGGCAAACAGACATTTGAGATGGTCTCACACATTCTTTGTGAATGTGCAGCACTGGTAATACTGAGATTTAGGCACCCGGGCCATCATCTGTCGGAAAAAGGCGACTTTCGCCGACATCTCCGTCAGCAAGGTGCTGCATCCTGTTCGGAGTGTGGGGCTGCTGAATGCATAAGCAAAGGGTCGTGCTAGAGATCGGAGGTGGTCGAGGTTTGAGGGTCGCTGCAGTCCTCATCCTGCTATACTCTGCGCAGCACACCAGCTAAACCTGATGGGAGGAGAATCCAGCTCAGCCATGTGTTTTGCACGTTCACAGAACAAACTCACAGTCCAAACAGTATGATATTCCATAACAGATAACCTCAACAGCACTGTAGGTGATACAACCAGAATAGGTGTCAACAAAAAACAATGACTAACTGTAAATACTTTCATAACACACATGATGTGAAGCTCTACATATTGTACAGATCACAAAGTAAAACCAGATATACACAGTCTGGCAATTATGTAATGAGACTGAGGTTACAGAATAAAACTGGAACAAAAAACTTGAGTACTATCTGTATTTTATTCAAAATGCATCCCTTCTGCATCGAAACAGCAAGTGGCACGATCTAGCAAAGAATGGAAGGACCTCTGCACGTCTTCTTGTGATATGGCCCGAAGACTCGATGTCACAGCTGCTTGGTTGTCTTGAACATCTACAAAAAGGCGCCCTTTCAATGGTAACTTCAGTTTGGGGAAAAGAAAATAATCACAGGGTGATAAATCAGTGGAGTAGGGCAGATGTGTATATGAAGGTAACTCTGAGGCAATGTGGCAACATTTACTGGACCAGAAATTTGGCAACATGGAAAATGGAGTATATATTTTGGAAAGCATCTAGGGTGTACTCAATTATTTTACCAACAATTGCACTTATATAAATTTATAAAATTTACACCTTAAAACATTAAAAACGCTCCGACATGTTTCGGTCCTAGGACCATCATCAGGGAGCTATATCGTCCTCGCTAAAGTTACACTATTAAAAGTCATATTAATTTCACTATTCCAGTTGGTTTTGTGGCAGCATGCCGTGTTGTGTTGTGTTGTGTTGCCAAGAGTGCCCTGTTATGGATGTGCGTTCTGTGTTTCATGGAGTGATACTGGCCAGTATCACGCCACGAAACACAGAATGCACATCCATAGCAGGGCACTCTTGGCAACACAACAAGGCATGCTGCCACAAAACCAACTGGAATAGTGAAATTAATATGACCTTTAATAGTGTAACTTTAGCGAGGACGATATAGTTCCCTGATGATGGTCCTAGGACCGAAACATGTCGGAGCGTTTTTAATGTTTTAAGGTGTAAATTTTATAAATTTATATAAGTGCAGTGGTTGGTAAAATAACTGAGTGACTTGAGAGCATGCACGGTATAACAACGAAAGCATCTAGCGTGTACTTGTAAATGTTAACATCAGGTGTGTATACATACACAGAAGCCACCAGTAGTAGGCAAACAAACCACACACTTTTCAGATCACGGTTTCTTTGTTTCATGTTTGCACAGAGAGTGAAAAAGCAACAAAAAAAATACTTGTACAAACTGTTTAGCAACCTTCAGAGCAGTCCCACAGGATTGTCTGCAGTTTGCTGGCAATGATGGGGAAGGTGCAGAACACCATCAACAACACCTGGAAATGCTAATCCATGTCACCTCATTTCAACCTGCTTTTAAAATGTCCTCTCTGTTTGAAAATAATTTCTAATGCAGTGTTGCTCCACTCTGGGAATCAGATCGTAGGCATATGGACTGATATCAGAGGAGGGAGGCTGTCATAGGCATATGGACTGATATCAGGAGAGGGAGACTGTCATAACACTTCGTACCCGCAAAGTCACAGTCTTAACCTGCGTGTGCGTGTGTGGTGTGTGTGTGTGCATGTGCATGTGTGTGCATGTGTATGTGTGTGTGCATACGCATGAGTGTGGGTGTGTGTGGGCATGTGTGTGTGCACGCACTCGTGCATGGGTGGGTGGGTGTGTGTGTGTGTGCATGTTTGTGCCCGCGCGTGTGCGTGTGTAGGGGTGTGTGCATGCATGTGTGTGGGTGTGTATGGGGTGTGTGGGTGTGTGCGCATGCATGTGTCTGTGTGTAGTTGCTGTAGCATTGCCATGTAGAAGGATGGCATTTTCAGCCAGTTCTGGACGCTTCTCCCTCACTGTGCAATGTAGCTGGTACTATACAAATGTATTGTTTGACCCTGCAAATAGGGATGACACACAAAAACACCTTGGATGAATGATCACTTGCTTCATAAGTGATCAATTTTTTGAGCTTTGTGTCTTACCAATGATTGGATCATACCACTCAGGAGGACGGTCATTTTGAGTTCTGGTACACAGGCGTTTGCCCACACTTTATCAACTGCAATTATCTGATTATACTCGTGATAAGTGGGTCCCTGTCATCATGGCATGGGACGTCCTCACATTGCGAATGAAGGAATGGCCTTCAATATGGATGGTAGCTGTGAATATATTGAATCAGCAGCTGCAGACAGCTGACAATGGTCAGTCCTCCAGCTTGGGGGCTGGGCGAGGTGCTAACAACTCCTAACCTTAAAACCGTATCATTTTACAAAATGTTGACACAGAAAAATACGGTAATGAACCTTTGGGTTCCATAAGGTGCGAGGAATTTCTTGACTAGCTGAGAGCCAGTTGGCTTCTCAAGAAGGACTGTGCTGCATGGAGTGAGTAAGTACATAAGTTAGTCAGTCAGTCAGTCAGTTTGTTTGTTTGTTAGTGATTAAGTTACTAATTAATTAACTTAGTTAATAAATAATTAAGTAAGTTAGTAGGTAATTAGGTAACTTAGTAAGGTAGTAATTAAGTAAATAATTAAGTAAGTAAGTAAATACATAAGTTAGTCAGTCAGTTAGTTAGTTAGTTAGTTAGTTGGTTGATTAGTTTGTAATTAAGTAAGTTACTAAGTAAGTTAGTAATTTAGTAAATAAGTAATTAAGTTAGTAAGTAATTAGGTAACTTAGTAAGTTAGTAAATAAGTAATTAAGTTAGTAAGTAATTAGGTAACTTAGTAAGTTAGTAAGTAAGGTAAGTAATTAAGTAAGTTAGTAATTAAATAATTAAGTAATTATCTAATCCGGTACATTGTCCCCTTCACAACAAAACCACTCAAGACTGATACGGCATGGCACGCCCAATACTGCATCCACTGTTACACCTCATTTACATGACATGGCTGTGATCCTGCACATTTGAAATGTCATAAAATTCAGCACACTGAAGACCCAGAAATCCTCGTATGCTCGGCCAGTTCCCTCACAGTCCAGCACTTGTCTGCATCCATGCACAATTCAATTATGACCATCGACATATCTCTGTGAATGGACACAGGATGTCCACTGCGATGCACAACAGCAATTGAAGCTCTTCCACATCTCAGTGCCTGTAACCACCTTGCAGCTGTTTCATACAACGTACCATTATCACCAATGTTTCCTGCAGCTCTGCATGGCACTTCAGTGCATTTCTGCCATGAAGAACTGCTACTTTCATATATGAATACTGTGCCATGTTACAGACTTCCACTTCATAATGAGGTCCCTAACACAGACATCGCACACAGTACTTGTGCACTCCAGGACATATGCCACTGCCTGTGGTAACTTTACAAGTACACATCACACTCTTTGAAATGTATATACTCTACTTCCTGCATTGTCAAATTTTGGCCAAAAAAATCATGGATATGACCTATGGCCTGATACTGGCATGAGTCAAGCTCACAGAATGCTTCGGAGACAAACACCATTCGATGTTTCACTCACATGCACTACACAGGGCACAGTTGGTGGGTAAGTAAATACAGTCGTAAAGGTAAAGCAATCCCTGTACATGCTTGGACAGGCCCTGAGGGTTTCAGGAGGTTGAGATTTCCAGATTTCGAGACAATCAGCACACACAGGTGGTACGGTTGTTGGCCCAACAAACCGGCTGCCTTTACCCCGCAGGAAATATTCCTGGCATGCATTTCTCTACAGAAAGTGCCATAGTGCGGCTGGAAGGATTAAGTCAACAAAAGAATTCTAATGACATGATCAGGAATTGAACTCGCAACCTTCCAGCTTGTAACTCATTAAATTAAAGATGTGCAAATAAATAACTAGGGAGCAAAATACGTTATTGTTCCATTACCCTCAGCCATGGATTCACCGAAGTGAAAAATCTTATAAAACATACTTCAAGCTGTTGAAGAAGCTTACCTCCGCAACAGAATGACAGCCCGGCGCGCAACTGTATCCTCAGGACGAACACAATGCGTTATCTCGTCCGCTGCAAACCCACTGAAATGAGATGTCCCATTCTAATTAACAAAGATCAGGTTTATAATCACAACTAAAACAGTCAGGAGAAAAGCTATATATTTAACTCAACACTGGGAGCAGGCACAGCAGGGTTCTGGCCCATGTTTATGTTCAAAGGCTCTCTGCTACATGTGACAACCTCATAGCGTATGTCAGTATGAATCAGACCAGATGGGGTGAAATACTGCATGAACTTAAGATACAGCCATTTTGTTGCAAATACTGCATGAACTTAAGATACAGCCATTTTGTTGCAAATACTGCATGAACTTTAGACACCATCCATTTGCAAATACTGCATGAACTTAAGATACAGCCATTTTGTTGCAAATACTGCATGAACTTAAGATACAGCCATTTTGTTGCAAATACTGCATGAACTTAAGATAAAGCCATTTTGTTGCAAATACTGCATGAACTTTAAACACCAATCATTTTGTTGCAAATACTGCAAGAATTTAAAATATGGCAATTTTATCGCAAATACTTAAGGTTTAATTAATGTCCCATGTACAATACTATGAAGCAACATCAAGAGACAGAGGTGAGCTCAGTGACCTGCAATCCAAACCTGGTCTTGTACTGCCAAGAAAAAACAACCTACAGACGGTCGTAATATGTTGGTAGACGGACAACCTCTTTGTTCATCAGGAATAAACTCAATTGTCCTGCAGTTATATTACCAACAGAACTATCCACTTAACCCTTCAAATCATAATGGTGACTACACACACCACAGACTATAACATTCTGGGGTTACACATTTTGGCCACTTGGTGCGGTAATTTGCTTTCTATGTTTCTCATAATACATAGTACCTACTGCATGTCCCTCACCTGCATTAACTGGTTAGTTTCTGAAAAGAAGATGACACGCTGTGTTTTTTCTGTGAGGCAGAAACTCAACTTTTATGTGATATTTAGATGAACCTGACTTCAAGGGGTCCAACCCAATACAAACAAATCACTGAAGATGAAAATCAGAGTACGGAAAAACGAGGAACATCTCGCTTACAATTTTGCAATCAGAACATGACAACAGAATTCTAAAGGCATGGAATAAAATCATTTTCACAGTTTCATCTGTTGTCCTGGGATTATCTCTTCTTTGAGATGGAATAAATGGATTCCACAAGCACAGAAATGCTTCACTCCAAAGTAGGGCATCCCAAACTTTTTTCCTAGTTCTGTCAGAACCACGTTTTGAGCTGCATACAAACACAGCCTCAAGCAGAAGGATCATAAAAGAGACTGAAGGTAGTATTGTAAAATTTTCCTTGATGAAGTGATGGTGAAAGGAAGGAAGGAAGGAACAAACAAACAAACACACAATTGGGGGGAAAAAAATTCATCAGGATAAATGGCACATGCACCAAGAACCAAACCTGTATCTTCTGAGTGTGAATTAGGAGTACCAAACACTCAAATCAATTTTTTTATGTTTTGCTGACCATACATCCCAGCAAAATCCCAGTAATTAACCAACCTGATGCACAAAATCTTGTTTTATAATAAGTTTATTATATGCCTCTACATGTTTCGAGCACTGTGTGCTCATCATCAGGTCAAAATTGTTTTATACAGCACCTGGTATCGTCACACCTGTAGGTGGCCATCCCATGCACAGGTTGACAGAAGACTTATTATAAAACAAGATTTTGTGCATCAGGTTGGTTATTTACTAGGACTCAATTCAATATTTCGATGAAAGCTGAAAGAAATATTCTATCAGATTAATATGGATGTTGTGAGTGTACATAACTGATACATCTCACCACATACCTGAGGATCGTGACACAGCCTCTAGACAGTGGCAGGCACAGGATCGGCTTGGACACTCGGATGGGCTTGAAGCTGAACTTGCAACCAAAACTGAGGGCACTATCACTCATGAAGGAAACGGATATGATTGGCCTGTACACAATAACCACACTGATTGATATGACATATTCACATCTGACAGTCCCCCACTGCACATGAATGAAAGACTAATTCAATAGGAAATGAAATGTACAGTGAAGAATCACTAGTAGGGGAAAAAACTTCAAAACATGGTCATCACTTATCATTCACCAAAATTACCACCAACATCCTCACTGGATTCCAAGACCCAAAACAAAGAACAACTCAAATTAAATTAAATCATAACTCAAAAGAAATAAAACCTTTCCATACAGCTTTTCCTGTTGCATGTTGACATAATAGAATTAGTCAAAGAAGAAATTCTATAAATGCTTTAAACTCCATCTGGTGGCACAAAAATATTACTAAAAACAGAAAATTATACATTTATCAAACTATAATTCAGAGCATTTTGGTGTATGGTGCAGAAGTATGGCAAAACCCTACTAGAGAAACAAATAAAATTTTATCTACAGAAATGGATGTGCTAAGGAGGTCAGCAAGAAAATCACTGATGGAAAGAATAAAAAATGAACATATAAAGGAAATAATGGGAGTGAAAGGGAAGACGGACACCATAAATATTATAGAGCAGAAAAGACTGCAATGGTATGGCCACGTCAAAAGGTTGCAAGAGGAGGGAATACCAAAATTAATTATGGATTGGATACCACGGGAGAGAAGGAAAAGAGGACGTCAAAGAAAAACGTGGATGGAAGGAGTACAAGCAGCCATGACAAGAAATTTAGAACCAGATCAATGGAGAAACAGACAGAAATGGCGTTTGGTTTCAGGATGACGGCGACAGCTGTTAAAAAAAAAAACCCGGACAGATTGATAGATGTTGATAAACTGGTGTCTTGTGTCATTAGCTGTAATTATCCCAGTAAATGACTGTAGTACCACCACCTCTGATTGATTTATTAACTGCTGGTCATATTTAATAAACACAGCAGCCAGGTCATCATACATTCTGATAAATTAAACAAACCTACCACCATGAAACTTGCAAATGAACTCCTATCTGTTGAGAAATGACAATCAGGTATCTCATAAATCATCCAATTTTGTTAATGAAACTTCAGATGCCTTCTGACAAACAATGCTGACTACAAAAAACTATGTGCATGTGCAAGGGGTGCAACCAGTTATCATATTATGACATATCACCTACCTAACCCCAAGATTCAATCTTCAGATGTTCCAAAATCTGACCAAAAATACAGATATTGTCCATGACATGATTAAAATATTATTCTGTCGCTGCCTGCAAACTTTAACACTTCCTCCTCAATGTCACTCTCACCTATCAAATATGTGTATAGGATCTATATGTGAGACTATACACCCTCCAGGCTGGTAGTCATTGATTACAGCTGAATTGATAAATCCTTCAGGCACCACATTGGCCTCCACAAGTGGTTTGATGACCAATTTGTGGACCCATTCTGGTATAGGGTCCACTTCACCTGGTGGATATAGTCGTTCCATACCAGGGCCTCGTTTTGACAGCTGTGAGCCATATGTGTAACCCTCACCAAAGAAGTATCTGTCATAAAACAACAAAGTTAATGAAGCTGTATCTTATAACTTAAGATTAAGCCAAATTATTGGTCAGATAACACAAGCACAGTGTTACGAAACACACAGAAACATATAACACCTGGTTGAAACCAACTTCCTCCATAAACTCACTTGTTTCTTAGTGGGGCTCTATCAACTGTGCATGGCTTATATTTTCCCTTATCTGCCAACTGGACCACTTCATCAATTTTTTCTTCAATAGCGGCACACTGTTCATTGTCAAATAGCCTTCGCTGTTGAATTCCTCTGTGAATTTGCTTTAAAATTACCAAATTATCTTCTACGCTCTGATACGGCGAGTACTGATGAGGTGAATTTGAATACCTGTAAATGACAATACTAATCATAACACCCGACAGAATTAATCAAAATATATTCAAAATATATGCATAAGCCGAATGACATTACAATTTATTGGCTGCACTTCGTTCACTTAATATTGCACCATGCTTTCTTAGACGAACTATAACCTAACATGGCTCACATACTTTGGCAATAAAGAAGATACACTCTTATACTGCATAATAATTCTAGATAGAAAAGCTCACATCTACGAAATACAACTAATTTCGAACACACTTAATTTTTAAAAAACGAAAAATATTAACTAACTTCTTTTCCTTTTGGTGGGTTCTGAAACTTTTTTGTTTAAATTGCAACTTCTGCCTCAAATCCGAATATCCAGCTGCCATGATATTGTATGGAGTAAAGTTATATCACAGGAGTAATACTACGCACTTCGTATATCAATTTCTTGTACATTGCATAAGCATTTAAACTTTCATCGGCCACGCAGTTATTCATTTCAATAGCCATTGTAAGTCAAATTTCGAAATCGCTAATTTGCATTAAGCGCAGAGCCACCGACAGTCACACATACATTACTAATAGTTTCTACATCGCGGGATAGATGTCAGTGTCGGACACTACTGCCACCTGTTAGCAGTTGCACAAAATTTCGTTGCGGTGACGAATTCGAATGTCATGGCAAAAGTTAAACTTTCATTTTTTTTTTTTTTCCACAGCATTGTTTGCGTTTTTTTTTTATTTACTTGCTCAACGAAAACGATGTTGACAAGAGAAACGTAATGTATGCTGTTGTGAAGTGGGAATGATAAAAAATATGTGGCAAATATTATTACTTCATTTCATTTATTTAACATTTTGATGATCCTTACCCTTTTAATGCCTAGCGGTTTCTTTACGTATCACCAGGTTCAACATTCAAAAATTCTCCATGGTGTTTGCTTTGCGTTGAGTGTTTTGTACGGATCTCAGAACAGAGAGTGACCCTTGCTTTATATATTATTGACTGAATGGTTTTTATAACCATGGAGGAAAGTGTTTACAGCACGGTACAGACTGACTCCTTATATAAAGCAGATTACATTTCGTCTTTAAATGGTTAACAAGGTTTCACCTATGAATATAGGACATATAGAGAGAAAGAATTATTTAACTTTCAAACGTACCGCCCTATGGGATGTGACACAAACTATCCTGGTGGAAGCACACTAACGTTTCACAAATGAACTGTGATTCCAGACAAACCTACTGCCCCCAATATCACTATTCATGTCATTATGCTTTGATGGAAATTCTGTAAAAAGTAAAGTGTCAGAAACTGTAGCAGCCCTCATAAAGAGCTCTAATACTCATCTCCATCATTTTTCAGTTTAGGGAATGATAAACAAGCCAAACACAGCGTAAAAATTCAGACAATACCACCTTTTGGACAAGATGGATCCACTAACACATCACAAATTTAATAAAAGTGAAAGGTGGCCTAATAGTCATCAGGGTTAAACTATACAAGGAATAACTGGGATAAGTAACTTCATACCGAAATTAAAATTCTGCAACTATGAGTGTTCTTCAATTAGATATGTTGATCCCTCTTAGTTCCATTTCCCACATACAATGGTACCATTTCATTTTGGTGGTACCAGAATGTGATCTTAACCTTTTCAATGCTGAGTTAAATCGCATTTGCCATCTGCTGGCATTATTAGGAGCTCACAATTTTTTCCACATTAGAGGGTTAAGGGTTATGTATTATATCCCTTGTTTGTATTCAGTTTGGCTCCCATAACACACATAGCACCGTAGAAGATGGGATCTCAGCTGTACGAGGAAGAAACATTTAAAAGTGTTGTATGGGTTCATTTATCTTTCTAGGTCTGGTCATTGATGACACTCTTAACCTGGAATAACCATACTGATCAGTTAATTTCAAGATTGAACTCTGCATGTTATGCAATAAGAGCTGTTAATGCAGTGTTATCAAGGAAAGCCTTAAGAATGTTATATTTTTCATATGTTCATTCTATCATATCGTACAGAATAATTTTGGGGGGTAATGCCCCCTAATAGTATTAAAACATTTAGAATAAAAAAAAAAATTTAAGAATTATAAATTAGTCAAAGAAAATGGATTCATGTAGAGAACTGTTTAAAAAAATGAAAATTTTACCTCTCTATACTCAATATGGGGACCATGGTAGCACAGTGGTTAAGGTGCTCTGCTACAAATCGGAAGTTCACTGGTTCGATTCCAGATGGTGTTATTAGAATTTTTCATTGACATAAAATCCTTCCGATCGCACTATGGCCCTGGGGTCGACTCAGCCTCTAGCAGAAATGGGTACCAGGAGCATTTCCTGGGGGTAAAAAACGGCTGGTGCATAAGGCTGATAACTTTACCACCATCCTGTGCCATTGTCACATAATCTGGGAACCTTAACTTCCTGAAACCCTCCGGGCACCTCGGGCCTGTAATGGGAATGATTTATATTTTTTTTATTGTTAATATATGTATTCTCTCTTAATGTACATGGCGAACAACAAACATTTATTTACAAAAAACTTATAATTTCATAACCACAACATTAGATCTGCTAATAATTTTCATCTGCCCACTATCAATTTAACTAAATACCAAAAAGGAGTTTATTATAAAGGAACTGAAATTTTTAATTATCTTCCAGCTCACATAAAGAATGCAGCGAACGAAATACAAATTTTGAAAAAGACCGTAAAGAGATTTCTTCTTGGCAACTCATTTTATTCTAATGATGAGTTTTTTTATCCTAATAATGATATATAATTCTGATTGTAATGATTTCATGATGTAATTAACATTTTATTGTACAATCACTGTATTATAATTATCTTCTGTCATTTGATTTCTGTGATTTAGCAGATACATTGTACAGCACGTTATGACTGATACATTGTACAGCACGTTATGACTGATATATTGTACAGCACGTTATGACTGATACATTGTACAGCACGTTATGACTGATACATTGTACAGCACGTTATGACTGATACATTGTACAGCACGTTATGACTGATACATTGTACAGCACGTTATGACTGATATATTGTACAGCACGTTATGACTGATATATTGTACAGCACGTTATGACTGATACATTGTACAGCACGTTATGACTGATACATTGTACAGCACGTTATGACTGATACATTTTACAGCACTTTATGACTATCTCCACATCCTTAGGTTGTACCTGTAAATGGATAAATGGAAAATAAAAAAAATGATGATGATGATGATTTATGTTTGTTATTTTACATTGCCTGAAAATGGCCCCTGAAGGAAGCCAAAACAAGTTGTAATAAGAGTTCATCAAACATTAGCTGTGATAGACTGGCCTTACTGCTCAGTTTATTGTGTGTATATCACAATGGGATGTTCCACATAAAGATTTTTATGTCCACTTTTGGTTATTTTGAGAATTTCTATCAGTTTTGAGTTACAGTTGCTCTAAGTATTTTATCAATTTATCATCTAATTAAAAGAAAAAAAATGTTGACATTACAAGATGGCTGGAATCTGAGCTTTCACTTTGGTTACAACAGCATTATGCAACCTAAGATGATCATCTTCAAGACAGTTGGGAATGGTCCAAACTGCCTCAGGGAGTGAAGGAATTATCAATGTAAACATCTGTGGCATAACACCTGGTATGCTCTGACATTAAGCAAACTCTCCATAATGAATGCTTTCCAGAACCAAGGACAACCAAATAATCCACATCAAAATTCTGGAATGATGAAAGGAGTGCACTGTCCATATAAAAAAGTGGGGTGGAAGAGGCAAATCTCTGGCCAGGCAAATGGATTTTACATCCTGACAATGCAGACCTTCCCACATAACTTTCAGTAAAATGACTTTTGGTCAAAAAAATGTACCACATTCATGCTCATGTTCCCAAAATTAAAACACATAATTGACAAGGTCATGTTCCAGACATAGTGAGAACAGCACAAACCATATATTCATAACATAATGTACAGCCAAGTTCCTGGATGTGAGGATGTGGGACAGTGCAAAATATGTGCAAACAGAAGGTAAGTATCAAAACTCAAAGGTTTCATAATAATATGTACAGATACAAATCAAAGAATCAGTCAATTGTGAGGACTGTATGCTCAGTACAATGATAAGCCTACCAGCTGTACAACCAAGGAATTGAGAATTTTAGTAGAAGACATCCTGTTGTGTTGCAGTATAATATTAAAATGGAATAAAATATATACTTCGTCAAACACAAGTATCTTATATTTTATTAATTTAAATAGTGGTGACTAGTTTCGGCCGGCCTATGCAGGCCATCATCAGGCCAAAATACTTATAACAACTCAAATGCCGCTGTATACCGTGTATTGTTCGTCACTGTCAGGGGATCCCATTTACAATTGTATAGTTTTTTGTAATTTAATGCCAATTAGTATAACCAATTTTGGGATCCGCGGTGGCACAGTGATTAAGGTGCTGTGCTACAAATCGCAAGGTCGCTGGTTCGATCCCAGCTAGTGTCACTGGAATTTTTCATTGACATAAAAATCCTTCCGATCGCACTATGGCCCTGGGGTCGACTCAGCCTCTAACAGAAATGAGTACCAGGAGTATTTCCTGGGGGGTAAAGGAGGCCGGTGCATAAGGCTGACCTTACTACCATCCTGTTTCATCATGAAATCTGGGAACCTTAACTTCCTGGAACCCTCTGGGCCACTCCAGACCTGTAATGGGACTGATTTATCTTTACCTTCTTAGTATCACCAATTTTAATATTTTGATAATACACTGGGCATGTGGCGCGTACGGGTGAGGAGAGGGGAGTGTATAGGGTCTTGGTGGGGAAAGCGGAGGAAAGGAGACCACTGGGGAGACCTAGGCATAGATGGGTGGATAATATTAGGATGGATCTCCAAGTGGGATGTGGGTATATGGACTGGATTGGGCTGGCCCAGGATAGAGACAGGTGGCGGATGCTTGTTGAGTGCGGTAATGAACCTTTGGGTTCCGTGAAATGGGGGGAATTTCTTGACTAGCTGCAAAGCAATTAGCTTCTCAAGAAGGACTCTGCACCATGGAGTACGCAAATAAGTATATGTACAATATTTGTGTTAAACTTACCACAGACAACACAACTACTCCAGGCATTAATTTATAAAGAATGATAGGATCATAAATGGTATCCTATGACACTGATGAACAATATATTGCATACAGCGGCATTTAAATTTTTATACATATTTTGACCTGATGATGGCCTGTATAGGCCGGCCGAAACTAGTCACCATTATTTAAATTTAAAAATTTTAATATAGTTGTAACCAAAAAATAAGAAAAAATTAGATGCTACTTATTATTTTATTGTACTTCTTATAGGATCAACATGTTTCAGGCACTACTATGCCCATCATCAGGAGCTCACGACTATAATGTTGATTACCACATTAGTCGTCTTGTTCTTGGGTTGCTGTAGGTTGGAAGTTAGGTGTGGGTAGGCTGCAGTAATGTCCAGGCTGCACGACTTCGTGCTATAGCCTGCAGCCCGGACACTATTCCAGCCTACCCACACCTAACTTCCAACCTACAGCAACCCAAGAACAAGACGACCAATGTGGTAATCAACATTATAGTCGTGAGCTCCTGATGATGGGCAGAGTAGTGCCCGAAACATGTTGAGTCTATAAGAAGTACAATAAAATAATAAGTGGCATCTAGTTGGTTCATATTCTCCAGTTATCACAATGATGCACTGTCCAACACACATCAATAAGATAGTCGTGTTTGACCAAGTATGTATTTTATTTCAAGGAATTGCGGTTAAATTATGTTCAATTCCAAGTGAGGACAAGAAGTTTGTCTCTTGTCAAGAAACTGTTCAGAATCAATACATGACTCACCCTCCCTCCTACACGAATGGTACAGGGGGCTCTTCCCCTTTGGGTAAGGCAGCCAATATGTGTAGCTGACCACTTGCTGCCATCTCATGCCAGTGTTAAGACTCATTACAGCTATACCCCCAGTCCCCCAGCAGGCCTTTACAACATGCATGTGAATAACTTTACTGTATCAGAAACAGTCTGCTTATTTTAACTCTGCAAGTATACACTGAGAGTCATCAACAGCAAGTATTGTATTGTATTGTATTGTACTTACTTCTGAGATCAGCAACTGCACAAAATATTTAATAAAATATAGCACTTTCAGAATCACAAGGAAATCTTACAACAAAATATATATCTATACCAACAGGACTTGATAATATGTTAGCATGTACACATTTATACTTCAGAATACACATACAACAATTCAGTAACATTTGTCCAAAATCAACAGTAACCAAACTGACAAATCCACATGGCAGAGAGTGCCATTCCAAGTTGTTAATAATATCTTATGCGTATTGGACCATGCATCATCTTGATATTTGAATAAAGGTATACAAACTTGATGACACTTGCTTTATTATGTCAATTTACTGCTCAACATGTTTCGGATGTTAGTACATCCATCTTCAGGAGCTTGTGACTACTTGGTGCGTTATTGTGTAGGCTGTATTGTGCTGACTTGAGGCGTGCTGGTGTTATGTAGCGGTTCAGCCTGCACTTGGATACCACATCACCAACAGCCAATCCCGCTACATAACACCAACACGCCTCAAGTCAGCACATTACAGCCTACACAACAATGCACCAAGTAGTCGCAAACTCCTGAAGATGGATGTACTAACATCCGAAACATGTTGAGCAGTAAATTGACATAATAAAGCAAGTGTCATCAAGTTGGTCTACCTTATTCAATTATTCAAATTGTCAATAATGGTACTAATAAATAAAATGACAATATCCTGTAACAAGTGGATCAACTGTCTATCTTACATAATCTATGTAATTAAACACAGATAAAACACATGCCATGACAATGAACGTCCTTGTACTGTAACTTACATATGAAACTTAGCAAGTGATACTCGAAAGGCCAGACACACACTACTGCAGGCAATATATCAATACAAAATGTGACCTAACAAAATACTCAAACCCACCATGCGACTATTTTTATGTACGTACTGTGCATCTTGTATGTAGTTTTTAATTCGACTAACAATGCACAATATATATATTTTTTAATTTCAACTATATTTGTACTATAATCACTCCTACATGTTTCAATACATTCGTATCATCCTCAGGGAGTTCCAAAGTTGTACATTGCTAAAGTTACGTAGTTTCAATATTATTAACACTTTATTAAGAATTTATCAAATTAAAATACTTACGTGGTTGTTGATAAAATATAGTCTATATGATTTTTACAATAGAATTTGTATCAGCAGTATGTTTACGTGGCTGTATATACATCTGGATATTATGCAATAAATATAATTTATTTTAATATAATGTAAAGTTAATGAGCTGACAAAATGTAATCATCGAGGTTCAATTATAATGTATTATGGACTTACCCTGAGTGATGGTGTGGTGAGTACTGAATTATAGTGTATTATGGACTTACCCTGTGTGATGGCATGGTGAGTACTGAACTATAGTGTATTATGGATTTACCCTGAGTGATGGTGTGGTGAGTACTGAATTATAGTGTATTATGGACTTACCCTGTGTGATGGCGTGGTGAGTACTGAATTATAGTGTATTATGGACTTACCCTGTGTGATGGCGTGGTGAGTACTGAATTATAGTG
>Ga0131853_10008964_pt1 | contig 18253 bp, 12 predicted proteins | sample TergutLab28metaG_FD_92764 | JGI IMG/M metagenome (GOLD analysis project Ga0131853, IMG submission 92764) | Labiotermes labralis P1 segment gut microbial communities from Petit-Saut dam, French Guiana - Lab288 P1 (version 2) (version 2) | ecosystem: Host-associated > Arthropoda: Insects >... | reverse complement strand
CTGTTAGAGGCTGAATCGACCCCAGGGCCATAGTGCGATCGGAAGGATTTTATGTCAATGAAAAATCCACTGACACCAGCTGGGATCGAACCAGCGACCTTCCGATTTGTAGCACAGCACCTTGACCACTGTGCCACCGCGGTCCCCGGGGGTACAAGGAAACAGGAAGTGCAATGGCTCTGGAGGTTCTCACGTAGTGCCTGCTTATTATTTTGTTAAAGGTAGGTCGTTGGGAAATCAAGCGGATAAGGTGATGGGAAGTGGGCTATTTATTGGACGGCAGAGGGGAGCAGTCAAAGCATTTTGACCTTCTGTAGATATTTGTAAGTGAGACATTCCGTGGGGATGAATGCATACAGATATAAGGTTAGTGCCGACATTGACAGCAGCTCTTTATGTGTTACAAGATTTTACTTCAGCTTGTTTTGGCTGATGCATAAGAAGCCATCTTCAGGCTGACGTGGTACCACAGAAATTGTATTAATATAAAACTTTATGCCGGTCCCAGTGGACGCGCGATCTAAGGCGTAGGTCTGCGGCTGCTCGCCTGCAGAGATTGTGGGTTCGAATCCGACTGGGAGCATGGATGTCTCTCTGTTGTGAGTGTTGTGTGTTGTCAGATAGAGGTCTCTGTGACGGGCTGATCACTCGTCCAGAGGAGTCCTACCGACTGTAATGCGTCGTTGTGTGTGATCTAGAAACCTCGTGTATGAGGAGGCCATGGCCCACTGGGTGCTGTTGCGCCAAAAGAAAAACACCTTATATTAATTTTACATGGGGACCGCGGTGGTACAGTGGTTACGGTGCTATGCTACAAATCGGAAGGTCGCTGGTTCGATCCCAGCTGGTGTCATTGGTATTTTCCGTTGACATAAAATCCTTCCGATCACACTATGGCCCTGGGGTGGACTCATCCTCTAACAGAAATGAGTACCAGTAGCATTTCGTGGGGGTAAAGGAGGCCGGTGCGTAAGGCTGACAACCTTACCACCATCCTGTATCGTCATGAAATCAGGGAACCGTAATTTCCTGGAACCCTCTGGGCCACTCCAGGCCTGTAACGAGACTGCTTTACCTTTATTAATTTTACATTGTCCATGTATATATATATAATATATGTTTGTGTGTGTGTGTGTGTATTTACAGTTGAGATCTCAACTTACGATTGCAATTGATTTGTACCATAAGCCAAAACCAAAGCATTGACACTTCGAAAGTGTCTTGATTAAAATGCCGTGGCACCTTGTTAAGTCTGATGATGGCTCCTTGTGCATGAGGCGAAAAAATATTGTAATGAAATCGTATAACATTGCAAAGTACAGTAGAACTCCATTTATCCGGATTAATTGGGACGGCGAGCCATCCGAATATGCAGAAAATCCGGGTAATTTAATTTGTTTCGTGAAAATAGACTAAATTGACAGTATGAAGTTCGGCTGTCATTATTTACTGCATGCACCTGCGTCTGAACCTTCCTACCACGCCTGATTTGAAGTTCTAGAAGCCAAAACACTGTTCTCTACTTGATCCGATAGCCGGTAATTTCAGGGCAAGTTTTGTAGATTTATCGACAGATTTACCCGAAGGACCAAGCCGTTTCGGGTAATTGGCGATCCAGATAGCCAGCGTCCGGATAATCGGAGTTGTACTGTATTTTGCTGTATTGATGACTAGTACCCTTAAATCACTGTGTGCTATTATTTTACCATTGTGATGGCTGCGTTGTGGTGCATTCGAAGCATGCATTGACCCCTGGAAGAGGGGTACTAGCCCAGAATGTTAGCTTGCAGCTTCTTAACCTGTTATATACAAGGCCAGTTCTTACTTTATAGACAACCGTGTCTCCATGACTTAGCCTTTTGGCGCCGGAATTATTTTTTTTTATATTTTAGCACACCCTGTATATAAAATGTGAATAATACAGGAACCAAATACGTTAGAATTATGAACCAAACTGCATTTTGAAGAGAAAAAAAACGGAGATTATATACCATGTTTAAAATATTCAGTACCTATATTTGTTGAATAAATATATAAAATGCAGCTTTAGAGGTTAGCGGTGCGGTACGACCACTATAGGGGTCGTTAGGCATCAAACGGTTTGCTGTTTAGGAAATATTGCCTGTTCGTTGTGGGAGTCGTGCGTGACTTGAACACACTATCACGCCATTAATGTTTATTGACTTTCCGATTAATACAACAATATAAAAAGGGAAAGTGATACCGTTACATGCCCGGTGTGGCCCAGAGGATGGGTAGAGGTATAACTCTACTCTTCCATTAACGCCGCACTAGAAGGGGGTGAGTGTTCAGCAGCACGCCCCGGCCACGCCCCCGGGAAATACCTGGTACCCATTTTACAGGAGGCTGGGTGGGCCCCAGGGCCGATTTGGACGGGCGGAAAATCTCGCTCCCACCGAGATTCGATCCCGGACCGTCCAGCCCGTAGTTAGTCGCTATACCGACTGAGCCACCGAGCCCACATACAGCAGTATAACTGATTCTATATTAATTTATTCGTGATGTTCACTACGACATGTACCGGCTGGTAACTGCGGCCATCATCGGGTAGTGCTACAGTTATATAAAGGAGAAGAACCGAGGTAGAGGTCTCTGCTGTAAGACTGTAGCCTTGTAACTGTAACGATGGCGCCGTATTTCCAGTGGTAACAGTCGTGATGCAGTAAGAACTGCCGTCAAGGGAGCTGCACCGTCTAGGCGACCGCCGTCGCTTGCTAACGACGCCAGCTCGTACCGTAGCATTACGAAACACGCTGACCGCGTGGCTGGGCTCTGAGCCCTCAGCAACTTCCGTCTGTTCTTCAGAGAGCTTCTTGCTGGTTTGCGCGTTGCTTGTTTCATTTCGTTTTATATCTCCTTTTTCGCCTTCTTTTAACGAACCTGTCAATTGGTGTGCGCGATTTCAGAATTCCGCCGCGGAAGTAGACGAGATCTGCGTGCCGACGTTTCGGGTCAGCGTGTTACTCCCATCTTCAAATCTGGATTTATTGACACTTGTTGATGGGTCCATAGGTTGTCCGAAACGTCTTCATGAAATTACCACTGGCACTGCATGATATCCCAGGAGACCGAAGACCTTATATCACTTCCTATGTTTACGATCGCGTGTAATCACGCAGTGGCGGTGAATAAAGAATTGGAAACGACTGATGTGCCAATACGCGGTCCTTGCCTAATTATGGGCTATATTGTGCCGGCACTTGTTTTGAGACACAGAAGGAAGTAAATAGATAACCCGGTCAATTGACCTCGCCGAGAATTGAGCCCGGGACCTCCTGAATACGAAACGGTAGCTGTTCAAGAACGCGTCAGAAAAGGTACGTCCATCCTAAACGAGAAGAATATTCAGCGGAATTAGAATAAATTATGTTTATAGTAAAAGTGCTCAATTGTCAGGCAGTGTGCAGCGAATGCCGTCCGTATTTCCTGCTAGAGACCTCACATAGAGGGCGCACGGGAACGCCAAAATGAGGCCTGCAGGAGGCAGTACATGGTGCGCCATCTGCTTCTATTTGTTATGAAGGTAAGGTAGAAAACGTGTCTGCTGCACTAGCATTGTTCTTTGCCCAATGAGTGCTGAGGTTCATCTCAGTTACATCGTTATGTAACATCCTGTTCCTTCCTCGAAGAACACTGTGTTCTGTGACGTCACAGAAGACAGTAGTCCGCGCCGTCATCGTACCCGTGACAACCGTCATTATAGCAGGACGTCTCCAGTACAGAACATAATCCCCCAGTTCTCTTTATTTTGGGAGTTGTAAAATATACAATGCATACCGGGATAGCTCAGTCGGTATAGCGGATCGCCATGGCCTGGACGGTCCGAGGATTGAATCCTGTAGGGGGCGAGATTTCCCGCACCCGTCCAGACCGGCCCTGGGGCCCACCCAGCCTCCTGTCCAGTGGGTACCGTCTCTTTTTCCCGGGGATGAAGTGGCCACCCACCCCCATCTACGAGGTTAAAGGAAGAATAGAGCTATACCTCCGCTCCCTCTCTAAGCCGTCGTCGCCTGTTGTAGGGTGAACTTGTTCCCTTTAGAAAACACATTATTAGCGGCGGACAAAGTGCAGATCTTTACATCACTTGGTACATATTGTTACCATTCTTATACATGGGGTTAGTAAAGGTAAAGGTAAAGGTCTCCCATAACACCCCATGAAGGCACATATGGTAGTGGCAGTATTTCTCTAATCTGTCTTTGACTTCGGCGCTGTAGGGTGGAGGGTGGTCAGCTCCTCACCCCGGCAACTTTACCTCCAGGAAGGAGGCCCGATAGAAATTGTATAGGAGGCTGGTTGGGCCCCCGGGGACGGCCTGAAAGGGTGTGCAGTACAGAAAATCTCGTTCCGCCAGCGGAGTTCGAACGCCGCGCTGTCCAGCCTGTGGCGAGTCGCTCTGCCGACTGGGCTAACCTGGCCTTCAAAGGGTTTGTACTGTGGAGAAAACTGAGAGGAGGTACAGTGAGTCAGTATATAGACTGCATATTTATAAACAGTATACTTGCATGTATGGGTATTGAGAGAAACATAAAAGGTAACGCATTAGAGACACAGTAAAAACAGAGAACTGTGACAGCATGTTGTTAAGGAATCTTGTCCAGTTCGAATTGTTGTGGCACCATTTGAAATGTGGTGCTGGAGAAGGATGGAGAAGATCAGCTGGAGCGATCGTGTGAGAAATGAAGTGTTACATAGAGTCAAGGAGGAGATGAATATCCTCCATGCAGCCAAAAAGAAAGAAGGCTAACTGGATTGGTCATATCTTGTGTAGGAACTGTCTTCTGATACACGTTATTGAAGGGAAGATAAAAGGAAGGATGGGAATGACGGGAAGACGAAGAAGAGGACGTACGCAGCTACCAGATGACCTTGAAATGAGGAGATACTGGAACTTGAAGTAGGACGCACGCGTGATTTCAGGCTTCCGCCGCGAAGTAGATAAGAACTGCGCTGCTCTGGGTTATTACGCAGCAAGTATTGGCAATTTCTTGACGACGTTTCGGGACAGCCTATCGATCCTCTCTTTAGTGGGTTGAGAATCCAAAAAGGAAGCGCTAGATCGCACTGTCTAGAGAACTCACTTCGGAAAAGAGCAAGAAAGACTGCAGAGTTGATGATTGTTGCTTCGTGTGTGTAACAGGTAGGCATAGGTGCACACACAGACCATATCTTCACTTCGTAACCCTGCTTTATTCCTATAAGGAAGGACAGTAAGACACAAGTCTGTCTGCGTGGATTATCACGCTGTTAACTTTAGGGCAAGGCTGTAAGATTTTATTAAGTTACGATGCTCAAGACAAAGTTCTGTTCCCCAGAGAGCAGTGCGGGAAGAAATCATCTGACCTGAAGGGATGAGCTTCCGGCTCTCCCGCGTGCAAGAATTTAGAACCACGTTGGTTGACATTTTGTAGGGAATAGGAGCATTAGATTGGAAGTTTGATGTTTGTTCACACTGCCTCATGACGCCACGTACAAAGGGGTAATTATTTCCCGCCATTACGTTCCATATAGGCCTGATAAACTGGACAGAGTTGGCGGTCTGTCATCTGGTGAACAGTACCGAACGGTGCAAGACTTCAGAGATGTTATACCTTGTCGTCTTGTAAATCGTAACCGACGTTTCGAAAGCTCGAAGTTATTTAATCACACCGTTTTTTTTAAAGAACTCCGTACCGAATATCGTGAATATCCGACAAACATTAGTCGATTATACTAGGTCACGGACGGACAGACAGAGGCTCCACATGGAGTTTTTAGACGCGTTCGCAAAATTGCGAAAAGCGACTATTAGCTTCGTAATGTCCGTCCGTCCGCACCAGGTGACTCAGATTTCCGGGTGGCTACGGGAACCCAGAGTTCCGGGTGACTCCGGTTACCCGGAGTTCCGGAGTCAACCCTAACACCGGGCGTGACTCCGGGAACCGGGAGTTCCCGGTAAATCTGGGAACCCGGAGTTTCGGATGGGTTTATTGTTTACTTGCTGGAACAGCATAATCGGTAAAATAATTTGGTGGTTTCTAAAGCAAGAGGATTAATTGGGATTAATGTAAATCGGGAAGTTTCCATGAACATCTTGGGACTTGGGAACCATCTCACCATGTCACCCTTCTGGCGCCAAGTGTTGTGGGGTGGGTGTAGATTTTGGGGGAAACTGCCTACCCAATGGTCTGGACTGTAGATACGATCTGGTTCTGAGGCTCGATGCCAAGACGAACAGACATATGGTTGCAGTGCCACTTAGATATAATTTGTATCTATAGCAACACCACACGTGGTAGAGAAGCATTAGGATTTCCATCTTTTCGTGCCCGATTGCTGGTCAAGGTCAAGAAGAATCTGGAAGGACGTGCGACTCGCCACATTTTCTGTGCTCTGTATTCAAGGAATTACTGAGATGGTTCCCAAGTCATGCTCATGGAGCCTTCCCAATTTACATTAATCCCAATTAATTCTCTTGCTTTTAAAACAACCAAATTGTTTTACCAAATTATGCTGTTCCAGCCAGTAAACCATAAACCCACATCTCATACCTCAAGCCACCGCTTCCAAATCATTTAAGGGCTTCATTTTCATTCCGCTCCTATCATAAGGACGAGCGGGCGAAGTCTGGGAATCTTGTAATAAAGATTTTCCCTCCCTCGATATCAAGTTCCGCTCACTTTTTCCATAGCTGCCTCAAACGTCTGCTCTTCTACCGCGTCTTACAGCCCACCTTCTGACGTCATCGTCTGAATACAATATTAAGTGCGAACACTGCTTTGACGCCGTCCTGTTGGTGCTTGTACCTGTCTCCCAGCCACATGCCGGTACTCCAGCGAATGCATCGATCAGTCCCGCGTCTCTGCATTTTATTGCTAACACATTCATTTCCCATGGAGAATTTGGAACGGAAATCTCACCCCCCCCCCCAGCGTGCGCTTTCAGTTCAGTGCCCTTGCATTGGATTATTTTTTTAGGTTTATCCACTGACGAGGGGGGCCGGGGGGGGGAGGAGCTGCTTGTTTACAGGGCCTTCGCGATATCGTTGATTATCATCTTAGAGCAGCGTCGATGTTGAGAAGCTGATAAACCACTTAGCTAATCAGGATTTTATCAGCGTATTATGGAAGTCGGAAGTTCATTACCTTATTCACAACAGCCCCCTCCTACCCCCTATCCAGCACACACCCTCGTATCTCTCGCGATGAACCTCTCACAATCTCTCGTAATTTCTTCCTCCCTTTTTATGTTCCGCTACATACAGTTTTTTTTCCTGCATCTTGCAGCATATATAAAATTCTTGGTCGCAGTTTGTCTGTTTCAGCTGTGTCCAGATGGTCCGAACGAACAGCTGTTTAAGTCACCACAATGTTTACAATAACGGTACAAACATACACACTCAAGTATAGTGGAATTTATAGTCACAGCGGACTGCTACACGTTTCGGCCAATCATGTGGCCATCTTCAGGAATTAGGTGCTTTGAAACTATAAAATGAACCCATAAACGTATCGCAACCAGTCTTCAGTTGTAATTACAGTTAAAATAACTTTTTTTAATTTTTGGCGCGAGCCCCCCCCCCCCCCAAGTGGACCATGGCCTTCTCATTCGTAAGGTTTATAGGTCACACACAACAACACACCACACTCCGTACGACTCTTCTGTACGAGTGATCAGCTCGTCGCAGAGACCTCTACTGACAACACACAACAATCACAACAGACAGACATCCATGTCTTCGGAGGGATTCGAACCCGCAATCTCAGCAGGCGAGCGGCCACAGACCCACGCCTTGGACCGCGCTGCACCGAGACCGGCAGTCGCAAGAACTAGTAGTTTAAAAATACAATGGGGTATGCTACAACGAACAGTTTTTATCAATAAAGTCAGGATGCTACAACGAACGTGGAGGAATATTATCGGCCGACGTAGCACGCGCGTGCGCATAACGTGTCCGGCCTTCCTGTTTTGATTACAGCGTCAGGCATCATGTTTGTTATCGTTTGTAAGGTTCAGTCATCAGTTTAGTTCAGCTATCTGCTTATTTGTGCAGTGTGTAAAAGTTAAATTAATTTCATATTATTTTTACAGCTTATATTTTTGATTTTGTATTATATTTTGGCTGTTCAAATGGTTGTGTTGGATAGTAACTTTGCTGTAGGCTGTGGGCCTCGAACGGATTACCCCTAAATACATATATTGCAATGTATGCTAGAACGAACAGATGCTATAACGAGCGAGGTTCTAGAACCAATTATGTTCGTTCTAGCATACCCCACTTACTTACTTACTGCATGGTGCAGAGTCCTTCCTGAGAAGCTAACTGATTTGCAGCTAGTCAAGAAATTCCCCGCATTTCACGGAACCCGAAGGTTCATTACCGCACTCACAAGCGTCCGCCAACTGTCTCTATCCTGGGCCAGCCCAATCCAGTCCATATAGCCACATCCCACCTCCTGGTGATCCATCCTAATATTATCCACCCATCTACGCCTAGGTCTCCCCAGTGGTCCCTCCAATTTCCCCACCAAGACCCTATACACGCCCCTCTCCTCACCCATACGCGCCACATGCCCAGCCCATCTCATTCTTCTCGATTTTATCACCCGCACAATATTGGGCGAGGAGTACAAATCAGCATACCCCACTGTACACTCTAAATGTAATAACTTATAAAAATGTAAATCAGTCCCATTACAGGGCAGGAGTGGCCCAGAGGGTTCCAGGAAGTTAAGGTTCCCAGATTTCATGACAACAGCACAGGTTGGTGGTAAGGTTGTCAGCCTTACGCACCGTCCGCCTTTACACCCAGGAAATGCTCCTGTACTCATTTCTGTTAGAGGTTGAGTCGAACCCAGCGACATGGTGCGATCAGTGAAAAATTCCAATTACACCATCGAACCAGCGACCTTCCGATTTGTAGCACAGTACCTTAACCACTGTGCCACCGCGGGCCCCCAAATCTAATAACTTATATTTATGCATTTTTAAACTCTGGGTTCCACTTAGTGTCATAATTACAAAGCTGTTGATTGGTTGTGATACATTTATGATTTCATTTTATACTTTCAATGTACCTAAACTTGGTTGGCCGAAACATGTGGCAGTTCATTGTGTATCTAACTATGGACAGTATAGACGTGTGCGTTTGGTGGTACCGTTATTACATACAGTTGAATAATTCACGGATAGTGGGTCGTTTAAGGCTTCCGATCTTTATTCACACTGTTCACATGTGACCCTTTCTGACCCTGCCCCTTTGCCCCCATCTTCAGGCCTGCCACTACCACCATTCTGTAAGTGTCGGCTTCAGTTTGTTGTATCAGTTTGCGAATTTCTCTGCGGTATGTTTCCGTTTGTGGTGTCACGACGAGGCTATGGCTGGACGGTGCTGTGTCAACGTTCAGTCTCTTCCCTACAGCGTCCACACCGGCTCTGGGGTCCGTCCAGCTTGGTAGTGAATTAGTGCAGGTGATCTCCGGGGATACAGCGGCCGGGACGTGAATCTGACCCTTCAAGTACGTCGGGTGTAATTACACGCACCTTAAGTCTCTCCGATGTCTTTTTGACATGCCGCTTGATTACGCACGTTTGGTATATTGTGAATTGCACCACGTGCTTTTATTGTCTTCTTCATTGATATCTTAAAATTGATTTTCCTCTCTCTGATAAAACAGCCCAACTCTGGCCTAGGCCGCCACATTGTTGAACACACGCAATTAGACACACAGTCTGTAGGACTCCTCTGGACGAGTGATCAGCCCGTCGCAGAGGCCGCTATCTATACTACACACAACAATCGTAAGTGGCGAACATCCAAGCCCTCAGCGGGATTCGAACCCGTGATCCAAGCAATCGAGCGACCTCAGACCCACTCTTTTGACTGCACGGCCACCGGATTTTTTTTTTGTGGGGCAGCAGCCCAGTTTGGACCTAGACCACCTCACTGTTGAGGTCTCTGGATCACACACAATTAGACATAGAGTCTTTAGGACTTCTCTGGACGAGTGATCAGCCCATCCCAGAGACTGCTACCTACAAAACAAACTCAAGAGACGAACAGCCATGCCCTAAGCGGGATTAAAACCCGCGATCATAGCAGTCAGGCGTCGGCAGACCGCGCGGCCACAGGGACTGGATATGAGCTTTTTACCTTCCGCGATGTACATGCGGTGTCTCAGGTTGGGCACTCGAATACTGTACATTGGTTGTCAGTAAAAGTGGCGCATTTTTCGTTCAGAAATGGCCACATGAATGGCTTCCTCCTTTGTTCGCTAGGTATTCCAAGGTGGCCCCTACAGTCAGGGCTTCCCACCAAATTCTTTATCACTTTTTCGTCCTCGATCTGATGAACCTCGTCATTACGCAGGTTTCCCTGCTCCGCTGTGACGTCCAGATTTTGACTCCAACGCCTTGTCCTCAGACGCCCTCAGTCCGTGGGATTTGGAAGTCAGGATTGTAATGCAATGTGTCTTCAACAACATTTCGATAGTGCTGTCTCCGTCTGCAGGCTCAAAGATCGAACTACAACCCTTCCTCTGATCTTTGTTCTTCCTTTAAACGTTTTACTGCCTCACACGCGTATGCTCTTAACATTATGAATCAAACACACAAGCTATTTGGAATAACAGTAGACCGTCCCATTGCAAAGTACTGTGTGTGTGTTTCAAAGTGTTGAAACATCTCTGACGTTCGAACTGATATTTGTAATACGTCCGCTTAACCTGAAGAAGCTTACGGAAGGAGTGGGCGCGGGGGGAGGGGATCTGAGTTCTGCGTAAGTAATATTTACAAATTAGGTTCCTACCTCAATGAAAATATTGCGTCCCCATTACAAAGACGAAACGCGCAATGCTGTTTAAGACAAATTCTCGCTGTTTATTGTCGTGATCTTATGCACATTATGAGTATGAATTCATACTTTCCTCATTAATTCTGTTGTCTGTCTTTACAACAGATCCGCAGCCTCTTCCAAAGCGAGTTCTGCACAGAGTGCGATCTAGTGATTCCTCTTTCAATTCATAGTATCCTCCCTCGCTGGAGGTCATCCAATAGCTGCTTACTTCTTCTTCCTGGTCTTCCCGTCATTTATATCCTGCATTTCAGTCTTTCCTTGAATAACGTGCCATAAAAGGCAGTTCCTACGCAAGATGTAACCAATCCAGTTAGCCCATTTTCTTTCGCTGTATGTAGGATATTCCTTTCCGTCTTGACACTTTGTAACACTTTTTCGTTTCTCACATGATCGGTCCAGCTGATCTTCTCCAACTTCCTCCAGCACCGCATATCAAAGGTAATATTAATATTAATACACCCTGTATGATGCTTATTGCTGAAGTTACGAATATTTAAAACTAGTGGCATATGTGATGGACGTTGTGCTGTAGAGGGTGCATGCCTGACGTCACTAGCCGCTAATCGGTCAATACCAGGTATGATAAAGTAATTTATTCGAGCACAACACGTATATAGTCATTAATACATAGCTGGCAACATGTTTCGGTTCTAGTGAACCATCTTCAGGCCAATACGTAATATACAGACATGGTGCATTCAGTGAGTGCGCACATTATGGGATCCCATATTGTTTACAAACCAATTTTATTTTTAAATTCTGGTTAAAAATCTGTTGCCTTATATATCTTTAAAATACATGTAAACACTCGTATCAGTACATCGGTAAATCCATATTAAAATTTATGCCTGGTTTTATATATTGCGAATTAAGCTAAAGCTCTTGTCAGATGGACATATAACTGGGGTTGTGTGTTTATGTATTTAGTTGAAGCCAATTTTTGTTATTTATTTGCTTGTATTCTGAAGATTCTTTTATCACAAGTATATTCGTGCCGTCCTGTGGGAGGCCAAGTTCAATGTTATGTATCACACTCACTGTGGTTTTTATCAATACTGTTTTCGCTTACCTATTTTAGGTATAGTTTTAATGCGTGTAGTTGTGTTAGGTACGCGTATATGATAATGTTCGTCAGACTTTGGGTCACTTTTACGAGATGGTTGTATCATTATGTTGAAGGACGTCTTGTAGTTTATTCCATGTCGGAATGTCTGTAATAGTAATGATAATTTTAGCTGGATGTAGTGTTGTGGTCTAGTTATGAAACTAATTATGAGTATGCGTGGGTATTTACGATTTTGTTCGCAGAGTGGTAGCTTTCATGTGTGTGCGTGTGATCAATACTTGTGACTGAGGTACGTACGGAGGAACCGGTTATTATAGATTTATATGCGCTCTGTCGACGTCTCAGATTTAATGTAATGTTTGACTGTGCACTTGTCGTTTATTTGGTTATTGATTATTGTTTCTTTATAAACGTAGCATTTTTCCATGATATATAACATTTTACCTTTATTCGTAGTACGTATTATGCCCTTGATGTTTTCCATGGGGCATATGGAGTGCTTATTGTCTAAGAGATGTTGCACAAATTTGGATTTGTTGTTCCCGTATCTGTGATAGCGAAAATGTTCCTGGAATCTGATATGAAACAGTTTTCTGTCTGTCCTATATATTTCTTATTACAAGTTCGGGCATGTTAGTTGGTATACGACGCATTTTTTCAAATTTACTCTGATAATTGTTATTTTGTTTGGATAGTAGTTTACCTATATTGTTTTGTGTTGCAAGAGCAATTTTAATGGTAGTGTTTTTGAAGAGTTTAGTGATGAATTTTGTCGTAAATGTAACGGACTGAGTTTGCATAGATCCAGCACCCCTTGTCCAGGGTACGTGGATCTGTGCTTATTGTGTGTGTGTGTGTGTGGCTCGGAGATATTTGTGCTATGCACGCGCACCCACGTCCACATGAACTTCCGAACCGCTTAACCGATTCTTATGAAACTTGGTCCTAACTTTATATTAATGGAGATCACCCCAAGGACTTGCCCTTTTAACCCTTTAAACGCCGAGTTAAATCCCATCTGCCATCTGCTGGCATTATTAGGAGCTCACCATATTCTCCACGTTAGCGGGTCAAGGGTTAATTCCCTACAGTATGTTTTGGCATGGTGGAGCTGCGAACTTCTGAGTTGTGAGCGGCAGCCAACATGTCATTTTAGAGCCCTGAAATGACTTAAGTAATAAATATTATTATATTTATAATTTTATTTTCTTTAATATTTTTTGTAACTGTTTTAACTTTTGCCCTAACAAGGAAAATTAATGAACCACTGCTGGGCACGTGAAATTTGGTCTGGGTATATGTTTTGAATGTACCTGTATATTTTGTGTGAAACGCCGTTGGTGTTTCAATTAGGGTCATTGCTACGATATGCAAATTTGGGATTACAAGAAACAAACTTAACATATACAGAATATGCTTAGGCCGCGAAAACTATCCGGTAGCAATTTATCAACAGTTGGAGGATATTAAGTGCGTAATTTTTCCGGACTCGATAGGATCTGCACTTGGAACACAACATACCTTTCGGTACAGCGAAGACATATCTCGGTCGTGGCTTCCCATGTAGATAGGTCGTAATGATAACATTGGCCACCCTGATCTCCAGACCTCGACTCTCCCACAAAAAGCGGGGACGCGAGATACTTTGCTCCGTCGCATTTTGAATGAGACAGCAACCCCTGGGCAGCGCAAGCCTAACGAACAGACACGCTTCATTTACAGAAGTACCACAGTGTGTCTTGAGGGCGATGGGCGTTAATTTGTTCATTCATTCATTCATTCATTCATTCATTCATTCATTCTGTCGCCTGACTTACACCAGCTCCTTAGCCTTTTTCAAAACTAGTGTAGCGCTTCCTCTTTCCTTTCCAGTACCCTGTCTTTTTCTTAAGGTCATCCAGTAGCTGCTTACATCTTCTTTCTCGTTTTCCCGTAACTTCTATCCTTCCCTCTATCTTTCCTTCAATAACGTGTTTTAGAAAGCTGTTTGAACATGAATTCTTTCAGCAATAGCGATTTCATGTAAGTACGTGTTTGTATATTCTTGCTCTTTATCTATATCCCTCGATAATCGAACTCTTTAATATTTCTGATTCGGAATGACCCCACAAATTAGCTGCTGAAGATATCACAGAATTAAATTAATTTAAATGGCATGAGGGTTGCGGGTTTGGAGGTGCGTACAGTGTTGTTGGTTATCCTGGTGTCCTTGGATAATTCCTCTAGGAACTACGAACCCTACCAGCCCACGTCGGGACACGCTAGATTACTCGCTACAGAGCGTAAGATCCCAGAAGACCAGAATCCTTGACGTGAGGGATGTTAGTAAATCCCACGCCTCTGGTACTGTACGTGATACAGCTGTGCGAGAGATAGCACAAGTGTCTTGCTGAGTGGCATTGGAGTGTCTGCGCTTACAAGACAGTAACTTGGCGTGGCTGTCTAAAGTAATGAAGTACTAACTTACTTACTTACTTTCTTTCTTTCTTTCTCCATGGCTCTACGGCCCTCTGAGGGCCTTGGCCTCCTCAATAACAGACGCCCATTCTTCTCTGCCCACTACTTTCTGTCGCCATCTCTTAGCCTTCATCTCACGTAGATCCCTTTCAACATCTCACAGCCATCTCAATCTAGGTCTTTCCATTCTTCTACGTCCCTCCGGTTTACTCTCAAATATTTTCTTTAACTGCCCTTCCCTGGTCCATTCTTACTACATGTCCAGTCCATTGTCAGTATCTCCTACTATGTCTAAATCTGCCGGTCCCAGTGGCCGCGCGGTCTAAGGCGTAGGTCTGCGGCCGCTCGCCTGCTGAGGTTGTGGGTTCGAATCTCACCGGGGGCATGGATGTCTGTCTGTTGTGAGTGTTGTGTGTTGTCAGGTAGAGGTCTGTGCGACGAGCTGATCAGTCGTCCAGAGGAGTCCTACCGACTGTGGTGCGTCGTTGTGTGTGATCTAGAAACCTCGTGAATGAGGAGGCCCTGGCCCACTGGGGGCTGTTGCGCAAAAAACAAACAAAATGTCTAGCTCTCTCTACATCTCCCTCAATTCCTGATTTATTCTTACTCTCCATATTCCCTGCTCTACCGCCAGTCCATATATCCTTATTAATATTTCCCTCTCCCATGTACTCAGTCTCTTCATATCCATCTCTGCCATTGCCAATGTTTCACTCCCAAACATTATAATGGGTTTCATCACCATTTTATGCTCTAAGCAGCCTGTTCAATGGTCATCAGCCTGTTAACTCAATCACACGCTACCGGTGTGCTGATAAGTCCTTAGCCCGACCAGGAAGGAAACAAGCTCGGAAGCATGTCAGGGACGCGCGCGATTTCAACAACATCGAGACGTGAGCTGTCATCAAGTTTCTTTTCCTGCAAGGCAAGGCGCCGAAGGAAATTCACGCCATTCTGACAGAAACATTAGCTTGTTTCCTTCCTGATTGGGCTAAGGACTTATCAGCACCCCTGTACTGATCAACCTACATTACCAGTCATTAAATACAAAATAAAAGAAGAAACACGTTTCAATGAATTTGCAGATACCTATGTCTGTTAGCGTCCAACTCACAGCCGTGATGGGCTATATTCCTTACGTTGGGGGATTCTCTTTTCGCATGATGATACCGTAAACAGACCGTGCGAACTTCTCGGTTCTCGTGGCCGTGTGGTTGCTTGTATATCAACTAACATTTCGACACCGAATATGTTGACAGTCTGTCCCTCCGAGCTACACGGCGCGGCACTCCCAAACGACAGAACAGCACGATATTTCGGAACTCGCCTTACGAAACGGTCAGCAACCACGAGGAATCGAAGCTGAAACTGTTGGCTACTTTGGAAATTTGATTCGTATTACAGACTTATCTCTTCGTGGACGTTACGCCGTTTCGACTGGTAACTTGTCGACGTTTCGAACGATCTCAGTGCTTTTCTTTTCGGAGTAATGACGGTCCAAGCAGGCTTCTTGGACTGACTGACACGGCGTCACATGTCGGCAGACTAATATCATCCGCAGCACTCTGAGATTGCTGCGGATGTCACGTGTGTCGGGATCGCTCTGTACCAGAAACCATTACCAGTCCCCTGTTTGTATCACGATATTGAAGCTCTGCTGTTGGTGTCAGGTGATTGTGTGAATGGACATTGTCATGATCCGAAATGTTTTAATAATGTAGCTTCAGCGGAGTTTAATTGCCTACGCTTTGAGCTTATTTCAGAAAGGTCACAGTATGACAGCGGCGGGTTTTGCCAGAGCAGGAATGTTTCCCAGAAGTTCCAGCTATGCCCGAAGTCTGATGTGCCTAGAGGTACAGTGCAATTTGTCGCAGACACGAGTGACATTTCGGCCATCAACCGAAATATGTAAAATTAATTACCGACGACTTGCGGACACTTCCAGGAATCACAGTTTTGCTGCCGTCAAGCCAGTTCGTCTTTGCGCAGCGTTTCATTTGCGGTGACCTTTGTCAACGAGCGGACAGAGATACATGGCATGTCGAATGACATTCAAGCCACGACACCCCGACATTTATCCTACACTGTCGTTATTAAGTTATTTGTTATACTTGCTGTCCGATAAACCCCAAATACAACTCGGTCACGGAAAGAAGTCTGCTGGATTGTGGATCCACGGTACTAGAAGTTATCTTTCCTGATACTGTCGCATTTCTGTGCAGCCTAAGGCCCTGACGTGTTTCAGGCAGACAGTCGCCGGTCTGTCACCGCTGAATCCTGGGTTCGAGCCCAAACGAGCGTACGTGGCATACATGACAATGACACTGGGCAGGTAATCGTCCTTGTCATCACCATTCAGTCAGTGCTCAATACTCATGGTTAACGCTATACAGGACGATTCAAAAACGTTGAACACCTTCAAGGACTTGTTGCTTAGTGTATCATATGAACATGTATCATGCGCCAGATTGTAGAGTTCCCTTTAATGTCTTCCAGTTTTTTACTCTTGAAAGTTGCACGCATTTTTCAAAATATATTAGAGTGTTTAGTTCTTTTTGAGTCCCCCTGTATAATCTTAGTAACTGACAGCGTCGCTACGCAGAACCCCCCCCCCCCAATCCGACCTTCGATAGTGAACGTTATAACAGGGTACTCGCTATAACTTTTGGTGTTTTGGCCAGACTGGAACAGATGTGGACAGGGGCCGATCCGTCGGACTTCATTCTATAGCTCATTGTTATCTCACGCATGCGTGATAAACTGTGGGCCCCTGTGTTTATTCCGAAGCAAATTCAGTAATGTTGCATGCTTTCTTCTCTGTAATTCCCCGACGTCTGAATTGTATATGCTAACGTTTCCACACACTATTTCTGTTCCATCTTTATAGGCAGGTAGGTATGAAGAAATTCTTCACACCTACCTGCCTATTAAGATGGAACAGTGTGTTCCGAAACGTCGGCATATAAAATTCAGACGCCGCGGAATTACCCAGAAGAAAGCATGCAACATTCAGAACACGGCGAAAGTTTGAAATCAGGAAAAATTCGGTAATGGTTTAGAACAGAGCTGCGGAGTGTCAGCATGTGTGTTGTTTATGTCATTTTATGGGTGAAAGATGTGTGCTTACGAATCGACAGTAAACAGTTTGCCCTTCTCTCTGTTGGCCAGAAAGCAGTACCTGTTTGGAGTTATGACATTTGAGTTAACATGATGAACAGAAATTTTACACTGAAAGAAGCACTTAATATACTGTAGAAGCCATTGTTACATGTGCAGTCAAATCACACAAACCACGTAGCTTGAAGTGAACATTGATATAGCAGGATTAATTCCACAAAGTCTACAGCTCCAGGCGCAGGTAGAGTTACGGAGCCTAGAATGACGTCACAAGTCGGGGGAGTGCGCGAAATCGTGTGCGCGTAGATCATTGTGTTTCTGCAGTCAGAGCGGTGGAGGTGCCATTATTGGTCTGCTTACGTAGCAGCTGCAGTCATGTGACTGAGGTAGGAGGGTCGTAAGGTTTGTGAGACTGACACTGAAAGTTGTCATGCAAACTGACGAGGACTTTTTAGACGTAATTCTTCCATAACGAGACGATCTTGTTTACGTTTGAATGTGGTGGGTAAAATCAACGCTGAAAATATACGCATGCGCGGGTGAATTGGCTGAATTCTTATGAACGTAACTAGAATCTTCTGATTACAGACGTGCTATGTGTGTGTGTGTGTGTGTGTGTGTATGTGTATGTATTTATATATATATATATATGTGTGTGTGTGTGTGTGTGTGTGTGTGTGTGTGCGGGGGGGGGGGGGTTCTTGTGTGGGCTGCGCGGGAGGTTGACCAGGGGAGAGAGGTGCAGGGGTGGTTTTGTT
>Ga0131853_10008963_pt1 | contig 18259 bp, 21 predicted proteins | sample TergutLab28metaG_FD_92764 | JGI IMG/M metagenome (GOLD analysis project Ga0131853, IMG submission 92764) | Labiotermes labralis P1 segment gut microbial communities from Petit-Saut dam, French Guiana - Lab288 P1 (version 2) (version 2) | ecosystem: Host-associated > Arthropoda: Insects >... | reverse complement strand
CTAGGCCTTCTGCTGTTTAGAATAGGACCAATGGGTGCATCATTGTACTTCTCTCTGAATCATTTTGATATGTTAACCCCACCAAGATTCATCGGAATGGATAACTATGTCAACCTATTCTCAGATCAAAGATTTCTAAACAGCTTAAGAACAACCTTCACATTCGTCTTCTTAAGTGTTCCACTCCAACTAGCCTTCTCATTACTAGTGGCAGTGGTTCTGAAGAAGAATCGAAAAGGAATCCGTGTCTATCGTGCCGTCTACTACTTGCCATCTCTATTTGGAGGAAGTGTGGCAGTAGCCATCCTGTGGCGACAACTCTTTAACCAAACAGGCTTATTGAACAGATTTCTAGCTGTCTTCGGTATACAAGGACGAAACTGGATTGCATCACCAGACACAGCTCTGTATACCTTAATCGTCCTAGCCATCTGGCAATTTGGAGCCTCCATGGTTATCTTCTTGGCAGCCCTCAAACAAATCCCAGAAGACTACTATGAAGCCGCAAGCATTGATGGCATTAGTAAGTTCCATCAATTCACCAGAATCACCCTACCCCTCTTAACCCCAATCATCTTCTTCAATCTGATTATGCAAATCATCAATGCATTCCAATCCTTCACCTCAGCCTTTATTGTCAGTGGCGGAACAGGAGGGCCATTAGATTCAACCTTATTCTATTCATTGTATCTCTTCATTGTAGCATTTGGACAGTTTAGAATGGGCTATGCAGCAGCAATGGCATGGTTGTTATTGGTGATAATCGGATTGGTGACAGGAGTAATCTTTATGTCATCTAAGTTTTGGGTGTTTTATGAAGACAAGTAAAGGCAACGAGTTCATTTTTGAAAAAAAGATTACGATTGCCTTCGCAACAGTTTCTTCACGAGAAGCCACTGCGCAGACGCAAAAAAACCTTGCGCCTATATCATACAAGGAGGCTAATAGTAAATGGAACAGCTTAAAAAAGTAAAAGCAACAACAGTACTCTACCATGTGTTAGTATTTGCAGTGGGATTTGCCTTGTTGTACCCACTACTATGGATGGTGATGAGTGCGTTTAAAGAAGACATAGAAATCTTTCAAGGAACAGCATTCTTTCCAAGTGAGTGGCAATTTGACAATTTCCGAGTGGGTTGGTCAGGAGTGAGTGGGACGACATTTGGCACCTTCTTTCTGAACTCATTCTTTATTGTAGGTGTGAACATTGTGGCGAATGTGGTGTCATGTAGTTTGACAGCTTATGCCTTTGCCAAGCGAGAGTTTAGATTTAAGAAAATCTTATTTGCAGTCATGTTAGGGACAATGATGTTACCGATGCATGTGACATTGTTACCAAGTTATGTGATGTTCAATTGGATGGGATGGTTAAATACCTACTTACCACTAACAGTACCAAACTTCTTTGCCTTACAGGGATTCTTTGTGTTTATGATGACGCAGTTTATGAGAAATATCCCGAAGGAAATAGATGAGGCATCAGTGATAGATGGTTGTAATGCGTGGCAACATTACCTGAAGGTGATCATGCCGATCTCCATTCCAGCGATAATCACCACCTGTATCTTCACATTTATCTGGACATGGAATGATTTCTTCACCCAGATGATTTATATCACCGACATCAGAAGGTTTCCAGTATCGTTAGCCTTACGTCAATTTGTAGATGCGACAGGAAATTCATCATGGGGGGCGTTATTTGCGATGTCGACATTATCCCTCATACCATTATTCTTGGTATTTGTCTTTTTACAGAAATACCTGATAGAGGGTGTTACAGCAGGAAGTGTGAAGGGATAGCAAAGTAAGCAAACAAAAAGAAAACAAAAACAGAAAAGGAAACAAAAAATAAGCAATTGTGAAATTGATGCTACCTAATTTAAAATATAGCCAGACTCTCAGGTTTAGCTTTAAAAGCCTGATTTCCTGAGAAAAAGAAGGCCAAGTAACTCCTAAACTCTCGGGTTTTGGTAAAAACGCCTCATTTCCCGAGAGAAAGAAGATTAGAATGACAGCAGTTTCGCAATTACCGAAAACAAAAAATATTGGAGGTAAAAAAGATGACAAAGAAAAGAAGAATTTTAGTTGTAGTAGCGACATTCCTATTTGCATTAATATTGGTAGCCTGTAATGGCAATGGAGAGACAACAACAGACCCAGATCCAGTAGATGACAATGGAAATGGGACTACCAATGAAGTAGTAGACACACCACCAGCTACTGATGAGCAAGTTGAAATCAGATTCACTTGGTGGGGGGATACTGAACGTAATGAACGCTATCAAGCAATTGTTGATTTATTCGTAGCGGAGAATCCTCATATAACAGTTATCACAGAACCAGCAACATGGGATGATTATTGGACAAGACTCTCAACCCAAACAGCAGGTGGGAATGCACCAACGCTATTCGGGATGCATCCACAATTTGTATCGGATTATGCTTTGCGTGGGGCACTCTTAGATATTGAGCCGTTTGTCAATAGTGGTGTGATTGACGTTAGTGAAATCGACCAGCCTGTTATAGATAGTGGTCGTGTTGCAGGAAATTTATACCAAATTTCTCAAGGTGTAACTTTCCAAGGTTTCGTAACTAATACAACTTTGTTAGAAGAGCATGGTGTGACATTCCCATCTCGTGCAGAAGATTGGACATGGGATGACTTTATTGCACAAGCAGAGCTATTTGCTGACTCAGCAGATGGCGATGCATGGTTCAGTATGGACCAAAGCGGTGCATGGATCGGTTTCCGCTGGTTCCAACGTCAAGTAGGTGGAGATATCTTCACCGAGAATGGCGAGCTAGGTGTAACAGAAGAGCGATTAATCGAGTGGTTTGAAATGTGGAATCATCTGAGAGATATCGGTGCAATTCCAGATCCTGCCACAACAACAGAAGATGGGCAACGTCCACTAGAGCAACGTTTATTATCAACGCGCGGGATTGCGATGCAATTATTCCCAGCGAATCAGCTACATTTATACCAAGCTCAACGTGAAGCTGATCAGTTTGATATGCTAAGAATCCCAACAGCAGGTGCAGCAAATGTTCAGCGTGCTGAATTCATCGAAGGTGCGTACTTTGCGATTGCATCAACAGCAACCCCTGCACAAGCAGAAGCGGCAGCAGCGTTAATGAGTTTCTGGGTGAACAGTGAAGAAGCCATCGACATCTTTATGTTAGAGCAAGGTGTACCTGCCAATAATCGCTTAAGTGAGCGCATTATGCCAGCCCTAGGTGAAACACAAGGAATGGCCATTGAATTTGTTAATGCCATTATGCCACTTGCAGATACAGCTGTTGCACCGCCACTTGGAGCAGGAGAAATTAACGGAATCTTCTCTCTAGTTGCAGAGCAAGTGAGTCACGGTGTATCAACACCAGAGCAAGCAGCAGCAGACTTTGTCCGCCAAGCAAGTGAAGTTTTAGGCAGAGATCAGTAAAGTAAGGTTGTGAATAGGGTATGGAGTTAGCAAACATCACATTTCATCAAATATTGACCATGGTCATCATCATGATCTTCGGATTTGGATGTGCTAAAGTCAAGATGATTGATGAAGAAATGAATAAGAAATTATCCAACTTTCTGTTGATGTTGGTTAATCCACTGGTCATCTTCATGTCTTATCAGCGAGATTTTGACCGAGAATTGTTAAATGGGTTGTTGATTGCCATCGGGCTTGCCATTTTGCTCTTTGTCATCACCTTGACGATTGCCCATCTCAGATTTCCCGATCGCAAGGGGGCAAGTCGGGCTGTTGAAAGGTACTCGGCTGTCTATTCTAATTCAGGATTTATTGGGATTCCGCTTGTCCTTGGTGTCTTTGGGCCTCTTGGTGTCTTCTATTTAACAGCACAACTGACAGTTTCCAATCTGTTAATGTGGACCCATGGTGTAGCGGTGATGCAAGGGAAAGCGAATGTGGCATTGTTGAAAAAGGCTCTGTTGAGTCCACCACTGATTGCAACGCTAATTGGATTTGTATGTTTTCTTGTAGGAATTAGATTGCCGGATACACTTGCACGGCCGATTGAGATGGTAGGGAGTATGAATACGCCTTTAGCTATGATTGTAGCGGGCGTTTCTATTTCCAGAGCAAACATCGGTAAAATCGTTAAAAATAAAAAGATTTATCAACTGTGTTTGATCCGGTTAATTGTGATTCCCCTTGCTGTGGTTGGTGCATTTTCATTTTTTGACGTTCAACCCGTGATTACAGGGACACTTATCATAGCGGTGGCTTGTCCAGTGGCAGCAAATACCATCCTATTTGCTTATCGCTACGAGCGCGATCATTTATACGCATCTGAATTATTTGTGGCGTCAACCCTATTATCAATGGTTACCATTCCTTTACTGATGCTTCTGATTTAATAGACTTTTCCTATAACGGAACCCTTTCGGTGACCAGTTAGGGAATTTGCTTGAGGTTGCAGATTGCATTGCTTAGTATTTTGCTCTTAATCCTACCGCGACTTTCGCCTTACTGAGGCAGTGATTGAAAAGGGTGTTTTAACTGATTTATGGGAGAAGTCTAATCTTTATTCGGATCAAAATTTTCACACATAACACATATTGAGGAGGATGTCAAAATGACATATCAAGAAGAAAATAAAGCATTATTAGAATTATACAAAGACTTTCGCGTTGCGGATGTTAGAGATGGTTTAGATTGGATCGGTTACCATAATTTTGGAACCATGGATCCAAGTGTTAGGCCTCTATTTAGAACAAAGGCTGTCGGCATCGCTCGAACAGTTCGATATTTACCATTTGAGGGGCCATATCCAGAGGAAAAAGGGGATGCTTATTCAGAATGGCAAGGGTGGTATTATAACAATGTGTGTACATATCCATGGGCAAATGAAATAGAAGATGGTGACTTTATGGCCATTGATGTGAGTGGTGTGAATGTTGGGTTAATGGGTTCTGAAAATACGTTGGGTGCTTTATTAAGAGGTGCTCGTGGATTTGTGATTAATGGCTCTGGAATCCGTGATACAGATGAGGTCATTATGCAAAAAGTTCCTGTCTGGTCGAATTTTATTTCTCAATCGATGGTCCAGTGTAAAATTCAATTTGATCAAAAAGATGTGCCTGTTGCTATTGGTGGGGTAACCATTAATCCAGGGGATATTATTGTGGCTGATGGTGATGGCGTGATTGTCGTCCCAAGAAAAGTTGCAAAAGATGTGGCGAAATATGCAGATCAAATCCTAGGCTCTGATAAAGATAGTCGCAAGGCTTTGTATGAGCAATTGAATTGGGAATTAGATGAAAGTGTAACGAAGTAGTATGAATAAAGGGAGAAAGGGCGATTCTGCTTGCCTTTCTCCTTTTTGTGTTTTATAATGTGATTAAAAAGAAGAGAGTGAGTGAATGTGATATGTCAAAAATAACTTATGAATTTCCGGCAGGTTTTTTATGGGGGAGTGCTTCATCGGGGCCACAAACGGAAGGTGCTGCCTTTGAAGGTGGGCGTAAGGCAAGTATTTGGGATCATTGGTATGAGCTTGCACCTGATCGTTTTCACAATCAGGTAGGTCCTGAGCATACATCCAATTTTTATCATCAGTATCGGGAAGATATCGCCTTAATGAAGGAAACGGGTCATAATTCATTTAGAACATCGATTCAATGGTCGCGGCTTATCCCTGATGGCGTTGGTGCGATCAATGAGGAGGCTGTGCAATTTTATAATCATGTTATTGATGAATTGATTGCAAATGACATTGAACCTTTTATGAATCTATTCCATTTTGATATGCCGATACCAATGCAAGAGATCGGTGGCTGGGAAAGCCGTGCGGTTGTAGATGCTTATGCGGCATTTGCTAAGGCTTGTTTTGAATTGTTTGGCGACCGTGTCAAATATTGGATCACTTTCAATGAGCCTATTGTTCCTGTAGAAGGAGGCTATATGTATGATTTCCATTATCCGAATGTGGTTAATTTTAAGCGTGCGGTTCAGGTGGCGCATCATACCATTGTGGCTCATGCGTTGGCGGTTGAGAATTATCGCGAGTTGAATTTGGATGGTAAAATTGGGACAGTTCTTAATTTGACGCCATTTTATCCGAGGGATAAGGGGAATTTGGAAGATGTTCGTGCGGCTCATTTAGCTGACTTATTTTTCACGAGAAGCTTTTTGGATCCTGTGTTGAAAGGTGAATATCCAGCTGAATTGGTTGAGATTTTGCGTGAATATGATGCATTGCCGGCTGAAGTGCGATGTGACGATTTGGAAAAAATTAAAAAAGGTAATGTTGATTTTATTGGGCTTAACTATTATCAACCTCGTCGTGTTAAAGTTAAGGAGCAACCTGTAGATAAGGCATTGCCATTTATGCCTGATCATTTATTTGACAATTATGAAATGCCAGGTCGCAAGATGAATGTTCACCGAGGATGGGAAATTTTTGAAAAGGCGATTTATGATATGTCAATGGATATTTATCACAATTATGGGAATATTCCATTTTACATTTCTGAAAACGGCATGGGTGTTGAAGGGGAAGCAAAATTTCGTAATGCAGAAGGCTTTATTGAAGATGACTACCGCATTGAATTTATTCAGGAACATTTAAAGTGGTTGCATAAAGCCATTTCTGAGGGAGCGAATTGTTTTGGATATCATTTGTGGACATTTGCTGATAATTGGTCATGGACGAATGCTTATAAAAATCGATATGGTTTGGTTGAGGTTGATATTGAAGATAACTTCAAGCGTATTATGAAGAAGTCGGGCCGATGGTATAAGGAGCTTGCCGAAAATAATGGCTTTTGAGGTTGGCTTGTTTTAATTTGTGTGAGTTTGTGGTACAATACTCGTGAAGATATTTCTTATTGCAAGTTAAATTTTAGGAGTTGTGATCTATGGTAAAAGTAGCACCGTCAATTTTAGCAGCTGATTTTTCGAGGTTGGCTGAAGATGTGATTGAGGTTGAAAAATTGGGCGCGGATTGGTTGCATTTAGATATTATGGATGGACATTTTGTACCGAATATTTCTTTTGGTGCGAGTGTTGTGAAATCGTTGCGTCCCCATTCTGACTTGTTTTTTGATGTGCATTTAATGATTGAAAATCCTGATCAGTACATTCCTGATTTTGTCGATGCAGGTGCGGATATGATTACGGTTCATGCTGAGGCTTGTCGCCACCTTGATCGCACCATTGATTTGATTAAGGATGCTGGTGTGAAAGTTGGTGTGGCACTGAATCCTCATACGCCACCGGAAGTTTTGGAGTTTGTGATCCATAAATTAGATATGGTGCTTGTGATGACGGTTAATCCTGGATTTGGAGGTCAGCAGTTTAATCCTGTCATGCTTGAGAAGATTAAGGATTTGAATGAGTGGCGTGAATATGGTGGGTTGGAATTTTTGATTGAAATTGATGGTGGTGGCAGTCCTGAAAATGCTCGTGTGTTGGAAGATGCAGGTGTGGATGTGATTGTAGCGGGAACAGCTGTGTTTGGTGCTGAAGACCGTACCGCCGCCATAGCCGCCATCAAGGGGGTGTAGCACATGGTTGCTCATATTGTCTGTGGCGGGCCTGATTTGTGGTTGCCTGATGCTCTGGCAGGTCTTGTGATTGGGGTTGACCGTGGTGCTTTAGAGCTTATTCAGCGAAGCATTACATTCGATGTTGCCATCGGTGATTTTGATTCAGTGACCGTGGACGAGTTTGGAATGATTGAAAAAGCAATTTCTCATATGGTTAAACTACCCGAAGAAAAAGATGTGACAGATTGTGAAGCTGCGATTCAATATGCTGTCGAACAGGGGTATGACGTGATCTATTTATACGGTGTGACCGGTGGGAGATTGGATCATTTGTATGCTGTATCGGCTTTAATGTTAAAGTATGCAAAACTAGCCGTCTATCCAGCAAGGGGGATCCAAATCTATGTAGAAAATAAAAAAAATCGGATGTTTGTTCTTCCAATTGGAAGTCATACGATAAAAATCACAGATAAAAAATACATTTCTTTTTTTGCATTGGAGCGTTCAGTGAGGGCGTTAACCATAGGCGGTGTCAAATATCCTCTCGATTGTTATGACTTAGAGGTTGATGATGCCCTTTGTGTCAGTAATGAAGCGACTTACAAGCAAGTTTTTGTCAGTTTCAGCACTGGTTATTTATTGGTTATTCAGAGTTCAGACTAAAATGTTGTAATTGTTGATGGGTCATTGCAATATTTTTTTAACGAGCTACATATTTTGAATGCTTTAAAAGTTGCAAAGTTCTTTAACAAATATTACAAAAGTTAAAAACTAAATCAATCTCGAACAATTTGACAAATGAGTCAATTTTCGAGATTGATTTTTTAGTTATTGAAAAATGTGGCAAAGTAAGCAAAAAGCGCGTAATAGCCTGTTATTATTTTCCAAACTGTGATATAATGACTTGAAAATATTAAAGGATTGGAGTCTAACATGAAACTATTTACTTTCCCATACGCATTTGGAACAGATGCCATTTATAGCGACTTAACTGCGCAATTATCACCGCATCTTAAAGTCGAAAACATGAATTATCCAGGTCATGGAAAAAGAATTCAAGAAAAATTTGTTTCTTCAATACAAGAAATCGCCAAAGATGCCATTGATATCATTAAAAATACAACAGAGCCCTATGCACTTCTAGGCTATAGCATGGGCGCGATCGTTTGCTGTGAAATTTTGAGGCAACTCCAAAATGCGCCTTATAGAATGCCTGATCATATCTTTCTATTGGCTTCAGCACCACCATCAGTCCGATCAAAGAGAAGTGAGAATGGCGAACTAACCATGGCGGAAGCTAGGGAAATCCTTTTGGAAACGGGTCAAACACCGAAAGAAGTGATTGAAAGTGATGAAATTATGGCATTTGTTTTTCCGATGATGCAGGCTGATGTTAAAGTGCTTGAAAATGCCTATTTAGCTAAATGGCCGTATGAACAAGTGGCAATTCCTCTTACGATAATTAACGGTGAGCAAGAAAATCCGACCGAAGAAGCATGGCAAGCTTTTTTTCCAAATGATGCTAATTGCCAATATTTGAGATTTGATGGTGACCACTTTTTCCTATTTGAGAAGAGGGAAAATTTGCTGAAATTAAAAGAGATTATTCTAGAAAAGCTGATTTAAAAAGGGCGACCAATTTCATAGGGTTGAACCTAAAAGGGAATCATTTGGAGGACATTTATGAAAAAGTTTAATTTAAGTTTCAAACTTGCACTTATTAGTCAAGTGATCAGCCTCCTTGGGGGTAGTGTTTTACAGTTTACGATACTGTTATTTATTCGGGAGTCAACTTCACCAGCAACACATGGATTAGCGACGGCCATCAGTGCAATTCCTTTCATCTTATTTGCGATTCCCGGGGGTGTGATTGCTGATCGGAAAAATAAGAAAAACTGCATTGTGTCACTGGATTTCGCTAAAACTGTCATCAGTGTAGGGTTGCTTATAATCTTTTTAACTGATACTTATTCCATTCCACTTCTTATTGCCTTTATTACTCTATTTATGGCTTTAGTTACTCTTTTTAATCCTATCTTAACCTCCTCTGTTCCAACCATTGTAGATGAAGATGCCCTTGTGGAAGCCAATGGGATTATCCAAAGCGTCAATGCTGTTTCCCATATATTAGGTGTCGTAGTGGCTGGTATTTTATTTGCAACCATTGGGATTGCGACTGTTATCATATTATGTGGAGTCCTATTTTTGATTTCTACAATCATTGATTTATTTATCAAGATTCCATTCAAGAAGCCAGAAGGAAAAACAAATGTCAGTCAAGAATTGAAAATCAGTTTTCAATATATGGCAAAGGAGAATCCGAAAATTTTAAAAATTACCCTAATTTTTGCTGCGTTGTCTCTGTTATATATTCCGATTTTCACAGTGGCTTTTATAAACATTGCTCGTGATTACTTTAATGTTGGAGAGGATGTGTTTGGTCTTGCTCAAGGTTTTACTGCACTGGGGATGATCATTGGTGGGCTTGTTGCTGGAAAAATTAAACATTGGTTGACTGTGCAGCATTTTTCTAAATGGATTGTATTGATGAGTATGTTATGTCTCATCCTTGCTATTGCCGTAAGTCCTGCGCTCGCAGGTTCTGTTTTTATCTCTTTCGGACTCTTTAATGTTGGTCTGCTCTTGATTATGGTTGTTGTTACTTTTGGAAATGTGCTTGTGATGGCAACTGTTCAGGAAAAAGCACCTGCTCATTTATTAGGAAAAGTTATCTCACTGGTTATTCTTACTGCTAATTCGGTGACGCCTATTGGGCAAGCTATATTTGGTAGGCTGATAGAGGTCTTATTTGGAAATCTCTCTATCCTATTTATTGTTGTTGCGATAATGACAGTGGGAATTGCATTGATAACTGGAGACATGTTTCGTAAAGTGGATGATAAGGTGGAGGAACTAGGTTAAAAATTTTCACCGAAATGGATTGCTTGTTTTTGAGCAATTTTTTCTTTTGTAAAATAGAAAGGAATGTTTGAGATACTTAGGTGCAAACTACTATTCATAAAGAAAAGTAACTAGAATGAATCAAATAAATCGCATTTCTTATCAAGAAATCCAAGCTCATTTCTCGTATAATAATGGCGGAGGTGAGAAACAATGGATTCAAGAATCATTTGTATGCTTTTGATGATACATAATTGTTTTGGAAACGGAGGTGAGCATAATGAATACAATAATCAGCGATTCTGTAGCAGTAAAGAAAATGCAGACTTATATCAGAAACAACTTACAAGAATCTTTAACCGCAAGCGATATAGCAAAAGCAGCAGGCTATTCACAGTATCACGCAGCGAGATTATTTAAAAAAGAAATAGGGCTTTCTCCTTTTGAATATATCCGTCGTGAACGTTTGCTCGCTTCTGCATATGCGTTGAGAAGTAAAAAACCTAAAGTGTTCGATGTCGCACTAGATTATGTTTTTGATAGCCATGAAGGTTTTACACGCTCTTTTTCAAACGCTTTTGGAATTGCTCCTAAAAAATATGCAAACCATCCCATTCCAAATGGTTGGCTGATTCCATATCGTTACCTCAACCGCCAAAAAACAAAAACGGAGGAATTAATGATGAACACAACAGTTATTTTTACTCAAATTATAGAACGTCCAGCTCGCAAACTTATCTTGAGAAGAAGTGAAGCGGCAGCTCATTATGATGATTATGTTGCTGAAGTTGAATGTGGCGTTAATAATGCTTCAATTCCATGGGATATTTTATGTGAAATTAAGGAAGCTCTCTATGAGCCAGTAGGTTTATGGTTGCCAGAAAATATGCGACCGGAAGGAACTGGGATTTACGCGCATGGGGTAGAAGTGCCTCATGATTATTCAGGTCAGATCCCACAAGAATTTGATGTGATTGAGCTACCGCCATGTAAAATGCTCGTTTTTCAAGGCGAACCGTATGATGATAAGTTTTATCAAACAGCCATTGGTGCTTGTATGGAACAAATTGCGAAATTCAATCCCGAAGTATATGGTTATCAATATGCAGATGAGCTTGCTCCAAAAATGCAACTAGGACCTCAAGGTTGGCGAGGTTATATCGAAATGCGTCCTATTCGAGCACTGAAATAGTCATCTTTTATAAATGATCAACATTTGGAGAGAGCCCTTTGATGATGAAAACACAGCATAAAAACATCAATTTCAAGAATGAATTTTCTGCGAAATTGATGTTTTTATTTGAAATGGCATTATTTTCAGTCAGAATGTAAATATATCAAGAAAACAGCTCCTAATTCTATCCATACAATAAAACTTCAACAGTAAACCAGCCAGTTTCATGACTGACATCAATCATTCCATTGTATTTATCTGCTGACTTGCGAACATTGCTCAACCCATATCCGTGACCGTCACCTGATTTCAAAGTCGCAAAATCTTTTTTTACAACCCCATTAAACGTATTTTCAACCCGAATAAGCAGGTTTCCTTTTTGATACGAAATATAAACATTGATAATTTTCTCATTCACTCTCGACAAAGCTTCCAACGCATTATCAAGTAAATTCCCTAAGATGACCACAATATCAGAGGCTTCAATGTTGATAATAACTGGGGCAAAAATATCTAGGTCAACTTCAATTCCATCAGCTTTTACAGATTTCAATTTAAAGTTGATAATGCTATCAAGCGCAATATTTCCAGTATCGCTATATGTTTCACTTTGAGTAATGTCGCCAGTTAAATGTTTGACGTAGACGAGTGCTGCCTCGGGATTTTCTTTGATATAATTTTCTATTGTTGCCAAATGCAGCTTTATATCATGTCTGAATGCTTTCATTTGCTCCACTGACTCCTGCATCATTTGACACTGAACCAAATAATAGTCCTTTTCTTTTTCATAAACTTCAGATTGCAATTTGATAATTTGTGATTCTGACGCGTTATTGTAGTAGGTAAAGATTAGACACATTAAAGCAAAGACAAGAACGAATATTAAAATAATTATAATAAACGTCACTTCTGCTCCCCTAAATACTTGTGCTACATACAAAAATAAAGAAAAAAAAGTGAAGATGGGTAAGAGAATTAGAATTAAGAATTTTTTCGAATCAAATGTGTTTTTTCTGATGCCTTGTGATTTCTTAGAAATGATTGTTAACAGGAGGTACAGAAGCAACGTACTACATAAATGTACCAAAAAATCTCGGCTCCAAACAGTTAATTGAACAGATGAAAACAGAAAAAAAACAATGACATTTAAAAAAGCTGAAGCGGCATCTAGAATAATAAGAATGCCTACCGCTGTTACTCGTCTAATCAACGATGATTTGTAGTTAAAAGTAAGTGCGAATTGTAGTAACAGAAACACTAGCATGCCTAATGCATTAAGCGAAGCGTTGAATGTAGCACTGGTCTGTGGTATGAATGAGTTTAAAAATGTCATGATAAACATAGCTGATAGGTAGCCAGTCCACATAAAAAAAGAAGTAGTGTATCGCTCTTTAAAAATGATGGTCATCGTTTTTACTATCAAAAGTAGAAACAATGAGTTAGTGAAGAGTTGCTGAATAAAAGTAATAACCATTTTATTTTGCTCCTTTTAGGATTCGTGTGATTGGCAAATGCTATAATTATCAAATAAAACCCACTGAGTCAGCGGGTTTTTAAATGTTTTGAGAAACTATTTATGGCCATTTTATATTTAGAACGTTAAGTATTAATGAAAATACCCAGCTATCATCTGTCATACAAGTATTCATACAAAACACCTCCAAAGAAATCTCCCTACGTAAATATATTAATACATTGAAAGTGTTTTGTCAACATTTTATTGTCAAGATAAATAAGATACTACAACGTTCTCCTCTTGAAAATCTTTTGATAAGTCGTCCTTACCTCATTTTGCCGATGTTTACTAATAGGAAGTTCAAGCCCTTTTTGCATGAGCTTCGCATGGGTAAAGGTTAGCTTAGAAATATGCTCATAATTCACGACATAAGAAGCATGGATAAATAGGAAGTCGTAGGCTCGAAGTTGGCTTTCATATACTTCTTTCAATACACCATTAAATTCAATCTCTGTTCCATCAGCCACATGAAGGTACAATTTTCGCCCAACACTCTCAAGATAAACAATGTCTTTAAGTTGTACTTTGAATGTTTCACGTCCCTTTTTATAACTGAGTTCTTTTTTCAACAATTCAGACAAGGCGAGGTATTTGTGAATGACTTTTTCAATTTTTTCCTTTCGTAATGGCTTGATTAAAAAGTCCAAAGGGTGGACTTGGAATAATTCTAACGCATATTTGCTTTCACGTGAGATAAAAACAATCGTGACTTGGTTGTTCTCAAATTCCTCACGAATAAGCTTACCGAGACCAACACCATTTTTATGGCTATTTAAATACTCAATATCAAGGAACATAAAATCATAAGCAACCCCATTTCTCATTTGCTTTTCTAATTCCTCTGGCGAGAAAAGCACATCAATTTCATGTTCAATTTTTAAAGCAGTTAAAATATCTGTTACGACTTGTTCAAGCTCTGCACCAATGGCAGTTTCATCGTCACAAATAGCAAATTGTACCATTTTGGGTTCACATTCTTTCTTAGAAGATTAATTTTATTACTATTTTATCACTGCAAACGATTTCCGTTCAATAGCATCGACACTCAAAAAACCCAATTATAACAAGATAACGCCCAGATATGACAAGTTAGGCACTTTATAGGGAAATGAGTTGTATAATGAATTGTAAATTAAACTTGCAGGATTTCAGGAGATGATGAGAATGTTAGAATTAGTATTAAATATTGTGGGTTTTGCGCTATTGGCATTAGCAGTTTGGGTATTCATTGATGCTCGGAGAAATAAGATTGAGAAGGGATTAAAATGGGCATTTCTAATGTTGATTAATCCATTTGCACTTAAGAAATACTTAAAGATTCGGCATGAGAATTTGAGCGTTTAAATTTTCAAAGAGGATTAAACTAGATCGAAATTGTAAAAGTATTAGCAATGGGGCTGATACTTTTTCATGTTTGGATGTTGGAAAAATTAAAAATTCCGAAATAAGAAAATTGAGATTATCAAAAAACGTAATTATAAGCTATGAGATGATTTGTTATGAAATTCCGAAATGTTATTATTTGTATTTTAGTCGCATTTGTCATCGGTGTTGCACTTGGCGGACTTCAAAGGTTGTTTGAGATTGAAACGATACTGGGAATGGACGGTGGCTTATTCGCCATTATCATTGGTGCGATATCCGGATTTATCATCGGGATTGTAATTGAAAAAAGGACTAAGGGAGAAGTTGCAGATGGAAGGTAAAAAAGTAATAACAGTGAGAATGGTTGCAAAGTGGGCGACAATTTTAGGATTGGTTTTATTTATTATTAGTTGGATTATTGTTTCTATCAGAGAAAGTGTGCTTGTTCCAGAATTTGTTAGAGAGCAGTGGTATCTTTGGTTGGTTACCTTTTTACCAATTGGGATTATTGGGTTAACGGATGAAAAGGAGACGGAGTAAAATTAACGAAGCATTTTGTAAAAATAAAAATGGGGCACTCGAAAAAGATAAATGTATGACAGAAGGATGAGAAAAGATATGAGAAATTTAGAAATTAAAACATTAACGAGAAAAGAAATTACAGCAGGACGCCACCGAATGGAATTGCCTTTATTTATCCTAGTTTGTATTGCTTCAGTTCTACTTGTAATTTTTGCAATTTGGGCTTCTACAGTTGATTGGGATATCGCTGTCTCTACGACTGTTTCTGCTGTTTCAGGATATGCGGCGGTCGATATGGATATTGATGTAGATGAAATTGTTGGCATGATTGGTGGGGTTGTTAATCATTTATTATTTTTGATTATTGTACTTCCTGCTGTAATTCCGCTACTCTTATATACGAAAAAGGCTAAACTTAGGGGGTTCACTGTCAAGGTTAGTGAAAAGAATTTTCCTGAAATATATGAAAAAGGGCTTGAATTTACTAAAAAGCTTGGGATGAAAAAGATGCCTGATATTTATATTGGTCAAGGCAATGGTGTATTAAATGCTTTTGCTGCAGCACTTTTTGGCAGACGATTTGTTTTATTGCATTCAGAGCTTGTTGATACAGTTTATATTCATGACAGAGATTTTTCATCTATTAATTTTGTCCTTGCTCATGAATTTGCTCATCATTATTATCGACATACGCCTATATTTTTTATGCTTATAACAAACTTAATAAATGTTATTCCTTTTCTTGGAAAGGCACTTTCAAGAGCAAGGGAGTTTAGTTGCGATAGATTAGCAGCACTTTTATCAGAAACAGAAGGTTTTGAAGAATTGATGCCTATTTTTGTTGGTCGTCGCTTATACAAATGTGTTGACCAAGGAGAGTATCTTAAAAATGCCTTTGCTGAAAGAAAGGGCTTGTTTCTGTGGTGGATTAACCTCAATGCCACGCACCCGATTGCACCCAAGCGTTTGGCTGCACTGGCTGATGTGCAAAAGAAAGATGGGAAGTTATTTTAAGGCTACTTTACCGATTATAGCTCAATACTTAGTTGTCTCTTTTGGTGATGAGTTAAGAGGAGGTGCTCGCATATGAGCGACATTATTTTAAGGGTTGGAGGGATGTTGATACCGGTGTTAACAGGTGTTATAATTCCTTGGATTTCAAAAAAGGCAGTTAATTATCGGAAAATTAATAAGGAGATACTGATCTCAAGCTTGCTATACACTTGGCATTTTATGTGGATTCAATTTGTTGTTGCTTTTGTTGGTATTGTGATTATAAGTGTTGGTATTACCCTTTTTGGCGAGATTACGACCCTATTTGGTGCCATTTTGATCTATGTGATGATGGCGGTTATTGCTTTATTTTTACTTTGGTTGATCCTTCGAAAATCTAAGCGTATGAAGGTTTTGATGGCGAAAATTAAAGAAATGGGTAAGGTGTTTCATTTCTTGATTCATTTTTGTGCAATTGTTTCAATGATCATTGCTTTTGTCTATTTGCTTGTTCATGATTCAGGTGATTATGCCAGCATGACTAGGGAAGTGATTTCGCTTCTAAGTTGGGCATTCTCAATTTGGTGGTTTTGTTTAATTGCAATGTTGATCTGGAAAACATCAGATTATGTGTATTCTAATATGAAGATTACGATGCTAAATGATGAGGTTATTGAATGTGGTTGTCACCCGAAAATGTACAGAGTCCACCGTAACTATGTTAGAATTTTACAAAGAGATGAGAAAGGTGTTGTTACGTCAGAAAAGCAAATTAATGAAATTGCGATTAAAAAAATCGAATATTTTAAGTAGCCACAAATCAACCTTTTGGAGGCGTGATTGATAGTACTGTCATCAGAAAGAGTAAAGAGATAGAAAGGAAAGTGATTAACATGTTGTTAGTAAATACAGATTCAATTCCAGGAAAAGAGGTAGAAATTTTAGGCTTGGTAACAGGTGTTGGTGTACCACCAGTTAAAATCAGATTTACAACAGAAGCATGGGGGAGAGTCATTGAAGAAGGTGTGGAACGTGCCAATCGGAATATGATCGAGCGTGCTCAACAATTAGGTGCAGATGCCATTATCAAAGTTTTCTATGACAAAGAATCCTCAGAATCTGGTGTTCAAATTATGGTATGGGGTACAGCTGTTAAAATTCGATAGATGATAGATTAACAGGTGGATGCTTTTTGAGAATATTGGTATGGGACTCGTCTTTGCAGCACTATTTGGTGGTGGAGCAGAGGCAGCTTATGCTAAAGAGAGAAAAGCGGAACAAGAAAAGTGAACTCGTAGTAATAGATGAGCAAATTTATTTAAAAATAATTAAATCAAAAAGAAATCATTTTCCGATTCTCGTGACAGTGTTGCGAGGATTGGAAAAAACTTACCAAAAGATATCAATTGTGACTAAATTGTCACTTTTTTTGTGCCAGATTGTCACTTAGTAGTCACACAAGTTGTGTATAATAGTCTTATCAAACAACGAAAAGGTGGAATTGAAATGAAAATTTTAGAGGTAAGAAATTTGTCAAAAAGGTATGGGAAAGGTCATGCAGAGGTGATTGCACTTGATAACGTGAGCTTTCAGGTAGAAAAGGGAGAGTTTGTGGCGATTGTCGGTGCGTCTGGGTCAGGGAAGTCGACTTTGATGCATTTGTTGGGTGGTGTTGACCGTCCGGAGGCAGGTTCTGTTTTCGTAGATGGGCATAATTTATATGATTTGAATGAGAGTGAATTGGCGATTTTCCGTCGGAGAAATATTGGGATTGTTTATCAGTTTTATAATTTAATTCCGACATTGACAGCTGATGAGAATATCCAGTTACCATGTTTGCTAGATAATCGCCAGGTGGATAAAAAACGGTTAGAAGAAATTTTAAAAACCATTGGATTAACCGATAGAAAAGGGCATTTGCCAAGTGAGTTATCAGGTGGTCAGCAGCAACGTGTGTCAATCGGACGTTCCCTTATTAATGATCCAGCTTTAATCTTAGCGGATGAGCCAACGGGAAATCTGGACTCACAGTCGAGCCAAGAAGTAATGGATTTATTAAAATTGGCCAATAAGCAATATAATCAAACACTTATCATCATTACCCATGATGAGAAAATCGCGCTTCAAGCAGACCGCATTATTACCATTGATGATGGAAGAATTGTCAATGATGAGGTGATGAAATAATGAAATTAACAGCAAAATTAGCCTTGTCACAGCTCAAGGTCAATAAGCGTCGAGCGGTTTGGACGTGTTTGGGAATTATTTTATCAACTGCCAT
>Ga0131853_10008962_pt1 | contig 18260 bp, 15 predicted proteins | sample TergutLab28metaG_FD_92764 | JGI IMG/M metagenome (GOLD analysis project Ga0131853, IMG submission 92764) | Labiotermes labralis P1 segment gut microbial communities from Petit-Saut dam, French Guiana - Lab288 P1 (version 2) (version 2) | ecosystem: Host-associated > Arthropoda: Insects >... | reverse complement strand
GGGAAAAGGACGTTATCGAGTGATACTTTCTGCTCAAAATCAATAACCTCAAAAATGCCGTTATTGACTTACCATTTTTATCACACTGGACACTGAAAAGATAAATTGCGGGCGGGCCCACTTCAACACTACTGGGTGATGCGTTTTTTAGAGCTCTTGAAGCCGTAATAAGGGTTTTCAGCCGAATTCTTCGGGCCCACTTCAACCATGCTGGATGAGTTGGATAGTGCACCCGTTGACGCATAATTACAAAATTCCCCTCTTTTTTCATAGTTTTCACGATGTTCCGAGATCGAAATCGTTCATCGCGGAGGTCATGTCATCAAGGTTGATTCCAAGATATTTCTCGCACTGTTCCGTCGATTCATGGCCCATGATCTTAGCGATCACGGGGATGCTGAGCTTGTTCTGTTTCACCATCCTCAGGTACATTTCGCGGCCGAACGTTCTTCGCAACGTATGATTCGAAATATCAGGGTAACCGATATCCGGACCTAGCTTCTTCAGATAGCGGTCAACGCTCTCGCCTTTCCGTGAGTATTCGTACAGACGGTTACCGCGGGACCATATGAGCAACGCATCAGGCACTTTCGTTGAAACCGGAAACTGAGATCTCGCTAACTTGATCAAAGTCTCACGGTAATCCATGTACCGCTTGAACACACGGTCCGTATCGCGATGATATGGAATGCGACGAGGTTTCCCGCCCTGCGGACCTTTGCCCAGAACATCGACATATGCTCCGCTGAAGCTGTCCGGCGTGAGCCGCAGAATCTCAATTCTGCGCATTCCCAAGCAAAGTTCACAATGCACCAGAAGCTCCTGAATCGGATTCTTCGGAAGTGCGAGAAGCTTCTCCGCCTGCGCAGTGGATAACCAATCTGCATTCGGTCTGGTATCCACAGGCCACCGAATCTTCATGTCCTTCACTACGTTGTTACCATAGTGAGATGTCCATTTGCGCAGTGCCGAAATATAACCGGTCCTTGTCTGAACGGTGTATCCCTTCTGCTGATAGTAGTCAAGCAGCCATTTCACATCAGCCTTGTCGATCTGCCAGGGCATGGTATGTTCACGTTCGTTTTCCGTGAACACCTTGATTATGGTGTTCACTTCCTCACGATAGAAACGTATCGTCCTTTCCGACAGTGTGCTCTCTGCCTTGAGATCACTGCACATCTTCTCGACCGTCGCCTTAGGACTCTGAGGGAATTTCGACATGCTCACCTCCTCCTTCGTCCGTGAGAGCATCATTTAATGCTCCTCCGGCCCCTGCTTTTAGCTTGTTGTTCATTCTCTTACCTCTTTGTTTCTGGTATATTCTATTACCATTGTTACCATTGATGTCAACAAAGATATATATGCCTTTGGTAACAATACCATTGATGTGAAAACATGGTGTTGATTGGTAAGAGTAAATTCGACGGTAACAGACGTGTGAGTATAATCAAGGAATTGGCGGACCTAATGGATCTCATTGACGGCGACCACGTGGAATACCATATCGAGGACGGCGAGGTTATCGTTCGGAAACTTACAACGAAATATGCCGGCGGGTTCGATATAGAAGGCGAGGAGATCAAGAAACGGTTGTCGGACTATGAAGAGTCTCTATGCGGTGAGTCGCCGGAGGAGTTCGCCGATCCCGATGAAGCTTATAAGTTCGCGAAGGAACAGTATGCGAAAGACAAAGCGGCAAGGCAATTGCTGAAGAAGGAAATGGAAAAGAAGTGATTACCGAGCTCAAAAGTTTATTTATCTCCGTGCTTTTTAGACCGAGATTTCATATATTCTCTGCTTTTTTCGATGTCACGAAACCTTTTGCTGAAATTTGGGATCTTCAGGGTTACATCCTTCCAATAGTCGAATATGCGGCGAATCTTCCAGGCAGGACCGACATCGATCACATTGTCGCCAGGTCCGTAGTCCTGTTCTCTTTTCAGAACTGCAGTTATTTCGTGATCGAAGTCAAGATTCGATAGTTCGGGATGCATCCATAGGTATCTTTCAAATTCCTTTTTCTCGTCGGTATTCTCAAAAATTATGAACGGGGAGCTACCACAGTCATTGAGACGTTCCACTTCACCATGCATTAAGAAATTTGTCAGAAGCCACGTAAGACTGTCTTTCGAATAATAGTAATACCAAACATATGTACCATTTACCCAGACTCTATCCTTTCGAGGAGCACAAATGGATAGCGAGCTATTGTCGAAAGATATCCAGTCTGTCTCATAAATAGGACTGGTAAGATAATTCACCACTAATTTTCCACCTTCTCCGTTGCAATATGCATAGAAGTATTCGAAGGCCTCTAAGGTCAATAGACTTATTTCGCCGAGGGCTATGTTGAATTCCGGTAAGATCTTATGAACAAAGCGAGGCCCGTAATCCTCCCAATCCTCCAGTCGTTTAAGCAGCATTTTCAATTGCTCGATTTTCGGACTGTCCAATCTGAATCGCTTTCTCCAAAGAAGTTCGACATGATTCGGGTCAGCGCTACTGCTCTTGTCCGTATTCGTATCATTGATCCTCGTATATATGTGATATTTTTTCACATCGCGGTAGTCCGTGTTCAAATAGAACGGTGCATGGTAGGAGTTCTTTATTGTCAATACATCAACACGACGATTACCGATTTCAATTGTTTCGAAATCGATATCAGGACGTACGCCTCCGGCGAAATCTTTATCCTTAAGGTGTTGTCTGAAATAGCTCAGATTGTGAGTAACATCGTTTTCATCAATTCCTATGACCCTTCCACTCCCATCCTTTACTCCAAAGATTATGTATGCATCTCTGTTTTCCAGATTATTGCTCATACAGATTACATCGTGAAGCAGATCCTGCGGATTCTGATGATGCTCCGATTTATAATCCCAGTAGCTTCCCTCTTGCCTTCTCTCTATTAAAGAGATGATTTCCTTTCTGAATTCGTGATCCACATGAGACTAATGTTATTACGATAATATCTTTTTTCGCACAATCTGTATACGGTTCGGAACGTAATGCTACATCTCGAATTCTGGCATTTTCACACTCACCTCTCATTGACATATGAATGATATTCTAGATATACGGGTGTGACCATCATATCGTTGGAAACAAAACATGAAAGACAAAAAGAAACAAGATAAGCAAGTAGAAGGATATCCACACCCTGAAGGTGAGAGGCCGTCATTCGCAAAAAGGACAGCCCCTCAAAGTCAACTGTTAATGCTCGCTCTTGGAAATTTCGTAATGCTTGCGTGTTTCTTCTATATGTTATCGGCCTGTATAGATGAAAATCGTATGGATCCCATAGGCGGACTGTTCACAATTTTAATCTCATCGACACTCGTTCTGCTGAGTGTTTTTGTAATTATTTTGTTGATTCGTCCTCATTTTAAATTTGAAAACCAAACGAATGAGACGAAAAAAAGGATTACAAAAGACTGGTACACCTTCGAGAAAGGTAAGGATTTTGTGGAATATTATAATTCATCACCGTCCGCAAGAGAAGCGTTCATAGAGAAAATGAACGCTACTTATGTTTTGTTTTTCTCCGCAATTGGATTCTTCGTTGGACTTATCGGATATATGATGTGTTCGATGTCACTCGTGGATACCGATCTTCTTTTCATATTTCTGCTAGTTTTTTTGGTAGTGTTGCTCTCCATCGAATTCCTATTTTATTCAATATACAAACTGATCATCGAGACCTGATATCGGTGTAAATATTCATCCTACGCCGACATTCATTATAGCATTTACCGCATCATTTACACCGCAATTTACACCACCACTCGGAAAAAAGAATCACAGACAGACCGTTTCAATCCAGTCCGCTTACCGTGCTGCATCCGGCTCATATCCGGCTCATATCCGGCTCATATCCGGCTCATCTCATTTTTTGATCCAGCGACCGGATTTATCGTTACCGATCCTTTCAATCAGTCCTTTCTCCGTCAGAGTGGTGATCGCCCTTCTCACTGAGATCTCGGGGACGCCAGACGCCAAGGATATTTCCTTGCGTTTCGTTACGGCACCTTCACATATGACCGCATAGACCTTAGATTCAATATCCGTGAGGCTCGACAGGTCAACGGTACGCTCAGCTTCAGTAATAGAATCTCTGGTCTTCGCATCGAACGAATAATTGTCATCGAGAGGAACGATCGTTCTGAAGACGTCTCCTTCGATCATCTGTGGCCCCTTTCCCGAGTATGCACGGACATATCTGTACAGATTCCTTGTTCCCGAACCCAGTTCATCCGCATATCCGATGTTACGGAAGAATGCCGCAATGATCGGATTCTTTGAATCCGGTTCGAGGTTGTCCGGTGTGATCATGTCCGCACTTGAAGCACGGTTCGCGTTCTCGGTCAGCATACGGTCCTTTTCGATGATGAATTTCGCCCTGTACGAGCTCTTGTACTCCCTGTGCATTAATGTGTTTACGAGCATCTCCCTCGCGATTATGTTGCGGGGAGATGATCTGAGGCCGTCTTCTTCAAGGAAGAATTTATCGGGGAGGTGCTTTACGGCAAACCCGAACAGAAGCTGATAACTGTCGATTATGTTCGTTTCCACAATCAGACGGTCGTCATAACGTTCCGTGTTGATTTTCCTCACCAGCGCATCGGTCCGGTATGTTGGACATACATTCTTTATTATCTCATCCGTGCCGAGGAGCATCACCGCCGCCAGGTTATATCCGAACTTCCCCGTTTCCGCATCTTTGGAATAAAGCCCGGCGCTTTTGATTATCTCCTTATCCGACATCTCCTTCCACGGATGTTCCGAATCCTTACCGACGGCCATTTTCTTTATACGAGGGAACATATCGAACCTTATGTCCTCGTCCTCAACGTAATGGTAAACTTTCCTTTCCGTGAATATCTCCTGCTTCCTGATGTACATCGCAGTGATGTCATTGGTGGATGTGACCTTTACATCTGCGTCGTGGGTGCGGTCGTATATCGCGCCTTTGTACTTGTGGACCTCCGCCGAGACCGGAACGCGGATGTGTATTACATCCATACCATTGTAAACAAAATGTTCCGGTGCGAGGTATACGGTAGGAAAGAAGACCTCAGGGTTACTTACAACGCTGATTATGTTGTTGATGTAGTTCTGAACTGAATTATGCGGAACACCTTTGGGCATTCTGTCATTCCCGACACCCAGGAAAATGTCCCCTCCGAACCGATTCAGGAAAGAACATACGGACTGGAACGTATCTTCCTCGGGAGGGGTCTTGCAGCGTTTGAATTCGACCGCAATGTTCTCTCCTCGTTTCAATATGTTCTCGAACTGTTCCGCATCCATGAACATCGTTCTCCTTACGGAGCAAATAACCTACGTCGTATTTAACGGATGAAGTATGGCTTCGGGTTCTACTGCTGCCGGTCGAATTGTGATGTTTTGATCATGAGATTATCGGAAAATGGTCGGACAGTAAACACGATCGACCCCATCGACCTAATCAACCTGATTACCAACCTAATCAGCTTAATCGACCTAATTGAGCCGATAACCGAACGGATCAATCCAATTCGGATCCCTGTAGTACGTTCACCCATTCACTGCCGCACCTATTCTCTTTCACGGGGCTTGCCCCCTCCCACTATCCTCGACAATCATTATCGTCGGTTTCGGTGTGCGACGAGAAGTTGCAAGGAGGAATGCGAAAACGTAAACAAAACGGAATAGCCGGACCATCTGTTCGGTCCCGACCCTACCGTGACATGCGTCCTTGGTGACGAGGAGGTGTGAAGCTCACGGAACAACGCGAGGAGATATCGGCTCTGCGGTATCGAACCGCAAGGGTGGGAGGACATGGCAAACGTAATGTGAATCGGCGTAAGGACCGTAACGACGAAGGTGCGAAAACAGAGATGGTTTCGGAAACGAACGACGCACTGACCAAAACGGTGACGGGTAGGGGTTCGGTTGTATACCCGAGCAACCGAACGGACAGACAGATATCCGCGGTTCAGAGTCGATGCCTAAATCCTCCGTAAACGTCTTCCTTGCGGAACTCGGAAACCCCGATGTCCCTCTCTCTCCGAAATGAGAGATATGCAATCGTGAGAAAGCAAACGGGACAGCGGGAATGGGATGCGGTAAGAAGCGAATGCCGTCATGTAATGTGACGGATAGGCACATGTGTGCCGTCCCGAAAGGGAGCAGACGTACCGCTGGTCATCGGCGGAAGGAGAGTAATGTATGACGGCGAAGAAGAGTGATTCAATTTCGAGTAACATCGAGAACCTCGGAGATGACCCATACATATGGGAAACCATTGACTGGAACAGAGCGGAAGCTCTCATCAGCCGTATGCAGTACAGGATTTCCAAGGCCCAGACAAAGGGCGATGCAAACCTTGTGAAACGTCTTCAATATCTGCTCGTGAACTCGTTCTACGCCAAGGCATTGGCAGTAAAACGGATGACATCAAACAAAGGCAGACATACCTCGGGAGTGGACAAAGAACTTTGGCTCACACCCAAATCGAAGATGAATGCCGTAAAATCCCTTAATGCCGAGAAGTACAGAGCGAAACCATTGAGACGCGTATACATTCCAAAAAGCAACGGGAAGCTCAGGCCACTGAGCATCCCGACCATGTATGACCGCTCGATGCAAGCCCTGTATCAAATGTCCTTAGACCCCGTACAGGAAGCGACCGCCGATCCGAATTCCTATGGATTCAGGAAAGGCAGGTGTTGTCAGGACGCTAAGGGACAATTGTTCATTATGCTGTCCAAGAAGACATCCGCAACATGGATTCTGGAAGGAGACATAAAAGGATGTTTCGATAACATCAGTCATCAATGGCTTATGGACAACATCCCGATGGACAAACGCATCCTGAGACAGTTCCTGAAAGCGGGTTTCGTCTTCAATGAGAAGCTGTTTCCCAATGAGGAGGGTACGCCGCAGGGCGGTGTTATCTCTCCGACACTGGCTAACATGGCTCTCAACGGAATGGAACCGCTAATAAGGAAACACTTTGGCAAGAATTCCAAAGTGAATGTGGTACGGTATGCGGACGACTTCGTCATAACCGCATCATCGAGGGAGAGGGCGGAAGAGGCAAGAGCTATCCTGATTCCGTTCTTGGCGGAACGCGGTCTTGAACTGTCTGAGGAAAAGACGCTTGTCACGCATATAGCGGACGGTTTCAACTTCCTCGGATGGAACTTCAGGAAATACCGCAACGGGACATTGCTCATCAAACCGTCGAAGGAATCTGTCCGCAATGCTGTACGGAAAATCCGAGAGATAATTCTCGAGAACGGGAAGGCGTGGTCTCAGGATGATATCATCCGAGACCTTAATCCCGTTCTGCGAGGATGGACGAACTACCACAGGTCCGCCGTCTCTAAAAAGGCGTTCGGATGGATTGGGACGTACGTCTTCAGGACACTCTGGACGTGGGCATCTCGTAGACATAGGGATAAGAGAAGAGAATGGATAATGAACAGATATTGGCATAGGAAAGGTACAAGGAAATGGGTCTTCCGCACGGAAGACAAAGAACTCCTGTACGTACACAACGTAACGATAAGACGCCACGTAAAGGTTAGGAACGCTATGAATCCGTATACCGACAGAACGTATTTTGAACTGCGGAAAGCAGCGAAAAACACAGAACTTAAGGAAGGGTTCAGGAGTAAGAAAACATCGTCCTGTCAGCCGCCGTGAATACACGGTTGACGATGGCTTGAGCCATGTGCGGTGAAAGTCGCACGCATGGTTCTTAGAAGGGGGCACTCCTGTGAGGGGGTGTCCCTATTCGACCGGTTTGTCCTTGTTTTCCTTTTCGGACCTCGAACCGACGTAAAGCCCTCTCGGATGGCCGTTCCGAGGGTCAAGCCCCTCAGGAGAAAGAGAAAATGTGTGACATAAGCATTGAAGGGCGAACAAACACCAATCATGGTATTCAGATCGAATGCCATGATTGGTCAAACTCTGAGACACAGAAAGTACACTCGACCATAGGGAACTCATGGTTGCTGCATGATTACGTGAAAGCGATGAAGAACAACGGCAATCTGACCGCAGAGCAGCTTTCAGAATTCTTCTGGTTCGCAGCTGAAACGATGGATGAGGTTGGGAACGCATTCGATGATGTTGATATCAACAACATCGACTGGAACGAACTCGCAGCATTCTACAAGGAGGCCTGAAAATGAGCGAGACACTCAGCAGTGTGTTCCAATCCGTAGGCAAAGGATACGGATACGACAGCGTGAGCGCAGAAGCAACGGAGTTTCGCGAATTCAAGCTGAAGTGGAAAAGAAGCTGCGGATGGATAGAGTTCCAGGTCTCAGATTATCTGAAGGATGCACCTCCGGAGGTAGTTAAAGGATTGGCAGAGATGATATTCTCAAGACTTTCCGGAACGAGGATGAATGGATATCCAAAGGAGATGCACGATTGGATAACATCCGATGACTTTGTCAGATCGAAACAGAAGATCTTCCTCAACAGGTCGAAGAACCTCACAAGGTCTGCGATAGGCGAGCACATAGATCTCAACGAATCGTACAAGCGACTCGTTGAAATGGGACTCGCGGAATATGACAAAGATGTCGTGATCTCGTGGACCAAAAGACCGAATGTGAAGAGCATTGGACATGCATCCGTGTTGATGAAGGTCATCACAATATCATCGGTATTGGACTCTGATAAGATACCTGAGTTCGTATGTGATTTTGTAGTGTACCATGAACTCCTGCATCTGAAGAAAGGATTCGATCCGTTCGGAGAGAGACACGGAACAGATTTCAGAGCAATGGAATCGTTGTTCCCGAAGGCAGATGAAGCCGATCAATGGCTTAAGAGACTGAGACTCGTTCTGTGAGGTGCCAGCAATGTCAAAGATATTGGATAAATGGCAGTCGTTCAAGGAGATCAAAGGTGCTGAATACGCACTCATGGAACTCGAGAAAGCAATGGGAGTTTGGCTGCTCACAGACCATGTGCGCTTCATATTGAGGATGAATGATTACGACAACCTCGCACAGGCAGCGGCCGCTTCAGGAGGTGAGGACAAGTGACGAATGATGTTCTTAAGGAGGCGTTATGATAATTCCAATTACAAGGAACCTCAGTAGGATAATATTTTACAAACATATGCATACGTTGACCAATATGTCGAGATCTGGAAACAGTTGCTATGTCGAATTTCCCGACTTGGAGTTGATTCAATCCAAACATGAATTGATATCAAAACTGATATCCGATCTCGAAAAACAGGGATTTTGCTTAAATGATAATTTTACAGTGATGAACAGCGAGCTCGACAAGGAAGGCATCCGATCGTTGCACAGTCACGCAATCCACGAGAATGTTAAAAAGAACGAAAAATATCTATCGAGAGTCGAGAAAAACGTCTTCGAGTTCTTTGCGAATGGTGATGATATCTCTCCAAAAAAAATGGACATACGTATTGAAGAGGTCGTAGCTGGAAAGACATCTGGCGACCTTTTCAATTATGCTACATGCCTTTGGTCGGTACCCGTATCCAAGGGATTCGGAAGAAGAACAAGATTCTTAGTATGGGATAGTCACAATGAAAAATTAGTAGGGCTGTTCGCTTTGGGAGATCCTGTTTTTAATTTGAAATGCAGAGATACCCACATCGGATGGAATGCACGCGATAGAGAAGAAAGATTATACAACACGATGGATGCATTTGTCCTAGGAGCAGTACCTCCATACAACATTTTATTGGGAGGGAAGCTAATAGCAATGGTAGCAACATCGAATGAGGTAAGAGACATAATAAAAAGGAAATATGTTGATAAAACAACAATTATTGATAAGAAAAACAAAGATCCCACGTTAGCTATGATTACGACATCTTCGGCGTTAGGGAAGTCTTCAATATACGACAGGATAAAATTTGAAAACGAGATGTTGTACAAGAGTGTCGGATACTCTTCAGGGTTTGGACACTTCCACATATCAGATGGTCTTTTTCATAAATTAACCGAAGTACAAGAAATAGAAAACGAAGGGTCAACAAAAAAGAACAGATATGGAAACGGTCCCAATTGGAAATTCAGGGTAATAAGAAAGGGATTGGAGTCGATAGGCCTACCCTCCGAACTCATAAGACACGGTATCAAAAGAGAGGTGTACTGCGTACCGTTGTCTAAAAACTATAAAGAATACCTTTGCGGCATTGACAGTGAGATAGACACGATAGACATGCCTCTCGATAAATTATTCGACGAGTGGAAGAACAGATGGCTGACGAAGAGATCGGAGACAAGGCCAGATTACATAAATGTAAAAAAAGAAAGCATAAAAGAAGTGGTGTGGAAGAATGTCTGAAGACCCGGAAGTGCAAATAAAATATGCAAAATTACGTGACGGGAGCGAGATAGGTGTGGACGAGGCATCTGCTCTCGGCAGTAAAGAATTCTATTGTGCAGGGTGCTCAGAAAAATTAAACTTCAGGCAAGGAGATGTGCGTATACACCATTTTGCACATAAGAAAAGGGGCGATGTTGATTGTATACTGAGAACCAAAGAAGGCGTCAGACAACAGAACCGCGAGGCTACCGAACATCCGGAAAGTCTAAGAAAACACAGGGGAGAAGCATCTCTTTTACTCTCTATAAAAAGTGGCACGCCTACCTTTTACCTCAAATTACTTCATCCCAAAGGTAAAACGTTGAAAGTAAACGAAATAGAAGAAATGATTGGAAAAATGACAGTAGATAAACATGACGAAAGTGCAGATTATTCCATAAATAGAGTAATTCCAAATGAAGGAGATATTCTGGTTTATGTTTCAGCGACAACTGATGAATATGAAGTGGATATAAAAGGACTGGACGTGGAAGATTACCCGTTGAAACAATGTACGAAAGGAATATGCGAGGGAGACATATTCACCGGAACAGAATACGCTGAAAGACAAAAACGGATCACGATCGATATAGGAGAGACCATATACGTCGTAGGGAAGGAAGGAGAGTACAAAACAAACATAGGATTCTATATTTCCAAGATAGAGGTAACAGAAGAAAATAAGGACGATTTGATTAAAAAATATGAAGCCGAAGAAAAATTAACAAATAACCGTTTCGTCACGGATGTTATTCTCCCTCCTTTTGTAAATCCATCTGAGAAGAAAGCGTCATTCGGATCCCCGAGTAAGGATGTGTTGATAGCTACAAGTCCACAGTCGGTTTCATCTCGATTCTGTCCCTGTTTTGAAATGATAGCATTGTACGGAGACGAAGGGAAAAAAAGAACAGAAGGAGATATCACATTCTTTACAACAAAGACGCCAATCCTCGGAGAAATCAACTTATTTTCCATACACTGGCACTCTTCACATAAGGAGTTCGAGATCCACTCAGAAGAGAAAGAAAAACAAGAATATTTAGGAGAATCTCTCTCATTCATATTAAGGATGGAATCGACCGACAGAAACGTTTTACCCGGAGAAGAAATAACAGCAGATGCTAAGATATTGGACGATCTCGAGACCCACCTAATTCCGAATTTTCCAAGCAACATAAAGGTCAACATGCGTTGGACGGCAGATGCAGAATGGACCGAAAAAATACCGATAGGTGAAATGGCATCTAAAGCTAAAGACTATAGAAACATAGCCAAAAAATTAGAGTTGTGGCTAGACCGGCATCCAAAAATAACGTTGAATTTTAGAAGGCCCCAACCGAATTCGAGCGGAGGGAGATCATGAGAACATTCAATGAGGAAATGATAAAGACCGTACTAATATTCTCGTCCGGTCTGAAAAGTTCAGACATAGATGGAGACATCGCATCAGGGCTTATTGCAGAAACAATAAGGATTGCGGTTTACTCTATGACATCAGATCTAAAAAGTCCCGCCAACCAAACAGCCCTATTCAATTGGGTTGTCAGAAAATTGAGATCTCTGATACCAAATATCGAAGAAAAATATCGCAATATTCTTCGCGATGGCTTATTAAATTTGGAAAATGTTGGAGAATTGTTAGAGGCCAAAGGAGGATACTATCCATCATGCCCCTGTGTGTTGAAACGAGATGATGAAACATTTTTCATGATTTCAGGCATACCGACGAAGGTATTGTTGGAACATGGATATGCGGTAAAAATGGATGGACTAAAAAGATATATTGACGAAAGAACAGCATCTCTAAAGAAGATACCGAATGTAAATCCAGAAGATTATTTTATGATGACACAAAGGATTAAAGCTATACTGGATGGAGTCGGGCGCAAAGAAGACAACATCAACTCTTTTGAATTCTTGAAAATTGGACAGGATCGAAATGAGTGGGTGAAATTATTAGACGAGAGTAGCTGTAAAAAGGAAAATGGAAAAGAGCAATACATAGTACGCGACCAAAATGATTACTACATCATGATTCGCAGCCGTGTCCCATATCCAATATTCTGCGGTTTTGATCCCAAACTTAATAGAAAAATGTTTACTCAAGGGCACCAGACCCTATACAGAATTGAAGATTTTTCCATCGACGATGTCATTTTCGAATTTTCGCATACGGTTGGGAAAACGCACCCGATAAAATGTGTTGATGGGGAGATTAAAATCCCACGAACTCCGAGGCTCCCTCGCGATGCATTTTTGGCACTCAATCTGTTCGGAGATTATGTCGGTCAATCCACATTTAAAATCGATCAAAAAAGAAAGACGCATCTTAATAAGGCGATGAACCTATATAACGTAGGAGTTGAGTGATATGGTCGGAATAAGGGAAACTAGAGATACGCTTTATAAAAATCACGAACGTTTCATTGAGGCTAGTTATCACATTCATGACGAGGAACTCATCAATAAAAGGAAAAACCTGATACGGTCCGAAACAAATAGCGGTGTATGGATTGAGAAAATACCAAGGTATGCAACAGGTCCAAGGATTGAAGAATCGAATTTACCGGATGCTGTCAAGGACATATTGATAAGATTCAGTAACGAAAAATTGGGAGTTTACAATCCTCCTTACACTCACCAATCAGAGGCGTTAGATGCGTTCTTCAATGAAGGGAAGAATGTCGTGGTTTCAACAGGCACAGGGTCTGGGAAGACGGAAGCGTTCTTGTATTCTATTCTGGGAATGATTGCGCAAGAGGGTAAAAGAAATGTCACTACGGATGAAAGAGGCATGCGGGCGATGATACTCTATCCGATGAACTCCCTCGTATCTGACCAATTATCTAGATTGAGAAGAATGATAGGGAAAGATGGCGGGAAAAGGATTCTCAAAACACATTTCGGTCGAACAGTCCAATTCGGTATGTTCACGAGCAGAACGCCGTACTATGGTCCAAGATTACCTGCTAAAAATCGAAGCAGAATAAAACCTGTAATCGATCATTACATGAAACTCCGACGGAACGACCTGGAGACATATCAGGAATTAGATAAAATGGGCCGGATTCCAACGAAGGACTTAGACAATTATTCGAAGAAGTTTGAGACACAACAGGATGATGCCGAACTGTTCTCTAGACAAGAGATGTATGATCCGAACGAATACGGAGGCACGCCGGACATACTGATCACTAACTATTCTATGCTGGAGTACATGCTTCTCAGAGAGATAGAACAACCTATCTTGGACGACACAAAAAGATGGTTGAATTCCGATGATGAAAACAAACTGTTGTTAGTTATAGATGAAGCTCACCTTTACTACGGATCTCAAGGCGCTGAAGTGTCGATGCTGATAAGTAGGCTACTAATGAGGTTGGGCATAGAGCGAGACAAAATAAAGTTCATACTAACCAGTGCATCTCTCGGCGATGAAAATGATGCCGTGAAAAACGGAAGAGACTTCGCTTCTGATTTGACCGGAGCTCCGAAAGACTCGTTTGTCGTTCTAAGAGGAAAAAGAGAAACGAATAGTGCGGCGGCGCAGAATGGTGATGACGGGCCGGAAGCCACACCATCGTTTCAAAGGATGATATCGCTACTGAATGAGAGGGCTCAGTCTATAGAAACGCTTGGGAAAGAGATTTTTCCAGAACTTGACAAAGAGGTCGCTGAGGACAAAGCCATCGATCTCGTTGATGATGCTCTCAGAATTGGCGGCAACACTCCTAAATACTCAATGAAAGCACACATTTTCTTCAGAGGGATGGATAAGCAGTATATCTGTCTAAATCCCGACTGCGGCCATGGAAAGTATGGTAAGATGTACATGGGCATACGTGATGTCTGTGACTGCGGATCAAGGACATATGAGTTGTTAACTCACAGAACTTGCGGAGCAGCATATATCCGAGGATTCATTTACAAAGATTCCATAGATCATACAAACGACTTCTTTTTGTGGAATAAAGGCGGTAACGACTTCACCGAAACACATGTTCTAATCCAAAATACGGACAGTCTCAAAACTGATGCCTTCAAAAAAATGTTCATGGATTTCAAGACAGGATTTGTGACAAAAACTCAACAGAACGGATTCATCGAAGTGTATGTACCGAATATTAAAGCAGATGGTAGTAAAAAACGGAAAGTTTGCCCTATATGCGGAGAAGCAGCAGATAAAAAGATAATGGATCTGGAAACGAAAGGAGAAGAAGTATTCTCAAATCTCATCAAAACCCTTTTTGAGCTGCAACCACAGACGGACAGTGATTCCCCGAACCGCGGAAGAAAAGTATTATGTTTCTCAGATAGTAGAAAAAAAGCGGCAAAGTTGGCAAAGGATATTCAGACGAATATCGAGCAGGAGGCATTCAAAGAAGTATTGGTGGCTGTATGCTCCGAAAATAAACCAAAAAACATGAGCGATCTATTCCCACTTTTCACAGACTACTGTTATCGCAATCGCATATCTTTCTTCGATGATAGTGATGAATCGGATGGCGACGGCTCCAGATCCACATTCGAGAACATCAAAAACGATTATGGAGTAAACGGACCATCAGACGAGTATTTCGATGATGAAAAACGTGTCCCGCAGTATCATCAAAGGTTACTCAAAGCCATAGGCGATTCGAATTACTCCCTAACGGCATCTTTAGTAGGAATAATACTACCCACGAACGAAAAGATAGAAGAAGTATGCAGAGAACTTCAAACAACAGACAAAGAGTTCATTGTAACTGTTTTGACATATGTCATATGGGAGGCTCTAAAAAAGAGAGCGTATGATAAGCGCATAGGTGGAGAGAACAGGAAAAAATCCAGACAAACTCGTAACGATCCGTATGGAAACAGAGGTTTAGAAGGCGTAGGATATTTGGATATCGTGCCTGAAAAGTTGAAAAAATTATATCCAGACAAAGATGGCACATTTTGGGAAGACTTGAAAAATTCAATTGTCAAATCAAAGATCTTTGAAAATACAAAGGATAATACAGAACAATACTTCATTTCACCAAAAAATGTTCAGTTGAGTTTCAAGTTAAGTGAGAAGTGGTATAAATGCGGTTCTTGTCGGTCGTTTTTACCATGCGATACGAATGGAAAATGTCCGAGTTGCGGCGGGAAGATATTTACGTATGACTCAAGCGCTCCCGATCCTCATACAGATTCTAGAAAATCATTATTCAGGGAACCATACAGAGAAATAATAGATGGCAGAAGAAAACCATTCAACATCCGTTCCGAGGAACATTCAGCTCAACTCTCTTACAGGGATGAGGCCGAACCGCTATCAAGGACAGAGAACTATGAACTGTCATTTCAGGACATACTGCTTGAAGACGGCGATAAAACAACACAGCCCATCGATGTTCTCAGTTGCACAACTACAATGGAAGTGGGAATAGACATAGGGAGTCTGACGGCCGTGGCGTTAAGGACAATACCTCCGAGATCCGATAATTATCAACAAAGGTCAGGAAGGGCCGGAAGGCGAAAAAGCAGTCTTTCGACGGTTATTTCGTATGCAGACAATAAACCCTATGAACTAGGTCATTTCAAAAATCCCGATGGCTTGGTAAATGGAAGAGGAAGGAAGCCGATTATTTACATTGGAAACAAAAAAATCTGTGAAAGACATACAAACGCATCGATTTTGAACAAATTTTTCTTCGAGATAAACTCCAGATCAGGAGGCAACATACTCGAGGCGATGGGGAAGTGTAAAGACTTTTTTGACGATGAAGAGAAGTTCACAGGATTCTCGAATTGGATAGAGGCTATAACAAGTGGCGAAGACACGTTCGTTTGTGATCTCGGGAAGCGTTTACCCTCGGAGTTACGCAAGTCTTTGAAATATTGCAACGAAGAGGAATGGGGGAAAATATTCATTCAGGAAACTGCGACCAGCCTTCTTGAAAAATTCAAAGACATGAAAGAGCATAAGAAATACGATGCAGATGAAGAACTGATAAAAGTTCTATTGGACGCGGGGATTCTTCCCTCCTTCTCATTCCCTCTCGACGTAGGTAAATTCACTGTACATAGCAAAAAAGGTTGGAAGAAAATAGATTACGAACCATCAGAAAATCTGAAACAGGCTCTCAACGATTATGTTCCAGGCAAAGAAATAATCATTGATAAAAAAACGTTTGAATGCAGAGGAGTGACCTTCCCATACAGCAACGGAGAAGACAGGGCAGTTGATAGGATAAACACAAAACCAATTAAAATATGTATGAATGAAGGCTGTGACTCTATGGTATATGGAGTCGGTGTCCAAGACTGTATCCTCTGTGGCGGAACATTGAACGAAGTTCAAGTATTCAGGCCAGAAGCATTTTCTCCCGAATTTGGTAAGAAATCCGAGAGAATCAATGATGACGAATATACGATAACTTCTGCTGCGGCACTACCAATCGAAGAATACACAATCGAAAAGGATCCAGATGATAAAAAATCAGTAGAAAAGATACAGGTTGAGAGAGGATACAATGTATCTCTTAAAGTAATAAACTATGGTCTAGAAAGGGAAGGTTTCAAGATCTGTAAGAAATGCGGGCGCATTGAGCACGCAATCGATAATATGGAAAACTGGCACAGTAAAACGTATAGCACCTCAAGATGTAAAATTACAAATGCGGATGTTCAGAGGGTGATGTTAGGATATGATTTAATAACAGACATAGTTTCTTTCAAAATAATAGGAGATCATAACTTATCATTCGACCACTCCAAACCATGGGTCAAAGCAGCCGCGGTCTCGCTCAAAGAGGGACTGATCATGGCAGCTGCCAAAGAGCTGGAAATAGATCCAAGAGAATTATCAGGCGGTTACAGACTGATACGGAATGAAACCAACTCTAAGACGATACTAGAGATATTCTTGTATGATACCACGCCTTCAGGAGCAGGTTTCTCCTCTGCCATATTCAATGACATAGAAAACATTCTAAAAAAGACAGAGGAATTGTTAGAAGACTGTACTTGCGACTCTTCATGCCAAATATGCATGAGAACATACGAGAATAAGTTCCATCACGACATCTTAGACAGAAAAATGGCTTTGTCTTTATTGCACTATGCCAAGTATCATGAGATATTACCAATAGCTCCGGAGAAACTGAATCATTTGAAAGAAATATTCAAAGTATCTCTCTCAGAACTGATGCCAAAATCAACAATCGAAGTACTTGAAAGAGGCCTCAGAGTGAACTATGGAAAGAGATCCGCGTCATTGACATTCTCGCCGTTCTTAGAAGATAAATGTTATTCGAGCACAGGACAGCACATATCCGATTTCGAAGCACAGATTAGATTACCAGAGCTGTTAGGAAAAATATGTACAGGTTTACAAAGTTAGACATGGTGAATACGCAATCTGAAGATAAAAGCGGATGTGATTACGTGAACAATGGCGAGTAAATAGTCAAATTACGAGCAAGAAGATTTATAAATTCATACAACCTAACGCAGATTAGTTGCGACACTATGTTGCCGATAGCATAGAAGGAAGAAGGGTTATAATGGACGCATGGCAATTGTTCTATTCTTTAATCGGTTCTGGGTTCGGCGCAGGGTTCGGCGCCTACTTAGGTTTCCGTTTCGGATTGCGTACCAATGCCAAAGCTAAAAACGAACGCAAAAAAGATGACCTTTCAAATGCGCGATCTAATCTGATCGATGAATTAAAAGGTATCAGAGTTTTGTTTTCGGGCAACGAAGCCGCTAGAAAAATTATACATTTTGAAACTCCGATTTGGAATGCTGTAGTTTATCCCTAACTTTGGAAGTTGTGGTATAAGTCAGGATCAAGGTTCGGATACCTTCCGCGGCCGCCCTCTTTTTTGGGACTCGCGGAAGGATCAGGCTCAGTTCTTATCTTCGGAGGACGGCCCCTC
>Ga0131853_10008961_pt1 | contig 18260 bp, 9 predicted proteins | sample TergutLab28metaG_FD_92764 | JGI IMG/M metagenome (GOLD analysis project Ga0131853, IMG submission 92764) | Labiotermes labralis P1 segment gut microbial communities from Petit-Saut dam, French Guiana - Lab288 P1 (version 2) (version 2) | ecosystem: Host-associated > Arthropoda: Insects >... | reverse complement strand
TTTTTTACTGTACAGGCAGCCTCTGGCATACTGTGTAATCTTTTGCTGTATTCCACCCGTTCTCCTACGTGTTCTGTTCCCCTGTATTATTTCCATTTATGCGGATATTCACGTATTTGGGCTTCAGCTGGTTTTGTCTACAGAACACGTAGGAGAACGGGTGGAATACATCAAAAGATTACACAGTATGCCAGAGGCTGCCTGTACAGTAAAAAAGTGAACTCCTGTTGATGAGCTCCCTGAAGCTCGAAACATGTACAGTGAAGGACGACTAACCCTGAAATAAAGGATAGTCCATAAGTGTCATCTTGTTGGTAATTAAATGTGTTATAAAACTGCGTAAACGACGAAAGGCTTGTGTTGGCTATGATGATGCAGAAGGGAATAAAATACTTCGAGGCATTATGAGAAAACAGAAAAGCAAAGTTTGACTTTATAATGACTATTTTGAAAGCAACGTCCTGCACGACACCGAACTGAATTGCTAACGTTGCGTGTCCAATAGTATTGGGCTGATTGTGAGCGACAACACAGCTGGTTTTTACATGGAAATATACATTTGCGAAGCATTAACTAAAAGAGAAACGTCTTAACCCACAATAATGGTAATAATACTTGATGTAACCATTTTCACCAACTTCCGTAGCTGAAAGGGTGACATCTGGCGGTAAGTGTGTAACCGACGCACAACGTACGGTCTTGGCCATTCGATGTCTCTGAACAGCCGTCACTTGGCGAAGTCATTCCGTTCACGACTTGGCGGCTTAGATTGTTAAGGAATGTCACAGTTTTGCTGAAACGTAACGACATCTTCGGGCTCAGTTTAGACGACGTAGCGGTCTGCATAATGGCAGTAACGCATTTGAACGAGGATGGAGAGACAGCCAGTTTTCAAATGCGCATTTTGTCAGTAAAGCTATAAGTGACAAACGCTTCTGTGACTAAGATGCCACATTACACCCAGTTCTAGGAAGGGGCTATGACGGTAAACGTTATTAAAATTTGCGCTTATAATGGAGAGCTGCAAGGCCAATAACTTCATTCAGCAAAGTGTTTGTTTATATAACGCCAGTTGTTGAACTACTCAATCAACTGCACCCGTCGCATACAGTCCGGTTTTTATTAAATTATTCAAAAAGCCCTTCAAAAGACATTACTCTAAAACGGATGAGTCCAGTCTGCACGGTCACGTCATCTCAATAACACCTACTTTAATATTATCTCCTCATTAATATCTGTACTTTAACTCGTAAGTGATCTCTTCTCTGTATTTCCTTTTGAAACACAGGAAACGTAAAAAGGTGAATCTACTCCATTTCAGGAACCGACAGGCCCTTAGGGCTCCAGCAGGTTGCAGCTCCAAGAATTTCTTGACAACTGGCAAAGGAAGGTGACAAGGTCGTTAACCCTACGCAACACCGGCCGCTTTTACCCCGCAGAAGATACTCCTGGTACTCGTTTCTGTTAGAGGCTGAGGCGACACCAGGACCATAGTGCTTTCAGAATTAAAAATCTCAATTAGACCATCGGAAATTGAACCCGCGACCTTCCTGCTTGTAGCACAGTGTCTCAATGAACTGCGCCACCGAGCACCCCTTAAGAAAGGGAGAATCGAAATTTCAGTCATTAGAACTAACATTTATCCTTTAAGTGTAATGATAATATTTTCATTTTACTGGCGATTGACTTCGTATAACTTTTCATTCATTATTAATTGAAGTAAATTTGGGTTTCTCTGTGAATCCATTTCGCTTTGCTCCATTAGATAAGATTCTATGGGAACAAAAATTCAATGCTTGTCTTCTGCACAGCACAGTCTATTTTCAACAAACTTTAAAGACGTGAATGCAGGTCAGTCTAACACATTCTTTCTGATAAGTACTATGTAAAAGGGGACAGGGGTGGCGCAGCGGTTAAGGTGCTGTGCTACAAATTGAAAGGTCGCTGGCTCGATTCCAGATGGTGTCATTGGAATTTTTCATTGACATAAAATCCTTCCGAACGCACTGTGGCCCTGGGGTCGACTCAGCCTCTAAGAGAAATGAGTACCAGGAGCACTTCCTGGGGGTAAAGGAGGCCGGTGCGTAAGGCTGACAACCTTACCACCATCCTGTGCCGTCGTCATGAAATCTGGGAACCTTAACTTCCCGGAAACCTCTGGGCCGCTCCAGGCCTGTAAAGGGGCTGCTTTACTCCGTAAAAACTTTTGAATATATGTGATATAAAACACTGTTGTTACTGCTGCATCGCCTAAGTTAAGCAACCTTTGTGAGAATGAATAGCGCTAGTTCTGTAACTCACAAGAAACATATTTTATATCCTTCACAGTTCCTATAGCGCTCTCAATTAAAACGATGGAGTCGAATACATATAATGACTAGCAATAAACAGATCGCGAAAATAAACAAGGAAAGATTTGACTTAAAAATTTTTTTAAATAAAAAGCAATCAGAAAGACATATAGAAGTCTGAACTAAGTTTTTATGAAATATAATACCGCGCAATTTAACTTAGTCTTGTAGTTGCTAAGTTGTACGACAAATAGGATTTATCCCTTCATCAAATCTGACAAGTGACTGTCTAAATTTTAAATAAACAAAAAGTAGCAATAATTTCGAGAGACTACTCAAAGGGCCAAGAAAGAAGTCGCGTGTGGCTATAGAGGATAAAAACACTTTCTTTTAGCTAGACGCTTAACGAACTTTGGGAGCGAAAGAGGGGAAGAGCAGTTGTGAGGGTTGGTCGCAAATTTGCATAATTTGTGGCGGTATACTTAGAGCAAGAACGGGCAATCTTACTCTTTCGTGTAAAAGAAAGTGGCATTTCCTAAACTGTATTTTGTATTCCAAACTCATAAAATTTTAATAATCCATAATGTAGGAGAAGACGTAAATAAAAAATTGTTTACTTTCGTAAAATTTTATCTTCTATTTCTCGAATTTATAGATTCAGATACGTAGTAAACCATACGAGTTCTCCTAACACGTGGCTGACAATTCTTTTACTTGCTTGTATTGTATTACTGTTTAATGATTTGAAGCACAAATCAAACGACCACACTGGCATGCAAACGGTTAAGTATCCGTGAACTAATCTAATGATCAAGCATATTTCCATTCATAATGTAAAACCTATTCCTTCAGCCACATGTGCCGTGTATGTTTAATACCAATATCTTGATAAAACTACAAAGAATTTTGTTTTGCAGAAAATATTTCCACTTTGGCAGTTAAAATTCTACTTCATTTCTTGTATGTTATCGTATTTACCATTTAACTTATTTTTACGACATTCTTTATTTTCTCTGTGTGCTGTGCTCTTCAAGCACTTGCCCGTTATATGTTTCAGCTATTTACAAGCATGCCTAACAAATACGTTGGATCATTGTTAGTGACGAGAAGTCATGGATTCCACGAGGCCTGAATAGTAACTATCATCCGCTCTTTGTGGTCTACTGTTCCCTGGCAAGTGACATCGTGCAGCTTAGAAGATTAACAATGTTTCAAAGGCAAGTGCTGCCTCCATCTTCAGGACATTTTTCTACAATGGTCATGAAACAAGCAGGTTCATCTTAAGCATTGTTACCTCTCCACCAGAATATAGATCGTCAGATCATTTTTCCATGGCCGTGCGGTCCAAGGAATACACCTGCAGCAGCTTGATTGTTGGGATCGTGGGTTCGAATCCCACTGATGACATGGGCGTTCTCTTGGGTTTGTTGTATTTTGTGCAGGTAGCAGTCTCTGCGACGAGCCGATCACCTATTTAGAGCAGTTTCACAGGTCGTGTGTGTTTGTGTGTGTGTGTGTGTATGTCTAATTGTGTACGATCTAGAAACGTCAACAATGAGGCGGCCTAGGCATGATGTAGCATCTAGTGCCAGAAAAACTATTTTTATCAGATCTCCGAAGTCATTTATCGTTATAAAAATGTTAGATTAAACTTCAAATACCACATTTCAGGACCACATTTCATTTTACCTAAAGAGGTCTGGTTACATGTCTTTTTTTAAAATTCAAATCTGGCCATTAAGTTGCATTTGTCAATGCAATTTACCAATTAACAGTACAATATAAACCCAATAACGAAATTTGTGTCGTTCTTACATTCAGGCCTCGCAGTCCTCTATAAAGTGTACTCCACTTCATCCACTAAACGAACCCTCAAAATAAACTTTCTTTTATATCCTACGTGAAAAAGATTCCAGTAATATGATATTCAACGCAAGTCGCCGTCAAACAAATTCACTGCAGACAGAAACCCTATTTTTCTATTTAAAAGCTGTATAATGGCCACGCTTAAAGCACGATAACAAAGTTTTCATTCTAATAAGCCATTTACGTCGTGTTATTCCAAGCGCTTCAACGTCGCCATTTGTTACCGCTATACAGGGCTTGGAAACAAAACACGGCTGCTGCTGCTGCCGAATGATTGACTACTTTCGTTAGGAAACTTTGATGAAGTGATTTCTAATCACAAAGAAGCTTTTCGTCGCATTCCTTCAAAGGATATTTAATTAGTGTTATTACTGTACTAGGTGAAAATTTAAACCTGTCAAATAATATATATATATATACATATATATATAAAGTACCTTTTTGTCTCCCATTTCCGTCTTCCGTAACGCCATTTTCCTGCAACTCATCTCACAATTTAACATTTTACGAACCCTGAAGTTGGAGGCAGTACGTTCGTTGGTACGGCATTCACATAACAGTAAAAAAAAAAGGTAAAGTTATCCCATTACAGGCCCGGTGTGGCCCAGAGGGTGGGTGGAGGTATAGCTCTACTCTTCCATGACCGCGGCACTAGAAGGGAGTGAGTGGTCAGCAGCACTCCCCGGCCGCACTTTACCCCTGGGAAAGACCCGGTACCCATTTTACAGGAGGCTGGGTGGGACCCAGGGCCGGTCTGGACGAGCGGAAAAACTCGTCTCCACCGGGATTCGATCCCGGACCGTCCAGCCCGTAGCTCAGTCGCTATACCGACTGAGCTACCCGCCCCACATTCACATACACATCATAATCCACAAGAAAACAAGTAACCACACAGTGCAAATGACCGTCGGTTGTGCTGCTTTCATTTCGGAAGATGGCGCTCTCTCCAGTTGCAAAGTCCCGGCCCTATGCCTGCGTCAGCAAAACAGTCACTGGCGCACGGTACAGAAATCTCAAAATAGGCTTTATGTTAACAAAGAATAGCCGTGGAATTTTAAAATTAAGTTATAACAAAACACTATCTTCACATAAAGTCATGGAGCCTACCAAGTGTAGCAGCATATCTACTGCTCTGTAGTCGATGTAACGTCCGTGCCTCCATTACGAAAGTCCACCCCGCAACGAAATGAAGTGTATGAATTCTTCCTTATTTTCCCACACTGCCTTCTATAATTCTGTCTGACGATAGCTTAAAACAGGTCACGACATTTATGTACATGTCCTTAATGACAGGTCTCGTGATAAGTGGGAACATAGGGGTAGGTTGGATGATGTGACGTATTAAAATGGATCTTAAATCGGTTGGGACAACATGAGAAGAACTGTTTGATTCAGGATATGGGCAAGTGGCGGGATCTTTTAAAAACAGAAATGAACCATCGGTTTCCATAAATTGCGAGGAATTTCTTCACCAGCTGGGAAATTGTTAACTTCTAAAGAAAGGCTTTGTTCTAGCGAGTTACTTGTGGATTCTGCACTCAACATCACACAATTTTTCAACGTTACGCAATTAATATAGTTTTTGAATCGTGGTTAATTGACATATAGCAACACATTTCAAGTTCAGGACAAAGCAGTTGAAGTGTCAGATGTTACGGTGCGGATTGTGACGTAACACCACCCTTGATGGGCCCACTATATTAACTTTTACAATTGCTCTAAATAAATCTTGTTAAAATTTGATTTCCTGGTATCCGTTAACATAAGATTCCTCTGTCTCAGCAATTCTGTTTTATCAACCCTGCCGTCTTCGTCGTTGCTTACAAACGACATAGGGCACACATACAGTCTGTCCACAAGTGTTTGGTTGCTGTGCATCGATATGCGGTTTATAGTACACAAAGTGACACACTCTATTGTGAAACGATTCATGTATTGTCACTTGACGCCATGGCGCTAAATGAACAGCAGATATGTGTAATGTCCCAGTCCGGTGCGTTGAAACTGAATTTAACACTTTGTACACACAATTCGCAGTATTGTTTAAACATTCGCAAAATACTCGCGACAACAGACTATTGGTTACAAATGGGACAGATTGTATTCTCTGTGCGATACGTGCTGAGGCTGCAGCAACAGTCGAGCATCGAGCATGAGCCATTTTAAATTTCGAGTATCGACATATCGACCTGTAATGGTTGTCGACTGCACATCTCCACGTTTATGACACCTAGATTATGGCCGATTGTAGATTTGTCGCTAATAAACGGAGAAATCTTACTGTAGTGCATGTTAAAATAGTCGTTTATGTGAAGTCGTCACAAATTTAACATCTAGGGACGAGAAGAGGACGAAAGTGACAGAAGCTTTACGTTACGCAGGTATTGCCTAACCAGTCCTTCACGACAACAAACAAATTGCGTGTGGATCTTAAGTGATTCAAGTACTCTGTTGTTTTGTACACTTATTGTGACACTCGTCACAACAAGTGTAATAAATAACAAGAGTACTTGGGCCACTTAAGATCCACACGCAATTTGTTGTCGTGTATGACTAGTAGTGCATAACGAGAAGCGAAATGATCTGTACTCCTCACCCAATATTGTGAGGGCAATAAAATAGAGAAGAATGAGATGGGCTGGGCATGTGGCGCGTATGGGTGAGGAGAGGGGGGTGTATAGGGTCTTGCTGGGGAAACCGGAAGGAAAGAGACCACAGGGGAGACCTAGGCGTAGATGGGTGGATAATATTAGGACGGATCTCCAGGAAGTGGAATGTGGGTATATGGACTGGATTGGGCTGGCCCAGGATAGAGATAGTTGGCGGATGCTTGTGAGTGCGGTAATGAACCTTCGGGTTCCGTGAAATGCGGGGAAATTCTTGACTAGCTGCAAACCAGTTAGCTTCTCAAGAAAGACTCTGCACCATGGAGTGAGTGAGTATTGTGACACTCGTATATGCCATAAAACAAATAGGCACTTTCATTATTTGAGGAGTCCTTATTTCCATGATAACATAGCGAGATAATTATAGACTAGTTAGACTGTATATATCTACTGAAAAGGATCACATTTAAATTCATTATACCTGACTGTACTAAATTACTCGGCCATCTAATTTTATATCAACTCCTTTCCAAACCGTAGTCCTGTATTAGTACTTTCCATCAACATCCATGTTTATTTATAGTAAGTGCATGTCATATACTCGTATGTAACGACGTTTTCCGTAGCTAAAACTGTACAGCATCAAATGGTACTTTGATTGCTTAATAACGAAATAAAAAGGATTTGGTGCAAAACTACGCTGGACTAATTTGAAATTACGTTTCAACCGCTGCCTCGAGGAACTAAAGAAAACCTCAAGAGCACAATCAGGAGAGTCAGCATCCCGGCTGAGATTCAAACTAGGAACCTCACTAACAGACGTCACGAACATTACTGTTTTGAGCAACTTAATGAATATCTGCACCAGCAAGGCTAAGTGACGTGCGGGCTGTACTATCAGCGTCGAACCTCCTTATTGCAGATAATTTATTGAATCCAACCTCTGTTTCCGAGAACTATAAGGGTAATACCACCCCTTATACCCTCCCACTAACCTAGCTTTTCTTTCCACCAAAAAAGTCATCCTCCCTTGAACCCCGTGCAATATTCAAATTAAAATGGAAATAGGGGTAGAAACATGCAAGTTTATTTTCACAAGATACACATTAATATTTATGGCTAATTTGCTTTTCGCTCCGTTGTGTGTTACTTTCAGTGCTCTATTCTACCTTCTCTCTTAGGCGAACTCTCTTATTTTGAGCGGAACCCCCCATTCTCGGAAGTGGGGATGTATAAAGTTCAAAGATACTAACAAACAACATGGTCTTACTTTCCTCCTGTTCCTTGCTTTTTAAAGAAGCCCCTTGAACAGAACATTAGCAGCCATTACTGAACCATTAGACTGGTCTTTCTGTCCCCAGTGAGTTCACTGCTTCCTTCCAAATGTCCATTACGTAAAACACTCGTAAATCTGTTTCATATCATCTTTTGCAATGTTTGTATCTTCTAGAATTTAAGAAAGAATAATCAACCTGGTGACTGTGTTTGCATACAATATAAGCTTCCACTTTAGTTTATCCTTTCTTGAACGTGCTCTTTTTCTTCTCTATTTTTTCACGCAGTACTACTGCATCTTCCTTCTCTTTTGCTAATGTCTTGGTACGAAAGAGATATTGTAGACAGAGGGAGACAATGCATGTTCTGTCTGCTTCCTGTCAAACGTAAACACGACCTCGGCAGTGCAGGTTGAGCTACATGTACAATGAACTTCTTTGAAAAAGTAAGAGTTTGGAAGAATTTCTGTGTAGGTACGAGGTAGTGCGAGGCAGCAAACTAAAAGTACGCCGAAATAATAAAAAAAGGTAAATCAGTCCCATTACAGGCCTGGAGTGGCCCAGAGGGTTCCAGGAAGTTAAGGTTCCCAGATTATGTGACAATGGCCCAGGATGGTGGTAAGATTTCAGTCTTACGCACAGGCCGCTTTTACCCCTAGGAAATACTCCTGGTACTCATTTCTGTTAGAGGCTGAGTTGACTCAAGATCCATAGTGCGACCGGAAGGATTATGTCAATGAAAAATTCCAGTGACACCATCTGAAATCGAACCAGTGACCTTCCGATTTGTAGCACAGCACCTTAACCACTGTGCTACCGTGGTCCCTGCTGAAATAATAAACCACAGGTAATCATTGAATATACATTGCAGTTCCTGTATTCCAGCAGAGACCTATATTGTAAATGTTAAATCAGATATGGAAGATTAATTTGGATAATGTGTTTTGAGTTTTTGGTGTCATGAACAGGGATATGAACGTTACTATTATTATGAGGTTGAGGAATTATAAATGGTGGGCATGCTTATAATTCATATATCAGGGGAAAATCGCATGGGAGAGATAAAATATTCGTACAGAATTTTGGTAAAATGAAAAACATGAAACAAATAAGGTATGTGCGAAATATAGGCATAGTGGAAGTTCGAGAGTAAAATATACCTTAAAAATAGGGTACCAGGCCGAGGGTTTGATTCATTTGGCACCTTATAGGACCCATTATCAGGATCTTATGAATACAGTATAGAACGTTTTATTCCGGTTGAAGGTAGGGAATTTTTTGACACGTCAAAAAAGTGACGAAGTATTCTGCTTCGCGTGGTTGGTCAGAAAATTACTTTTTCCGGCTGGAGTCCTAGTTCCAAATCCCAGGTTTTGGTACAAACTTCGCACCACTGAAGCTCCATCGTGCGACGGCAATAGCATGCATTTTGGGCTCTCTATGACACAGCCAGTAACAAATAGCAGACAATAGTACGGAAGGCAGAAGTTGCGCAATTTAATGTGTGCAAACCAATATGTTGTTGGTTATAAATTTTCACTGTATTTGTCGCATTTCGCGCTCGTAACGCTACCGCAGATAAAGCGACATCGCCATAATAGATGGACGTACATTAATTTTCCAGCCACGAAAAATTTACAGAAGCCCAGCACCTACGCTACTAAGATTCATGATGTTAAGAACGTCGGAGATATTCAGTTGTTGCACTGACTTGCGCCAATGCGCCAGGTTCTGACTAAAATCCACATAACTCGCGTCTGTAATGTTGACAGCGGGCTGCAATTGGAAGGCAGCGTCTCGTATACGAATGGCTCACCAGAGGCCAGACAAGATCCAATGCTATCAATTAAGATTAGCAGCAACACCCATCATTGTTGGACAACAATGGAACAAGTGCCAACGTGTTCATATACTGTCGTATCTGGTACTGAAATACAACAGATCCGTCTTAAGGGTAAAAATCTATACAGAAATCAACAGTAATGTGAAGGTAAAATTTCAGTTGTTTCCATACATCACGCCTTGTAATGGCACAGAGGGCGTGACCTTAAAACTCCTTGTGTTCTCTTCCAGCAAGTAAGGTCAAGTAATAACACTTTGACCTGCATTCGATATCGAACCACGGGTCGGAACATCGGCTATCCAGACTGACGTGTTCTGTGGCTTCCCTCAGGTCCTTCAGATTCCTGGATAGTAAGAAATAAACACTACTTTCCCAAGCCTATCCGAATCACCATTCACCAACCATTCCACCCCTGAAGCTACACAGACCGATATACTGACAGTGTCGCTAAACAAACTGCAATGTGTAACCATTTACGTAATAAATACCCAAGCATTCTGGAAATCAGTACTTCATTGTCACGGCTAATCAGATTTATGTTGTAGGAAATGTTCGCCCTGGGAGCAAATTGATATGTCAATCATTGTTTAAACAGTGACAGTGGAGATGATAAAATTACCGCAACTTCCTGGGAATTGCAACCCAGCTGTTCGGCTACCAGTTAATCACTTTATTGGTCGAGGTACCTTGAGGGGGGAAAAATAACAAGAAATGCAAAAATTGTAAAATTAAATATTGGTGTTTGTGTGCGTGTGTGCATTTTGGTTTTGTCATGTAATGTAATCATAGAATTACTTCTCAATTCCGATGAAAAGAGTAAGCAGTTTCATCATTATGTTGACGGCTCAGGCACTTTCTACTGTTCGGTATATTGTATTGGCATTTCAGGTTCTGTTTTCGGTTTTCAGTTGGTCTCTCCACACGTCCTAGCCACTTACTGTGAAAGTTCATTATTTTTTATACTTGTTACTGACAATTACTCTATGACATCAACAGTACATTTATAATCCCTCAGTCCCTGTCCAACAGTCTACCAGAAGGTATTCATTTCTGTCGTGTGACCTTACAGTTTTTCTCCAAGTCAGAAGAATTGTGTGAAGACCATGCATGTCCTTTCCGTCTGGTTATGAGCTGGTATTACGGACTAATATCAACTTGGTGCAGGCGTTCTTTACAACAGTCCTCGAGCATATGTGAGTTTCATGAAAATCGACTCCATGAATCATTCTTCATTTAAGGGTGTAAATCATACTTCACTAAAGGACCTGAATCATACTTCACTTAAGGACGTCAATTATACTTTACTGAAGGACCTGAACCATATTTCACTTGAGGACGTAAATCATACTTCACTTTAAGGACCTGGAACATACTTTACCTAGGGACGTAAACTAATTTCTATTCGTTCTTTCTACATTCCTTCGCCGACAATGGTGAAATTCAGTATAGAAGATCTGCACGTACGAGGTAATATCCTTGATCTTCGGTTTCCTTATATCATTATAGTGAAAAGCAAAATTTACGAGAGGACGTAACTGAAGTTTTACTTACACTTCTCACGATTCTGATCCGATTTGCATAGAATTCAGTACACAAAATATCTACATAAATGTTCCGAGACGTTACAAGTTTCATTAAAAAAGGCGAATTGCAAGCCATACTTTCCCTGTACGCTTAAATACATTTATATCTTCACTGCCCATGTTCATATTATGAACAGGATTATATTCGCTAAGAGATATGCACATTTACAAGTGTACCGTGAAACCCTGTTATATTCTAAAAGTAAAGAACATCTTGGTAAACTCTGCGCTCTACGTCAACGAATACACCATTCGCCGTCTTTTTACAATAGTCTCACACCCAGGTACTTACAAAAGCAATCACTCTTTTCTGTTCATTTTTAGTGCAGCATTAAAATTTAGTGTCTATTTAGATACCAAAGCCTCTGTTTCAGCCTAACCAATCGATATATCCCACATATTCCGGTATAATGTTACCTAAACCAGCCAACCAAAGACTCGTATTATTTTCTCCCTTAAGGAGTTAAAATTTCGCAGTTTTCAAGGAATTGCCTGTCTTTAACAGAAATAGACAGCCCACTGCCATGAGTCACAAGTCCCCCCCCCCCGTACCCTATCATGACACTATTAAAATCAGTCCACATCCTCACACCTTGTTTTAAGTTCCTCTACAACTATACCTAAGTCACGTATTCAGTTAGGCTTTGCGGCTGCGAATATCTGTGCCGTTCCTGCTACAAGTCCATTTTCAGTGGCCAAGTGAACGGCTTACATCACTCTAGCACGTGCCAGTCTGTTGGCGATACACACAAAGTAATGAATGTCGCATTGCGCCACTTGTTTCAACCCAGTGTCTGTTACAGCGGGCTGCCCCTCTCTTTTGTAACACGTATCGGATATCGCTGCAGGACGCCATGGTTTGTATTCCAGTTGCTGTACTTCTAATATGGGTCAGATGGGCGACCATACAGCACGACTAAGGTAAAAGGTGTGTAAACTCTTTTATTCAAGACAAGAGTCGTTTAGCGTAAGTTCACTGCTTTGCCTAAATTTGTTCGCTACCAGCTGCGCGGTAATTCTGTACTCAAAGAGATTATTTTTTTTTTACAAGAAGTGTTTCATTTGCTGAGCAATTTGTTTTCTAAGTACGAAGCGTGGATACATTAATAGTCAAAACACTACCATACGGAGTGCTGAAAACTCACGTTTAATGTATGAAATTCCTTCGAATTCGTCAAAGTTTGGTGTTCGGTGTTCATTGTCTCGAAAACAAATTGTGAGACCATCGTTCTTTGAAGAGGCAATTTATGCGGAAATCTGTTGACCCAGTTCATTGTTCTACTGGAAGACAATGAACGGAACTGATGGTTTCAGCAAGATGGATAGATCTGCGAACAGGACAGCTTTCTTGCAGAACTTTTTCGGTGATCGCATTATCGGGCTTGGCTTTGGCCACCACGATCACCAGACCTTTCGCTACATGACTTCTTTCTGTGTGGATTTCTTAAAGAAACAGTTTACAGCAATAAAGAAATAAGCGTGGAGGACCTTGGACATAACAATGAACAGGCCGTTGCATGTTCTGGCCAATAAACTCTTCAAAAATTTGCCAAAGATACTGTGAAAATGGGGAAGATGAGATATCGTATTTTCAGCGTCTGCTGTAAACTACACATTGTTTGTCACATTCTTAGTTAATCTGAAAAAATAAAAGTAAAATAAATGGTGTGAACTATTGGATTGTTTTTTTTACGGTAGGTCTACGCGTTATACTTCGACAACAAGCCAACATCAGGCACTGATATTGGCTTGTAATTAGAGCCGAAACAAGTTGCCCGAGGAACAACAAAATGTTGCCCACAGTTGTGTCTGGCGTGTCTCATTCTTTTGTCCCCTGTTTTGCGTAACAAAACACGACGTCTCGCCAGGAGATTACGAACTGTTATTTGTGTGATACATTGACGGTGCATCGTATTTTAATAGTTCGTATTTGGCACGAGACTTCAAAGAAGCCTCTTTAATGGTCCTCAATTGTCACTCACTCGGTATCTTCAGTACCTAAATTATATTTGTCGCAGACACGCTGAATTACAAAATTAACACAATACTCAAGATAAAAGTAACAAGCAAGGAGTCACAGTGGTCACGCCGTGAGACAGTGACGCTACAATTCATGCAATGTTGACCGCCAACCCTAAAACAAAGCATTTACATCTGAAATGGAATATCTGTGTTACACATTAGTGTCTGCACGGTAGTTGCCCGGTAAAGGTAATGTGTTGCTGCGATCAGACGGGCTTCACAGGGAGCGGAATGCTTTGCACTATTAGTACCTTGTTACAGAGAATGTGTATGATATGATCAAACGCATAGTTTACGTGGATTGTGTATCACAGGGAACTGCGATTCAGTTTTGTTTTTCACAGCACGAAACTGGTGCGTTCACTGTGTTGTGTAATGATATTACAGGAAACAGGGCCATACTGACGGTAAAGCTGAGGATTGTATCATTATCATTATCACCACCACCGCCACCACCACCACCACCACCACCACCACCACTACATTCGTGTTCACGAGAAAAATATTTACCTTTTTATAAAACTTCACCCAAGATCCAATCATGGGTCCAGAATTTTTCCAAGAATCGGGGAGTCACCCCCAAATTCTAAGTGCCAGAAAGTGATTTCCAGGAATTTCCATGCCCAGGGCCCACAACTGTCCAGTGACCAGTAAAATTGAATGTTGTCTGGAGCTTTCAGTTCGATGCATGTGAATTTATACAAATTTTTGTACTTAAGAGCGGAAAAGCACAATAATTATGCTGAAAATTTGAGTCGCCACCGCAAGAAATTTAGTCGCCCAGATGAAGAGGCGCCCAGGTATTTTGCGCCCCTGGTCTAGTTTAATATCAATGCATCAGTCTCCAAGTTTGTCTATTGCTTTCAGGCTTTCAAACAAAGAACCCATGTACCTATTACATGTTATCTTTTATTTTCTAATATCCAATATGCAGGATCTGGCCTTTCCATTATCGCTCTATACGTATGAATGGATCTGATGATATCGACATGATGGAGACAGGCGCAAACCTCCCCCACCCCCCTCAGCATCCACAAATGCACACTACTGAACTCTGTCCAGATTTTATTCTGTAGTATCTGTATAATTTAGCGGAAAATGGCGATCGCACGGCAGTAAGAAACGATCTGTTTTCACTGTCAACCGCTTAGCCTGACTTCAGCACTTGAAAAATATAAATTAATTCCCTAAAAATGTACAAGAAAACGTACTACAATTGCCAGAGGCTGCAAGTCAGATGACTTGTCATGCAGCGCGCAGTTACACAGTCAATAAATGCAACATATTCTGTTTGGTGTATGCCAGAGGTTAAGGACTTCCCTGTAGGCATTAAGAGATCTTAATTATTATTCTTTTGTTTCCGCGTTATTCAGAAAAATCGATAGGAACGTATTAGAATTACTCTTTTTTGGCGCTTTCGAAAAATTGCGAAAAAGGACTATTAGCTTCGACATGCTTGTCCGTCTGTCCGTTTATCTGTCCGCATGGAACAACTTGGCTCCCAATGGACGGATTTTAATAAAATTTGATATGAGGATTTTAGGAAAATATTTTCAGAAAAGTCAAGTTTCATTAAAATCTGACAAGAATAACAAGCACTTTACATGAAGACCGATACACATTTTTTATCAAATATTGCTCAGATTTTTTTAGAATTAGAAATGTTCCTGGCAAAAGTTGTATTGGAAATCACAACACACATTTTATGTGCAATAAGGCTTTTCAAAAATAGTGCCGTTTAAGAAATTATGTGGAAAACATAGCACAGCCAGACAGGCCACAGATGACAATATGTTACATTCGCATTGCATGCTGGATACCTAAGGCTACAGACAAAATCCAAATAAATATTTCTTTCTTTCCAATGCAACAATGTTTCAACGGACACGCCTCAATATTACGTTTTATGCACATTAGCTGTCTCGTTGTAACTAGCTTCGACACTAAAATGGTCAGTTAACGTTAAATTCTCCATCTTTGAGGCTAATAAGTTCAAGGTCGCTACAAGATGGTGAAGTGTCATGAATATCAATGTATGAATAATAATACGAAAATAGGATTTCCTTTACCATCACTTTCCTTTTGGCCGCTAACAAAAAATACAAAAGGAAATAAATAAATATAAATTATTTTGTTGAGTTTCTGTTTTGGTTATTAAAGCTTTTCGGGGCGTATTCTTCTGCTTGTTTTTGGAATAGTAAGGGTTCATTAACAGTGCCTTACCACGGTATTACTTACACGTGCATATATTTATAACAAACACGTATCATACTTGTCATGTAGCAATTTATGTACTACAAGTTACATTTTGTATCATTTGCATGTGTGTCGGATCCTAATTCATACATGAAGAAATGAAATTTGATCGACATTTTAGTGCGGTCACGTGTCTGAAGTCCTTTAATTTGTGTCACAAAATATGCTGGTGGACAGATCTATAAGACAGAAGCACAAGCACGACCTTCACAATGTGCATTAATTTTACAAACTTCTTAAGAAAAACTTGTACAAAACCTGTGAACGGTTCATCAGTAGGAATTTCAGACCTCTAAAGTCGTAAGAAGGTCACAGATTGCCAGTGTCCAATTGTCCATTCAAAGATATGTTGGACAGAAGAAACAATTAAGTTGATTTCATGGACATTTTAAAACCAACAAATATTCAAGTAGTCTGTAATGTTTATCATTACATTAAACAGGACACTGGAGGGTACACAAGACTCAGCCAATTTATATAACACACGTTTCCTTTGATCAGTCTAACGTCAAGACTACACATTCGATTACATTAATTGATACAGACCGCCACGCGCATGATACGACACACACAGTTTCTTCCAAACTGCCGCATCTCAACATCTGATTCTATATTAACCGAAAAGTCCAACAACGTCGCTCAATTACAAAATAAACCATGTGCGCTAGGTACCAGGAACATCTTTGTTTGTAACATACTACTGTACCACGGTTACCAGTTCCCATCATTACCGGTTTGGGATGTCAAGCCACGTCCACTGCGATTACGGGGTTTTGACGTTACACTCGGTATACGATGGCATCCATTATTACCGGACTGTGACATCACAATATATGATACATCTGTTACTAAATAGTCATATTTAAATCAATCCTATCTTTGTATTAAATAAGTTTGTTGTTGTTGGTGTAGTGCATTGTTGTTAGAAAGCGTTGCTGAAAATGACGAAATGATAAATCACAGTGGTCAGCCTAATCACATTAGTAATGGCAGAATGTGCGTTGAGATTATATATCAAACATTCAGAAAGCAAAAACACTGAAATAAGAATTAGTGTAATTAGTTAATAAATCATCGTGAATTGAAAATGATGGAATATGCGACGGTTTAGCTCGTGGGTGTTATGTCGCCCCTCTTATAATGGGCACGTAGCTGGTGTATACATACAGAGACGGGCACGATAGATGCAGTCACGTGTTCGTGGCCGTTTTATAGACACAGACACGAGTAAGTTGCTGGTTTGTGCATAGTCACGAGTTCGTAACTGGTTTATAACTGCAGTCAGGGTACATGGCTGGTTTACACCTAGTAAAGGGCATGTACCTGCTTTATACCTACAGTATCAACAATATTCTGTAAATGAATAGTGATATAACGTCGAACAGTAATCAAGCGTGGCTCTTAATTGTATCAAACGAGTTACTACATTAAAAACTGAGTCGAATTATTGAGAAAATCAGCGAAAATGCATGAGTTGGACACGTACAGTACAGGGGAAAAGGTACCAGTAGAATACATAAAAATTTTTGTCGAGAAGGGACAGGAGAGAAAAAGATTTCGGAACGCTTCAAGGTAGATGTGATGATAATATTCAAATGAATAAGACCTAATAGAAGGTATAATTAGTGCAACTGTTTGAAGAGAGAGGCTCTTTGTGAAAACGGGGGGTTGAGTGGTGTCCTTAAATGGAGGGAAATTATCTTAGCAACTAATATTTTATCGAGAAAAGGTCTAATCTTCAGAGCGGCTTGAGCAGTTAGGTATAATCGAGGGTTAACCTTTGATGACTAAAATTAACCTGGATTGTACTTAAAGATCAGTTCGTACGGTGCAGTTGACACATTCAGCCTGGGCTGCAAAATTAATTAGTTAATGCAATGGAAGCAAGTAACGACTCTTGTTTTTAGACCCGTATAAAACATGAAAATGCATTCTCAGAACAGAAGGATGAATTCTTGAAGTTTAAAATGGTGATACATAAAGTAACCACTGGGTTTGAAAGGGTAAACAGAATGTTTACGGAAACGGTTAAACATTAAAATTTTCTAATTTGACATTCAGAGAACCGTGCATAGTGTTATATTCTTATAATAAAGGCCAACGAGATGCACTATTTCTCGACTTTATTTTGGTAAAGAACTCTACATGTTTCGGACAGATTTACTGTCCATCATAAGGAGTCTTAATACTGTACTCACAGCATTTGGTATTTGTCATAATAGTTATGTTGACTGTCTGCTAGCGAGGTCAGAATGTTTCATCCTGACCTCGCTAGCAGACAGTCAACATAACTGGCATAACAAATACTTATTACTGTGTATACAGTGTTGAAATTCCTGATGATGGACAGTAGATCTGTCCGAAATACGTAGAGTTCATTACCAAAATAAATTTGAGAAATAGTGAATCTCGTTGGCTTTATTATAAGAATTAAAATTTTCTTTTCCCGTATGGATTATACATAAAACGAACCTAACTTAACGTAATGAAAAAAAAACGCTACATTTTTCATTCTTCTC
>Ga0131853_10008960_pt1 | contig 18265 bp, 16 predicted proteins | sample TergutLab28metaG_FD_92764 | JGI IMG/M metagenome (GOLD analysis project Ga0131853, IMG submission 92764) | Labiotermes labralis P1 segment gut microbial communities from Petit-Saut dam, French Guiana - Lab288 P1 (version 2) (version 2) | ecosystem: Host-associated > Arthropoda: Insects >... | reverse complement strand
CCATCGTCAACATGTGCAAAAATAGCAACCCCAAGTCTTAAAAAGGATTCATACCGCCTCATCTCATTGACAAACCCCCTAAGCTCACGCCTAGCCTCCGCCTGATGCTCTCTTAATTCCCCTTGCTCTCTCAACAGCCTATTCTCCTCCTCAACCACTCTAAGCCTATTCTCTAACTCTCTTACCTGCTCTAATAACTCCCCAACCCTTGGGTCGTATATAACACAAGTTCCTGCACCAAAAGCCAAAACTGAAAATAACATTACTAATACCACAGAAAATACTGCTACTTTACCAATTATTTTTTTCATGAAAATCCTTCCTCCGTTACTTTAATTATATGACAGCTTACTGCTGTAAGTCAATTGAAATTAACAACAAATTACAACTAGCTTGTTGGCTTCTTATGTCCACCCATAAAGAACACCTCGGCAGTCCCAACAATTACAACATGGGTACATAGGCCTGTACAGCTATTTGCGTACTTAATATCCCAATTAGGGCAATTATGAAAAATGCAATCAATATTGATACTAGCAAATTTCCTTTGTTTAAATTTCTTCTGGTCTTCATGGTAAATCTCCTTTTGATTCATGATATTAATTTTGTTCTTTAAAAACCTCTAATACAGCTCCAGCAAAGACAGTCAACATAATCTGCTATAGTTACATCCCATCCTTTTGCCAGTAATATATTTGAAATCACAGTGTCACCCACCCACCAAAATATGTCGGTTCCAACTACAATGATATTTCTTCTATCTGCCCTAGCACAAAATGCCCTATAGTTGATTCTTTTTTTATACATCGAATATAAAATGCCATTTCTTTCAAAATATACTGTGTCATAATTTATCCAATGTGTACTCCACTCATCAAAAATAATACCAGAAGTAAATTGAAAAAAAACACCCGCGCCTCGAGAAAACCCTATCCCAACATCTCGCCCTGTTAAATTCTTTAATTTAATCTCAACCACAAAATAATCTCCATAAGAAACAGTGGTATTATCCACAGAAGCATGCAATGCAAAGTTCCTACACTCACTAAACGCCCAATCCAACTCCTCAAACATAGCAACCAAATCAGCTACAGCCCCCTTAACAGCCTCAAGTGCCTTATCAACTTCATCCTTACTAATCGCCTCATCTATTGCATCCAAACCATCGTCAACATGTGCAAAAATAGCAACCCCAAGTCTTAAAAAGGATTCATACCGCCTCATCTCATTGACAAACTCCCTAAGCTCACGCCTAGCCTCCGCCTGATACTCTCTCAGCTTCTCTTGCTCTCTCAACAGCCTATTCTCCTCCTCAACCAATCTAAGCCTATCCTCCAGCTCTCTTACCTGCTCTAATAATTCCTCAACTCTTGGGTCGTATATTACACAAGTTCCTGCACCAAAAGCCAAAACTGAAAAGAGTATTGCTATTGCCATACCTAAAATTAGAATTTTCTTTTTCATAATAATATCCTCCTGTATAGATACAACTTAAAGTGGTAAAAAGTTACAAATTTGTTTCAGCGATTTTCTATTGGCTGAAAATCTTTGTTCAAAGCTATATTACCATTTAATTTTACACAATATTAAACGCTGCTGTCAATCAAAACTAAACTTGCTTTTGCTAAAAGCTTGTGTGAAGAAATGAACAATAACAAAAAAACACATTAAAACATTTGACAGTCAAATAAAAATGGCATATAGTGATAAAATGGATAATTGTACGATAAATATTGTGCTTGTTGGTTCAAGCGGAAACATGGGACAAAATGTTATAGCTCAGGCAAAAAATTTTGCCAATGTAAATTTGATTTGCGTAGACCCAAACAATAAAACAGGGTATACTAGTCTTAGTGCTGTCAAAGAAAGGGTTGATGCTGTTCTGGACTATTCTCACTTTTCAGCTTTGGACGGCATTTTAGATTTTGTTCAAAAAAAGACCTGCCCGCTGATAATTGCGACTACGGGTTATTCTGAAAATCAGCTGGAAAAAATTGAAAAGAGCGCCAAGACTGTGCCTATTTTTAAGGCCAGCAATTTTTCAACCGCAGTCAATAAGTTTATGGACGCGGTGGCAAATTTTTCTAAAAGCTGGGACGGCGACATTGAAATAATTGAAACGCACCATATTAAAAAAGCAGATGCGCCAAGCGGCACAGCGATTACTATCGCCCAAAAAATTGTGGCGGCAAGGGGCAAAGGCAAGGTGGTGATGTATAGGACGCATGAAAATGCTAAGAGGACTAAAGACGATGTGTATATCAGTGCTGTGCGCGGCGGAGTTGTGCCGGGCACGCATGAGGTCAGATTTTTTTCTGATACCTGTGAGGTGAGCATGAAAGAGGTTGAGTACGGAAGAAGCAGCTTTGCCAAGGGTGCGATTGAAGCGTGTGTTTGGATGAAGAATAAGAAAGCAGTCGGGAAAGTTTATAGCATGAATGATATGTTGAAATAAATGCTTCTTTAATAAATTAAAGACGCAGTATCGTATAATTACATAATATTAAAAAGTTTTTTGCTTAGCTTTTTTAGAAAAAAGGTAAGAAGGAGATAATAAAAGATGAACAACATCCTATTTGAGGGCATTGCCCCGGCACTAATCACTCCGTTCAAAAACGGCGAAGTAGACTATCAAGCATTGACAAAAATCCTTGACTATCAAATAAAGAACGGCGTAAAAAATCTGGTTGTGCTTGGCACTACTTCAGAGGCATCAACATTGACCTTTGAAGAAGAGGATAAAATAATTGCATTTATCAAAAAAAGCGTGCCTAAGGGGACAAAGCTGATTATCGGAACAGGCAGCAATGATACGCTGACTGCAATCAGACGCAGCATTGATGCTAAAAACATGGGAGCTGACGGTCTTTTGATTGTTACGCCATATTATAATAAATGTACGCAAGCAGGGCTTATCAAGCACTATACTCAAATTGCAGAAGCCGTCAAAATCCCTATCATTATATACAATGTTCCGTCAAGGACGGGCTTTAATATTGAGCCTGCTACGGCTTTAGAGCTGTCTAAAAATCCTTATATTGCAGGCATCAAAGAGGCGGGCGGAAATATTCAGCAAATTCAAAAGCTGTTTCATTTGCTGGATGGTAAAATGGCTGTATACAGCGGCGATGATGAATTGGATTTTATTATGTTTAGCATGGGAGCAAAGGGAGCTATCAGCGTAACGGCAAATGTAGCGCCTAAGCAAAAATGTGAGTTGTTTGATTTAATTAAAAAAGGCGACATGGCAAGGGCGCTAAAAAATCACAAAAACTTATATGAATTAAATAAAGTGCTATTTTGTGAGGTAAACCCCATTCCTGTCAAGGCGGCTTTGCATCATTTAGGTTTATGTGATAATGAATTGAGAATGCCACTCACTCCCATTGAAGAAAGCAACAGAAAAATCCTGGCAGGGGTCATAGACAATGCTCTTAAATAATAACCTAAAAATAAATGAAAGGGGACATTTGGTGTTTGCAAATGCAGACACCTCTCTTTTAGCCAAAGAATTTGGCACTCCGTTAAAGGTGCTGGATAAGCAGGGGATAAAAAACAACTGCAAAATGTATTTGGGCACCTTGAAAAAATGCTTTGGCAAGGGTGCAACTGCTGCATATGCCTCTAAAGCGTTGTCTTTTGTAAAATTAATGGAATTGATAAAAGACACAGGAATGAGTGTGGATGTGGCAAGCATCGGAGAAATTTACACAGCATTCCTGGCAGGCTTTGATATGAGCAAGGTCTATTATCACTCTAATTATAAATCAGAGCAAGACATAGATTATGCCATAAATAAGGGCATAGGTTATTTTATGGTGGATAATTTTGAGGAATTGGATGCCATAAATAATAGGGTAGAGGCTCTTCGGAAAGCAAAAAACGACACAAAAAAACAAAAAGTTATATTAAGAATCGCCCCCAATGTGTCTGTTTATACACATAAGAAAATAACAACAGGAATATTGGACACGAAGTTTGGTGTGTCCTTGTACAAGGCTTGGGATTTTATTAGAAAGGCTCAAAGCCTTCCCAACCTGATACTAGAGGGCTTGCATTGTCATATCGGGTCTCAAATTTTTGAAATTGAGCCGTTTATTGAAGCGGCAAAAATAATGCTCAGATTGATAGCTGACACCAAAATCAAGATAGAGAAATTGGTACTGGGCGGTGGCTTTGCAGTAAGATATGTTGATACGCAAAAGAGCATGGATTATGCTAAGCATATAATGGATTTGAGTACAGCTATGAAAGAGGAGGCAAATAAGCTGCAAATTACTATTCCTAATATTGTGCTGGAGCCGGGCAGAAGCATTGTCGCAGAAAACGGAATAAGCTTATACAGCGTGGGTGTGGTTAAAGAGGTTGAGGGCATAAGAAATTATGTGATAGTGGACGGCGGGATGACGGACAACCCCAGATATGCTTTATATGAATCCGTTTATACTGTATACAATGCCTCAAGAATGCATGAGCCGACGGATTATGAAGCGACAGTGGCAGGCAGGGCATGCGAAAGCGGGGATTTGATTGGGGAGGGCTTTAAGATAGCAAAGCCTAAAAAGGGAGATTTGCTTGCAGTTATGACAACGGGAGCATATACCTATTCAATGGCTTCAAATTATAATAGATTTTTAAGACCGAGTATTGTTATGGTAGATGAGAAAGGGGATGCGGAGTTGGTGGTTAGAAGGGAGAGTTTAGAGGATTTAATGAAGCTGGATATAAAGTAGCAAAGTATGTTTTAGCGTAGGGGCGGATGTCCTCGACCGCCTGTTGCTAGTATTATAATCACAACAACAGGCAGGCGAGGACACCCGCCCCCTATGGTCTTAACCACAATAAGGAGAAAAATAAAAAATGAACAAAATAAAAATCGGAATTGTCGGGGCAAAGGGCATGGTAGGAAGCACCATGGTGTCTTTGCTTCAAAACGAATATGAATTAAAAAATGCTGAATTGGTTTTATTTGGCAGGGCAGATGAAAAAATCGGTGATTTAACAATCCATGAGCTATCAGAAACTAATCTTAAAAAAATCAAGCCTGACTTTTGCCTTTTTGCAGGCGGAGGCGATGTGTCAAAGGTTTTTGCACCCATCGTGGCAAAATTGGGCGGCATTGCTATAGACAATTCAAGCGTGTTCAGGATGCAAAAGGATATTCCTTTAGTTGTGCCTGAGGTCAATGCACACCTTCTTAAAAATATCAAGAGCAAGGGCGGTGCAATTATTGCAAACCCAAACTGCTCTACAACGCAAGCAGTAGTCCCATTAAAGCCGCTAGATGATGCGTTTAGAATTAAGCGCATAATTTATTCAACCTATCAGGCTGTCTCAGGCTCAGGAAAGGGCGGCATAGACGATTATCACAACACAAAAAACGGGGGTAAAAACCAATTTTATCCTCACAGAATTTTTGGCAATCTTATCCCTCAGATTGATGTCTTCATGGATAATAATTATACCAAAGAGGAGATGAAGATGATTGATGAGACCAAAAAGATTTTGGAGCGGGATGACCTGATGGTTACTGCAACCTGTGTCAGAGTGCCTATTGTCAGTTGCCACTCAATTTCTATGAATGTTGAATTTGAAAAAGCTGTGAATAGAGATGAAGTAATCAAAGTGCTTAAAGATGCAAAAGGCGTGGTACTGATTGATGACGATAAAAACAACAATTATCCTATGCCCATAAATAATGACGGAGTAGACACTGTGGGAATTGGCAGAGTGAGGATAGACACAAGCAATCCAAAAGCGATTAATTTCTTTTGCGTAGCCGATAATTTGAGAAAGGGTGCGGCGAGCAATTGCATTCAGATTTTGCATGAGATAGTTGGCAGTTAGAGCTTGGGTTTTTTGTAGGTGAAAGCTGTGTTTTGGCATGCTGTATTTAGCACATTATATATGACAAATATTTAACACAACCAATGAAAAAACTCTCAAGGCGCATTATTTCGTCTTGAGAGTTTTTTGGTTATAAAGTGAATTTTTATCCAAGCCAAACAACATTTGAACCTGCAAGCCAACCGTAGTGCCACCCGCTATACGCCTCAATACGCCCCTCAATATATATAGTTTGCATACTTGTCCAGTCGCTAAACGCCCAACTTCCAATAGTTGTAACAGAAGCCGGAATGGTTATGCTGGTCAGACTGATCGTTCTTCTAAACGCCCGACTCCCAATAATTGTAACAGAAGCCGGGAGGGTTATGCTGGTTAAACTTGTTGCGCCCACAAACGCACTATGACCAATGCTTGTCAACTGACTGCCTTCTTCAAATATTACAGTAGTTAAACCTCTTGCCCAACTAAACACATTGTCTCCAATGCTTGTTACAGAAGCAGGGATAGTTATGCCGGTCAAATTTATTGCATGATTAAACGCACTGTTTCCGATACTTGTCAGCTGACTGCCTCCTTCAAATGTTACAATAGTCAATCTTGTTGCACTCATAAATGCCCACCTACCAATACTTGTTACAGAAGCAGGTATGGTTATGCTGGTCAAATTTGTTGCATTCCTAAAAGCACCAGTCCCAATATTTGTAACAAAAGCAGGGATTACTATTGTTGACTGCTCAAGACCTAATTCGGTTAGACCTGTTATTACATTATTCTCTATATAGAAAAAATTATAATTTACCGATGGCGTATCGTTGCAACTGCCCGCTCCTAACGCAAACACGCTTGCAGCAACCATTGACATCACAAGGATTAAAAAAACTAATTTCTTTTTCAATTTTGTTTCTCCTTAAATAAATGAATTATATATATCATATTTTTGTTTTCGTGTCAAGTGATATTTGCAAGATATATTCTGAATTGAATATGAATTATGAACTAAAAATTCTTAAAAAACTGTTGACTTGTCTGTTTGAATTGTGTATTATGAAAGGGAAGATTTTTGAGGGTACTAAAATTTCGTAATACAGTTAATAAGTTATTTATTGGAAACACCCGTAGGGGCGAGCATTGCTCGCCCGCAAAGACCCGCACTTAAAAGGGAATTTTTGTATAATGATGATTTGCTCGGGCGAGCATTGCTCGCCCCTACGGTTTAACAAAAATATCACGAATGTTTAGCACCTCCGGATTTTTATTTCAAACACAGGAACCAAATATAATGAGCATAACAGTAGCTAAATTCGGCGGGACAAGCCTTGCCACAAAAGAAAACTTTGAAAGGGTCAAAGCAATCATTTTTTCTGACCCAAACCGCAGTATCATAATAGTGTCTGCCCCCGGCAAGCGCTTTATTGACGATACAAAGATTACTGATTTATTAGAGAGAGTGGCGGGTCGTTATTCTGAACTGGGTCAAGACTTTAGGGATGATATTGTCATGCTGGGTGAATATTTTATGGCAAAGGCGATGGCAAACGCTATTGGCTTTGAGTTTGTGGATATTCAAAAAACAGGCGTCATCAGCTTTGATGAAAACGGAGAGGTGGATTTGAAGGCTTGCTCAAAGGCTTTTGAAAAGTTTAAGGGCAAGAGACTGGTTATTCCCGGTTTTTATGGAAGAATGCCAAACGGACAGGTAAAAACTTTTTCAAGAGGCGGCGGAGATATAACGGGCGGCATTGTGGCAAATATTGCCGGTGCGGATTTATATGAAAACTGGACAGATGTGGGCGGATTTTATTCATCCGACCCAAATAAAAGCGGCGATGCAATGAATATTCCGTTTTTGTCCTATGAGCAAGCAGCATCTCTTTGCAACAGCGGCGCAAGTGTGCTGCATCCGTCCTGTATTCCGTTTGCAGAGGCTAAGAAAATTCCGATTAGGGTATTAAATACCTTTAACACAAGCCAAAGAGGGACGCTTATTGCGGCAAAAACAGAATATAAAAAGCTGACAGAATAAGGATTACAGCTTCTAAACTCTAACCGCAAAACACCAACAAAACTATGGACAATCAAATAAAACAACTAATTGAAACTTTTATTGAATACAGAAACCTTTTGACTCCGATACAAAGAAATTTGGCGGACTTTTTGTCAAGCTATGAAGAGGTTAAAGCCACCATAGAGCAATTATCCCTATCCTTTGAGGGTGATTTGCAAAAGCAGCTTTTATCAATGTTTGACAGGATGGAAAAGGAATCCAAAAAAGCCGGTGAGCTGGCAGGTCAAATTGACAAATTGTCGGTCTCTACGGACAAATATTCAGGCGCAATAAGCCAGATAAGCACACAGTTTTCTAAAATTGAAGCACGGCTTAGCACCCTTGTGGAGCTTGACAAAAGGGCAGGCGAGCAGCTGTCTAAAATTGAGGCTATTACTGAAGAAAAGCAAAAGTCATACAACTTAAAGGAATTACAAGCTGCACTTGACGGATATAATAAGGATATTCGGCGGGTAAGCGAGTTTTTGAATAAAGATATTGCAGATGTGATGATGGAAAACAGCAGGCAGTTATCTGAAATCAGAAAAGGAATAGACGGGATGGTTAAAGAACAAGGCGGTGAGAGTCTAAAAGAGCTGTTGTCTACTCAAAAAGAAAGTGCGGCGTTTTTAAAAAGGATAGTTGAAGACAAGGATATAAATGAAGCATATTTGTTTGAGGTGCTGGACAGATGGGCAGAAAGCAGAAAGGTCAAGAGAAAATAATGCGGTGAGATTCTAAATGCTCGTGAGATTTATCACCCGTTTATATTAATCCTATGCAAGCAAACAACAACAATAACCAAATACTTGACTTTATCCGTCTTGATAATGAGGCGGAATTTTCAAAAGCTATTCAAACCAACAAAAATAAATGCCTGTCGTTCGGGCGGTTTCCTATTTTATCCTTATGCTATATTTATGCTGCTAAAAAAATCATAAAAAAACATGAGAAGCGGCTGTTAAGGATTGATGAATATAACAAAATTGAACTAGAACCGCTTGATGCTTATAGTGTGATAAAAGATAATTCGGGGACACTTTTAAGGCAAATTCAGCATTTAGAAATAATCTGTCCGTTAGTTGTTTTGGCAATTTTAGATAAGGCCGGCAAGATACAAAAAATCATTTCAAGCGCAAACAGCCCAACAGCTGATGCCCTCGATATCACCGGCACTCAAAAAGACCTGATTATAAAAATTTTTAAAAGCAAACGGGGCAGCGCCAGCTTTGACGAAAGCAGCAGCCTAATTACCCCGCGCAAGAAGCTAAAACGCTTGCACAAAATTCTGCTATCCGCCGCCGCTCTTGCCCTCGCATTAATAATAGCCACCCCCATCACCACTGTCCATTTGATAAACCAGCGCGGACACGGCACACATGATTCTCCCTTTCGCATCCGCACCGCTGATGAATTAATTGCCGCTTCCCACCAACAAAACACCTATTTTATACTCCGCTCTGACATAACCCTGCCTTTTGGTTTCTCAATAGACTATTTTCTTCCCACCCTAAACGGCAATAACCATACAATAAATTCACCGCAAGGTATTCCCATTGCCCACACGCTTAAGGGTACAATAAAAAATCTAAATTTCACCTCAATCCGTGCTACTCCCATAATCTATCATAATTACAACACCGGGCTTTTGCAAAATATTACACATAATATCGCAAACGCAAATGACCCGGCCGCCCGCACAATAACCCAAGCGACAGGCATGGCGCATGAAGAGGACATAGGCAGGCTTGGGCTTGTCGTCAAAATCAATGACGGAACAATTTCAAGCCTTGTTGCCAATATTTATGCAGACATAACAGCAACCTTTTCATCTCACTATTATGAAAGCTATATCGGGGGGATTGTTGCTCAAAACAGAGGTACAATCAATAATTCTGTGCTAAACGGGCATATTAATTTTAGGTCTGACGGCATTGGCGAGGTTTTTTTTGGAGGAATTGCCGGCAGAAACATGGGCACAATCCGAGATAACAGCCGTGTGACAGGAGCAATCAGCGTTTATAATGCAAGTGTCGGCGGCATTGTCGGGCTTAACGACGGCATCGGAGACATTTTTGATAGTATAATGAGCGGACAGCTTGAGCTTAAAATAAACAACTCTTTTTATGCATTGTATGCAGGAGGAGTTGCAGCCTTTAGTGCAGGGGGATGGGATAGACAGAGTAAAATTGTCGGAAACAGAGTTTTGGGAAATATCAGGGTCTATGATATGGAAGAAAGCAATAGGCACGGTGTATTTGTCGGAGGTGTGGCAGGCTTTAGCGGCGGGCTTGCTGATATGGGAGGAGGCATTGTTTTTGTTCCGAGAGAAGGGGTGTTGATTGAGAATAATATTGTGAGCGGGGTTGTTTGGGCAAATACCGGGCTTGACGATGCGGTCATAGTTGCAGGGCTTATAGGACTGACTAATTCAATAAGAAACGGCAGAGACGGTGACAAATTGTTTTTGCTGGCACAAATGAGAGGCAACATATATGGCGGAACTAATGATGCACTGATGGCGGCGCTTGTTACGCGCTATGTGGTTGACGGTTATTTAATTGCTGTGCCGGACGGATATTATTTAAGGACAGTATTGATAGCCCAGGTTTTGCTGGTTAGCAGCATTTGGGGTCTGCTTGATTAGATGCGGCGTTGCTTTTGGTATTAAGAGCATTTTTTATGCTTTATGAAGACAGGCTATCGCTAAAACATACACCTAAAATCGTTTGACATAGCACTAATGTATATAGTATTATATAATAGCTTTGGCGACTATTAATAGTCAAAGTAATATTCGGAGGAAATAAATTTATGAAAAAACTTATTGTGATAATGACTATTTTCTGTTTTCTTATTGTCGGTGCATTTGTTATGTCTGCATGCGATAAGGTTGACCCTGACCCTTGCTACAATTGCGATGGCTGCGAATACTGTGATACAGATGTCCAAAGAGAGTGGGGGGCTTGGGTGGTAACTACAGCGCCCGGCTGCACTACTGCCGGTGAAAGAACCAGAACCTGTCAAAATGATTCTCGCTTTATTCAAAGAGAGCCTATTGATCCGTTAGGACACAATTTTCAAGAGTGGCAAGCAATGGATAGCCTTTATGCAAACCGCGTCCTAATTCTCCAAAGCTTTGCAGGTCAGTCTAATCATATTGAAAATGCTTTAAGCGACCATTTTGATTTGACTGTACTTCGTTTGACTGACGCTCCTGATACTGTCAACGCTTTAAAGCAATGGGATATGATAATCCTTTTAGGTATAAATTATAATTCAATGTCAACTGAAATGGCGGAAGCACTGTATGAGTTTGTCTATGTTTATGGCGGAGGCTTGCTGACTTCCGGCGCCGGAATAATTGACGGTGATGATCCGCTTTCTCAAATGAAACCTTTTTATGCAACTGAAAGCAGCGTCACTTTTGGCATGTTTGATCTAAGTGTAGCTGTGGACGGCCACGATGAATTGTTGTTTATTGACAATTTTTATAGCGCCGCCAAAAAAACAGGGGCATATTTGCACGGACATATTGAGGGACATAGCGACGGCTATCCTATAGGCTTTGTAGATTGGGGCTATGGCGAGGGAAGAGTAGGCAGCTTTTTAAGCAGATTTTATAGTAGTTGGGGATCACACTTTTTTACAAACCTAACAACAGGCAATGATGCTATAGCTTTTTTGATTGAAAGGGTTAATGCATTGATGCCATTATATAATATGAGAGGGGCGACAGAGCAGAGAGTATGCAATAATTGCGGGATAAGAGAAGAGAGATAAATGCCTTGCTTTTTTATCTTACTGACCGCTGGCTTTAGACATTATGCTTTATAGGCATTGAAACATTTCTGGCATAAAAACATAAATGCTTGCTTTTCTGCCAAAAAAGGTTTGATACACAAGCTTCCCTCGCTTAACTAGGTTTGGCTTTTTTGTCATCCAAGCCTTTTTTAAAAATCATTAAAAAGAATAAAAAAATAGTATAGGGGGACAATGCTTATATCCTCTCTTAATTTTTGTTTTTGAAATGCTAATGATATTGTGTTGATAAATAAAATCTTTTTATCAACATTGTTAATAAAAATGTGAACAAGCCGGTATGTTTTTTTTATTATATGAATTTTCTTGTGCTTCGTCAGCTTTTCAGGCTCAAAAGCCCGCACTTTTTTCCCGTTTTTTTGTTTTAATTGGTCTTTTCTTCTTGCTAATTTAAATAGCTACTTCATTTTTTAAAAGGCTTTCATTTTTTGTTAATTTCTGTTTATAGCTTTTCAACACTCTTATTTTAAATTATTCACAATATATATTATAAATTTATATAAATAATACTATATATTGTGTTATTAATATTTGTTGATACTATACTACTATAACAACTATCAATATAAAAAATAATATATAAAAGGAAACTATTAAGTGTCAATTAATCAAATGATTATTGCTAATGCTGCAAACGGAGCGATATCCATAATAAGGCTGTCAGGCAGTGGTGTAATAGAGCTATTAAAAGATTGTATTTATATAAATGATAAAAAATGTTTGTTTCATGATAGAGAGCTTAAAGAGCGGCATTACTCTTTGTCTGATTATGCTTTTTTACAAAAAGGTATGCTGCAAAAAAGCAGGTTTAAGGGTGGTGAGGTTGAAGACAGTGTGATGGTCGTATATTTTGAGGCGCCAAAGAGTTATACCGGAGAGGACATGGTTGAGATTCATGCGCACGGAGGATCCGGAATTACCAGTTTAATTATTAAATATTTTATTGAAAAAGGGGTGAGGCTGGCAGAAAACGGAGAGTTTACTAAAAGGGCATTTTTGAACGGAAAGCTTGATTTATCCGAAGCAGAGGGTGTTTTGGCTTTGATAAATTCAGGAACGCAAGTGCAGGTGCAAAATGCATATAAACTGCATAGCGGTGTATTAAAAGATAAAATTGATAAAGTTTTGATTGAATTGAAAGAAATTATAGCCAAAATGTCGGCGGCAATTGATTATCCTGAGGAAGGTGTTGAAGAGGATACAATAACAGAGGTTGAGAAAAAACTAAAAAATATATTGGATGAAATAAATAAACTGAAGGATAGCTTTTCTGAGGGAGATATAATTAAGAACGGGGTGGATGTGGTGCTGACAGGTGATGTAAATGTAGGAAAATCGTTAATTCTAAATGCATTGGTGGGCAATGATAGCGCTATAGTAACAGACATTGCAGGAACAACAAGAGATATAATTAAGGACAGCTATCAATACAAAGGCTATAAATTTAATATATTTGATACGGCAGGAATAAGGGAGAGCGAGGATATTGTTGAGAAAATTGGAATAGAAAAAGCAAAAAACATAATTGAGCAGGCTGACATAGTTTTAAATGTAATAGACATAACTGCAAAAAATAAGCAACCAAAAACAAACAGTCAAAATACTATTTTAGTAGAAAATAAAATGGATTTAGTTAATGATTCAACGGACGATCATCAGCCGGCAACCAACCATCATATTAAAATTTCCGCTCTAAAAAATATAAACATTGATGCTCTAAAAGAAAAAATCTACAATAAAAGTATAAATTTCACACATAATGACATTGTTCTAACAGAAAAAAGGCATTATGATTGTGTTTTCAGATGTAATGAAGCGCTTAAAAATGCTATAAAAAACATAAAAACAAACAGCACTGACCTTGTTTATTCTGATTTAATGGTAAGCTATCAAAGTATAGCAGAGATTACCGGAATAATTGTAACCGATGAAATAATAGATGAGGTATTTTCTAAATTTTGTGTAGGAAAATAAATTAAGTGATAGAGAAAAACAAAAAAGCTTTCTTTGATTATGAAATTGAAGAAAAATACGAAGCAGGCATCGTATTAAAGGGTTGGGAGGTTAAATCCATCAAGGCAGGAGAGGTGTCGTTGAAGGAGAGCTTTTGTTTTGTTTTTAAAGGAGAGCTTTTTTTAAAAAATGCCCATGTTGCTAATTATAAAATGGGAGTCAGCTTTGAAGCACAAGACCCGAGAAGAGATAGAAAATTATTGTTGAACAAAAGAGAAATAAACAAATTGATAGGCAAAATAAAAGAAAAAGGATTGACAGTTGTCCCGCTTTCATTATATTTAAAAAAAGGAAAAATAAAGCTGGAAATTGCTCTTGCAAAAGGCAAAAAATTATTTGATAAAAAGCAAGCCCTAAAAGAAAAGGATATAAAAAGAGAAGCTGAAAGAGAAATGAAAAGCTTTAAATAATAAGATATCTGCTCTAAAAAAAACCTAAGCTCTTTAAGCTGCTATTTAAAGGGCTTTTTTCAAGCAAAAAAGCGTGAATAATTGTGAAAGCTTTGTGAAAAAATGTGAAAAAATAGTGTACAACAGAAAAAATTTATAATATAATATTATAAGGAGGTGATTAATATGGCAAGGATACTTATCGTGGACGATGAAAAAGAATATAGAGATGTTTTAAGAGAATATGCACAGAAAGAAGGGCATCAGGTATTTGAGGCGATAGATGGTATGGATGCAATTGAGGCGGTTTCAAACACAAATTTTGATATAATAATAACTGATATAGCAATGCCTAAATTAGACGGATTTTCTGCTGTTCAGGAAATTAAAAAAATCAAAGATATTCCCACAATAATAATAAGTGACAGAGCTGAAGAATATGATAAGCTGCTTGGTTTTGATATAGGAATCGACGACTTTATAACCAAGCCGTTTTTTCCCAGAGAGGTCATGGCTAGAGTAAAAGCAGTTCTTCGGCGCACCAATAAAAACAATAAACAGGTTTCAACTGACGGACTGGAGATTAATATTGCAGCACGCTCTGTGTATATTGACGGCGAAAAAAGTGAGCTTACGCCAAAAGAATATGAGCTGTTGTTTTATCTTGTAGGCAATTCGGATGCTGCGGTTTCAAGAGAGAAGCTATTGACAGAGGTTTGGGGCTGGGACAAGGATTTTTATGGTGATGAAAGAACGGTGGACACGCACATAAAGATGCTGAGAAAAAGCTTGGGGAAATATAGAGATAAGATTCTTACGCTTAGGGGACACGGGTACAAGATTGAGTTATAGTGAGGACATCGGTTATATTTTTAGTATTCAAATAATATTTAATTGCTTAATTGTCTTGACAGACACTATATAGAGGTATTATAATCATAATATGAAAGTAATATTATTAAAAGATGTAAAAGGGCAGGGAAAGGCCGGCGAAGTTATTGAAGTCAGCCCGGGCTATGCTAAAAACTTTTTGTTGCCGTCCGGTGCTGCCAAAGAAGCAAGCGCGTCAAACCTTAACACTATTAAGCTTCAAAAAGAGGCAGATGACAGAAAAAGGGCAGAAGAAAAAAAAGAGGCTCTTGAATTGGTTGCAAAAGTCAAAGGAACAGTGCTAAAAATTGCTATTAAAGTAAGCGAAACGGGCAAGATTTTTGGTGCACTGACTTCGGCAATAATTTCTGATGAACTAAAAAAGATTGGGATTGATTTAGACAAGAAAAAAATAGTGCTAAATGATCCAATTAAAATGATTGGCGTATATGACCTGACAATAAAGCCGTATGCAGAGGTAAGCGGTATTTTAAGGATTGAGGTTGTCGGTGGATAGCGGCAAAGGGCTTATTATAAACGAGCATTCTAAACGGGCAGGCTGTTAGTTGGTCGGCAGTTGTAATAGTGGCGGACTTTGTTCGCCTATTTTTACTTTAGTCGGAGATGCCTTTAGCGGATGAGCAAAGCTTATCTTGGTGAAGCTTGTTATAAAACAAAAAGGGCGGCAATATTGCCGCCTTTTTAATAATTAAAATTAGTATTCAAATTCATCAAACCAGCTAAGTGTCAACAAATAATCATCAACCGCTTTCTTTAGTTATCAAGAACTACACACCTCTGTTTATATATTCAACTAGCGAGAATACCTGTGTATAAATAGGAAAGTCTGCATAAAAGCTGCTGCCGCTTACATGAGAATGCGTGACCACCTGAAGCAACACCTTTCTCAAAGCAAAATCAGACATACCCGGATTGTATGGATGGTCAGAGGTTTCAAAAGCACTGAAATATAACTCAATATCCGTTCCGCGCCTGTTTCCATCAAGCCTTAGGGTTGTTCTTGTGGCAATACTAGGATGCTCAATCGCCACACCGCCATCTCTATACAAAACATTGTCAGGCACTACAAAGTGACCTTTAATAAAATTGTTGAAATCAGTGCGGCTGCTGTATCCGCCAACTCCATACCATTTTGAGGTTGCTCTTCCTTCAGCTCCATACCGCCTTAGAGGATGCCGCCCTGCATCTGTCACTTGAGTGATACTCATCGGTCTAATTCTATTATCAGCCATCAAATCATTTAAGGGCAAGAAAAAATCAATTGACTGTTGTCCGCCTGCACTTGTAGAATTTAATGCTCTCAATAAAAAGAACAGATATTCATTGCAAACACCGCTTGCGTTTGCAATGCTTCTTGTGTTGAAGCTAATCTCATTAATATCACTATAATAAACCAAAAATGCTTGTCTGTCACTTGTCCTATAATCCGCCCACAGCTGATGCGACCCGTTGCTTTGCCGCCCTCCTTGTCCAAGCGTATTATTCATTTCTGCCCACCTAAAGCTAAAAACCGGTGACAAATTTAGACAATTAGTTTCAAACACAGTATAAGAAATAATGCGCTCAGCCCTTTGGATTTCTCCTTCATCCTCATCATAAATCACCTCTAAATACATTTGTATAAGAGTATGGTCTTGATTGGGTACAACCCTAGGAATATTATTTCTTGCGTTGGTGCCTCTCAAAGAAGCGGGGACTAAAGAGGAATTTAATTCGCCGGGAAACTCTAGTGAATAGCCCTGTCTTAGGATATAAGAAACAGAAGATTCATCCGGGTTGTTTATTAATTCTCTAACAAACTCTCCGTCATAAATAGAGTTGCGATAACGGCGCACCTCAAAAACAGACCGCTCATAAATCTGATGGGTACCGGCGCTCCAAGGAATAGGGTCAATAAGTCCCACAGTTATTACCTGACCCGGCCCGCAGGCAGCATTGGAAGGAATAAAAGCGGCTGTCAAAAAAAGTACAGCAAAAACCACGACTAATTTTTTGATTAATTTTTTCATACAAAGATATTCTAACATAAAACAATTTGAATATCAACTAAAATTATGTTATAATTATAAAAGTGAAAAGTTTTTGTACATATACAGGTGCGATTAAAAATCTAGCTGATATACTTGATAAAAGGCGAATAGATTTATCAATTAAGCATGTTATTATAGTTCCTGAAAAATATACTCTGCTAACAGAGCAGGCGATTTTTGACAATTCCAACGGCGCATTTGATATAGATGTAATGTCGTTTTCACGGCTATATCAAAAGCTTTTAGGTGAGTTTTGTCTTTCTAAGGAGGGCGCTATAGTCGTACTAAAAAAGATTTTGTCAAAGAACAAACTAAAGGTATATGAAAAAACCAAAGCGTACAACGGTTATGCAGACAGGCTTTATAAAGAAATTTCCGGCTTGATTATGAACGGGATTACTCCTTTAAAGCTATCAAGGTCTATCGGAAACCTAAAAGGAGCATTAGGACTTAAGCTAGAGGATATATGGTTAGTTTATGATGAGTTTTTGAAACAAACCGATAAATTGATAGTTGATAGGTTTGGAAAGCTATTGGCGCTTAAAAATAAATTAAAAACAAGCAATTATTTTGACAAAACACACACCTATGTTCTAAATTTTGATTATACTACGGCATTAGAAGAAGAAATAATAAAAATTATCAAAAAAAACAGCTTGTCATTCTATAGACCACCGGTTTTGATAGGAGATACAGTTGCGACTGATACAAATATATATAACACGGCAAACGGCATACTTGCGATAAAGTCAGCAGCAAAAAAAATAAGAGAGGCAAATTTTGAGGGCATAAATTTTAGGGATATTGCCATTGCCTGTGAAGAAAGCTCGCACGACGGCATAAAAAGAATTTTCTCTGAGTTCGGCATCCCATTTTATATTGACAAAAAACCCAAGCTAAAAGACCAAGCGATTGCCAAACTTGTTTTGATTCTTTTGGATTTAAAATTGCCGTCAAGAACAGGCTTTTTAGCGCTGGCAAAAAATGAAAGGGCGGGCATTGAACCGGATGAAATTTGTCATTTTGAAAATTATTGTGATAGACATTTAATAGATTATAAAGGTTTTTTTAGTGAGTTTGAAGATGAGAGAGCCGAGGCTGTAAGAAAAAAACTGGTGTTTATCAGGGATAGCTTTTGGGACAAGGCTTTAGAAAATATGCTGGACGATATTTTGGACGACAGCGCTGTGGCTATAAGAATAAAAGAGTTATTTGACCTGAGCTTAATG
>Ga0131853_10008959_pt1 | contig 18267 bp, 12 predicted proteins | sample TergutLab28metaG_FD_92764 | JGI IMG/M metagenome (GOLD analysis project Ga0131853, IMG submission 92764) | Labiotermes labralis P1 segment gut microbial communities from Petit-Saut dam, French Guiana - Lab288 P1 (version 2) (version 2) | ecosystem: Host-associated > Arthropoda: Insects >... | reverse complement strand
ATCCTGCCATGTAAGGCGATCCTGGACTTGTTTGGCCCACTTCGTAAGCTTCATCTTCTTCAGACCATTCCTGACATCATCTTCCCATCGAGACTTGGGTCTTCCTGCTGGTCTTCCTGTGAAAGGTTTCCATTTGTGTATTCTTTTTACTGTGCTAGTTTCGGGCATTATATTTGTGTCCAAACCAACTCAGTCTTTGGGCTTTAACATAATTTATTATGTTCTGGTGTTTAATTAACTCATCCAACCCCTTGTTTGTTTTAATTCTCCAAATTCTTCCTTAGTTGGTCCAAATATTTTCCTTAATATTTTCCTCTCAAACACAGAGAGTTTTTGTATAATACTTTCTTTAAGGACCCATGTTTCACAGCCATTAACTACAGTTGGTCTAATTACTGACCAATAATAGCTTTGAGGCTAGTTACTGTAATTATCTGTTTACTGCTGCCACATAACAAATAGATTCCAAAGTTGTTGGCCTAATCACACGAATCACTTATTTGTGTGTCTGAGAGACTGCACATGCAAGTATAGTTTAGGTTTCCTAATTGCTTGATTTCATGGTTTAGGGTGTGCATGTTAATATGAACAAGTACATTAGTACATTTCTAATGTGGAAATGATTATACTGAGGTCACAAGTTTCAATGATGGTGGGTTTGCTGACAGCAAATGTATGCCTTGAAGCGTTCATGGCAACAAAATTCAATAAACTCATTTTGGTCTGTCAGACTGATAATATATTATTGAATTACAAGGAACATTTATCACTACTGGCATTGTGTGAACAGAATGGCTGGCTGGCTGGAGGGAAGTATAGAAACGTGTACTGAGTGGCTTACTGTAGATTTGGAAGTGGTTGATTCATGGGACTGCTCTCCTTTACTCCAATGTAGTGTGTGTGATTTAATCCTCATTATTATCCCTCCTGTGAGATGAATAGTGGTTGTGAGATCTGAGGATCTCAAGTAGTTACTATTATGATTCTGTCTTCTGAATGAGACACTGTATAGTCACATACAATTTTGCTGAAATTTTGGGGGAATATCAGTAAATTTCTACCTGACTGCATGCCATCACATCAAAGACGACTGTATTTCTAAATTAGGCTTGCTTGTTCTTACACAAGTAAACACACTTTTTTCTGGGGGTGGGGGTGGTGAGTGGGTGTAAATAATTTATAGGTTTATACAGGTTTTGTGAACTTATTTTGCTGATGTTTTGTATGTTAGGTTATGATCAAGGAACAGGTTTTCACACATTTGTTAGATGTTTTGTGTCAAGAAGGATGCTCTTGAAATGTGTATGTACCCTGTTTTGGTCATTTAGGATTGAGTATTTCAGGGGAAATTTTATGTTGTATATTTTCAGTACAGTTGTTTTGTCACAGTCATCTTGTTATTATATATAAGTAGCTAAAAGAAACCCCAACTGCCAGCAGACCAATTTATAGCACATATTTTTAGTAGTGGACAGTCTCATTTAAATTTGCTACCTCCCATTATGAATATTACTTCATTTTTACTTATACAATATTGGTAACTTGTATAATTGGTAATCTGTATAAAACTGGCAAGTTTGCTGATGTGAGTAATATTAGATAAGATATTGATAGGTTTTGGAACGAAAGCAATGAGCATTGTGAAGCACTTAATTTCAAAGAACAACTAATGTCATATTCCTATTTAGGGGAGTGAAAGTTACATGTTTGCTGCTGTAGTGTTTATGTATTGTGTATCTTTAACCTTTTCCTTCAACATGGCAGCTGGCGTGGGAGATTTACTGTATACAAGTTTGCATTTGCTATGAATTTTTAACCCTTTTCTCCTCACGGTTAAACTCATCTTGTTAAGTTGAAGAATCTCAAAGTGCCAACCTCCTCCTCCTCCTAAGTAGGGCTTGCACCATCTGAAGGTATTTCTTGACACAGTGAATTCTTTTCTTGAAATTATACCAGTTTCTCTTTAAAAATTGTCCTGTCATTCTTGTGAAGGAAGTGGATCCCTACATTATCTTTTCTTTGGGTAATTTCCCAAATAATGGCATTTGATTAATTTAATGTAATGGTTGAAATTTGTTTCTTCTAAAAATATGGGTCCTTTGGTTCTGTGCCCACTCACTGCACTTCAAGGTTGTATGAAGGAAACTTAAGGAACTGCATAAGGATTTTCATAACACCAACTGTTATGTTTGCTGTTTACTTTGCTGCATAATATAAACTGTGCCCCATCGGATAAAAAAAATTCTCATACTTTATTTTTGTCCAGTACAGACCCTAAAACTCAAGAATTTTCCATTGTACTCTATAATACATGACACTGTTGCATGGAGATTTTTTACGAAACTCTTTAAGTAACTTTCTTTCCATGCCATATACTTTGGACAAATATTTCAAATGAATGCTCCTTGTTCAAGGGAGTACATCATTTCTCACATGCACTAACAACCGTCTGTCAAGCTTCGTAGCATGAATGAGCAGCCATATCATTTAGAAGTCTAGATAAGCTAACACTTTGCCAACTGCCCTTGCTTTAGGCATATTTCCATCTGTTGAGTGAACTGGTTAGAGGTACACACTCCTGCATGAGCAGTTGGCTGTCATCTGAAAGTGAATGTTTTACATTTGAGAAATACTGAGAACCACTAGTGTAGGCAGAAGTTGTTTTGTCCAGACAAGAGGGCACATGTAAACTGAGAGGTTGCACTTACACTGAGTGATGGATTTGTGTTACAGATTCATCAAATTCTGGTGGTGAAAATATGTACACAATGATGAAGTCTGTGCCCGGAGGAAACATGCCAGGGGTGAGTGTGGTTTTAATATTAAACACTGCATATATATATATATGTGTATGTATATTAGCAGGTGTGTGTACATTAGTAACTGATGTTTACCATGGGTCCAGGATTTTCCGATGGGTGGAGGGCCAGAGGGTGGACCCATGGGACCCATGGGACCCAGCACCATGGGTCCAGTGATGAATGGAGATGGGCTTGATGGAATGAAGAATTCTCCAGCGAATGGTGGTCCTGGTACTCCACGGGAAGACAGCGGGAGTGGGATGGGAGACTACAACTTGGGGGGCTTTGGGGGACCTGGGGAAAATGTGAGTATGAGTGCCGGCGGTTATTTCTCGGAGACGTAGTTCGATCCTGATCTATGACATTTGTGCACGGTGTAGGCTTAACTGAGCCTTATCGAGGGATCCGTCCATCCTCAGCCGGCCACAACCATATGGAATTTATCTTTTTTCATGTTTATTTTGTAAATGAAATGTATCACATTTCTAAGGATGTGGGCTGGGTACTTAAAATGTATGCACCAACTTCAAAAAGAGATGAATGAGTTTTAGTTTAGATGTTGGTGGTGAGCCTTAGTGTTAGGTGCCAGTTTATGTGATTTTTCTGCCATGACAGACTGTGAAAACATTGTTAAACAATGCACAAGTGTGGAAGTTGAATAATTTGGAATGTGAAATTAGGAAAATGAATTTGCACATCTTTGTAGGCAGTGTGTTGAAAGTCAGTTACAGCGTTATTGTATTGGCATATTTAATTAATTAACAGGCCACAATCTATGTTGGTTGAATTCTGCATCATTAGAACTGAGGGTTCTTTACATTATTTGTGTAAGCAGGGAGTAGGGAGGATGCTTTGCTCTGGTGTGGTCATTTCATCAGGGTTGCATTCTGATCTTGGTGCATTGCCAGGGAGCAGTGCTTGCAACCATGGTGAATTTGGGTGCACCTTTGGATATGTAGATGTGAGGAAATCTTGTAAAGTGTTTGGAAAGGTATTAAAGTTTATTTGAATGCTCAGAATGCCTCGTGTTAATGCGCTTGCCCCTCCCTGCTGCCTTCATCACATAATTAACATGTCCGCCCGCCAAACTCACACGATGCCGTGATGACGGAAGGGTGTGTTGCATGAACCAAATTTCTTGAAATTATTCTGAATAAATTTTATTTCGGGTATCATTGAAATTGCTAGAAACTTTTATTTGCAAAGATGAGAGGATGAAGGGGGAGAGAGCAACATTCTGTAGATGTCTTGAAGTTTGGACTGTGCAGTGAACCCTTTCTTCCTTGCAGGACCAAACTGAATCAGCCGCCATTCTGAAAATTAAGGAAAGCATGCAGGAAGAAGCGAAGAGGTTTGAAAAAGACTCCGACCATCCGGATTATTTCATGCAATAACACCCCGTCCCTGGCCCATCTCCCTCCCCTCCTGGGCTCCTCTCCACTCGCAGGCAGTCCTTTCCTTCTCCAGTCCTGGGACTTGGAAACAAACAGAGAATCAGATTGTTGTAAAATCAGATTGCAGTCTGCACATTTACTGCTAAAGGATGTTGAAGTCCGGAGGCAGTGGACATATAGGAAAATGGAATTTCTTGCCCCCTGTTAGGAAATTTGAGAGATTTTGTTTTAGTTATGGTATATTGTTTTGGTGTTGCTTGATGAGGTCCGGTTGTTGTTGAACATGTTCCTATTTTCCGTGAGGAGGAGAGGAGACTGGCAATCTGGTTGCTTGAGGTATTCTGCAAGTGTGAGTGACAGAAACAGAGAAAGTGATTCAGTGACAGTGCAATTTAACTTTATCTTGAAGCACGACATAAGCAGTATGTATCACGTAAAGACGAGCAACGTACTCTGTTGTGAATCAACATACCAAACAAACTGAGGAGCTTACTTGCGTGTGTGAAGGAATTACAAAGTTGTGCCCTGTAGCAGTAGCTCCACTCTGACCCCACCTTGTCCCATCCAAAACGTATAACCTGATGTATCTCTCACATTGAGAACCCTTATGCCAGGGCTCAGCAGATTTACATCATTTTGTATATTATTTATATGCAAACAAAATGTCCTGTTTAAAATTAATATTTCTATCATGTGAAGAAAATGCCATTCTCTTTAAATTTTAGGCTTATTTGAGTCCATGTTCTGAAACTGTTGTGTCCATTCTGTGCCACTTGTATGTGTACCTTTTGGTGTAATATCGCCCCATCTCTGACATCGATCCCCTTTGCTACCAATTTCATGCATTATCTTAGTTTAGGATACTATTGAAATGAAGGTGGTGACATAAACCCCAGAATCTATTGGAAGGGACACAGTACCAGGTCTCCTGCTTCTGTGTCTATTCTAAACGACTTTTCTGGTTCTTGTCCATTGCAGAGGCCCCTCCATTTCTTCCATGTCTAGCAAACAGCATCAGGATTTTAAACATTTAGTTGTAGTTAGGTCCATCTGTTGGCTGCAAGTAATGCTGACTTAAATTAAGTTACCAAATTTGGGTTAAAATATTCTGTGTACATGCGCATATGGCTAAATTCCCATATCTGAGGACAAACAAATTGAATCTCTGAGTGAAGCAAGTGTGGCAGCTGCCCATGTTTAGAACCGGCAAAGTCTGTGGGGAATCAGTCCTGCCATGTTATGTGTAAAGTAAAGATGGGAATGCTTCCTCCAAGAAAGATAGTTTCTTAGCCGTTTTACTGATACCACCAGTTTCTTAATTTATAATCTCTTTCAGATGTTGGTAGTGAAACCTTGCCATCTTTACATTTTAACAGCCACACATTACCTGCTATTTGGCACAAGTATGAAGCAACCTGAGAGTGTACATACCCTTGGATGTAAATTGTTTCAGAGGTCCGCATTGGGTCTGAAGTCACACCTTGTAAATATATGTAGTTTTTCTGTAGAAGTGTGTACAGGCTGGCCAGCCCGACATTGGCAGGAGGGCTGTGTCATGAGGGAAGTTAACAACTCAGATGAGACAGTAAGAGTAGTATGTTGGATCTACAAAACTGGTCTTGCCATATCAAAATCTGTAGCACATAAATAGAAGCATCTGATTCAAAACAAACAAATTTTACTTGTTTTAATTGCATGTGATATAAGACCTTGATAGCTCAGGCACTACTCCAGGATTTTCTGTGTTAATATGCTACTAATAATTCTTATTCATTTCCATTTTTATGTTTCCACTATTCCAAAATCGTTATGTTTGAACCACAAACTGACCTGAGCTACTAGGTACCATCCTAGGTTTTATTCTCTTATTTTGTTTATTTCTGAGTTCTGGTTTTGTTTGTTATTTGTATGAATTGATTCTTTGAAAATGGCAAGTGGTGTCTGTGTGCAAATGACAGACATCAAATTCTAAAGTCAATGTATGGCACAAATTTAGCAGTCATATTACTGAACTTGCCATTAAAAAGATTTTCTTCATTCCTCCCAAGTAATCTGTCTTGTTAAGTCCCAGTTTTGTAGCAGTGACCAGTTACATTATGCTGGGGAATGTGCCCAACAGTTGCACAACTGTGAAGAGTGTCATGAAACATTGATAGGTCATACTGATGCAGCAAACATATACATATAGTTGCTGTCTTGCATTTCTGTATGTTCATGGCGTACAAACAAACCACTTTACAAGACAAAGATTTTATCCAGTGCTTATCATATGTACTTTTCTCAAGCATGGACTGAATTTCTTTATTACTTTTATCCTATGTCACATCTCCAGAGGGAAAAATGAAATACAAACTCGTCCCATTTTGTTGGTGGAGTAGACCTAGACTAACAGTGTAAGTACCGTAGTCACATAGAAGAGTATTATTATAATTATGTGTAGCAATTTTGAGTAAAACGAGGCTGGTGCACATTCTCTCTTTACTTTCCCTTCCCCATGAGACTTCCTCAGCATTTTTCCCTGACCCTGATGCTTTGATATTGTTAGGGAAAGGGAAAATTGGTAACATGATGTGTCATCAGTCTAGTGTTAAAACTTGGTGACTTTGAAGATCCACATAGGAGTACTGATCTGATGAGTGTATTGTTACATCAGCACTGAAATGCACAGCACAGAAAACTGAAGTGGCAAGTTCAGCATACTTCTAGCAGTAAACTGGTCAGTACTGAAATACTGGGGCATCTCAGTAGCCCACAACTGTTCCAAAATACCCTTCTGTTATGAGAATCCTGAAGGTTAACTATATATATTAAATCAAGTGTGAGGAATATGGCAGTGGCTTATTTTATAAATATTAGCAGATTCTGCCTCACTGATGTTTCTGCCCTCATATTTTTTTTATAAATTAGTGTGATTGTTCACATGTTTTTACCAGTTATCATGCAAGTCAGGAGATTCATTAGTAAGAAAATGATGGAACCATGTTTCAGTATGTCAAAGATGCAAGCCAAAAGTTTCTGGACTGGGCACTATAACACTTTGAGGATTAATTTAGTTACAGGCCAGTAATGTTCCCTTTAAAAGTAGACCTCTTCAAAGTTTAAACCCTGGGCCTCTAACCTCTTACTGCTGGGACCATCTGTGGAACTTCTGTGTGATGATGCTATTCAGTCCCACCTGTAGTCTGGCTGGAATCTCTGTGATAAACTCAAATCTTTGTACCTTTAAGTTTTTTCTCATCTTTAGGCAACAAATTCATGTTATGATCTTACAGGATGTCTGTGTCTTTTTTGGTTTGACCATGCAGGTCCTGGCACACAGTCAGTTTTGCTTCTGTCCATCACTCGGCAGACGAGACACAAATTTTGCAGTAATCTGTCTCATGTTTAAATGTTCAACCAAAATGCAATAGTATGTGCTGTATGAAAAGCCTAGAATGTTAATCAACATAATTCCTTGTATGCCATCTGGTCCTTATGAATCAGTTTATGAACTCTTTCCTCCTTTTTGGCAATCTCACATGACAGTGGGTAACCTGAACTTCCAGAATCAGAAGAAGTTTGGCCACTTTTGAAACATGAATATATTTCAGAGATTCTCTATATCGCTGTAGTCACTACATACTGAGCATGGTACTTTGATGCCACAACATGTAGGAGTTTGAGATTTTTGCAGGGAATTTTATTTTATGATGTGTATTTTATTATGTTTTATTGAGTGCATTTGTTGGTTGTGAATGTAAGAATATGCATGGTATGAGTAACATAAAAATCATTTAGAGGGTTTTGTTGTACTCGTGGCATAATCATAGAATCTCGGAAACTGGTTTATCAAAGTTACGGCACAATGGAAGTTCTTTGTTTCTTGAGGTATGCCATTTCAGTGGGCTACAGCAGTCACAAAGCACATCCAACACAAGCTTGCTTCAGTGTAGACCAAAAAAAATGCCCAAACTTGTTCCTAAGATATTTATAGTACACATTGCGCATTTTGTTGGTTTAGTTTCGTGAATTAGTCGTCAATAATGCATAGAATAAAAAATGTAAAATTGACGATTAAATGTCATTGGCACAAAAATTTAGCATGCTATTCCAGGACACTCGTCACACACCAATCCAGAAACTTGGCTTGCAGGTTGGAGAACATTAACTTGTTAATTTTTTTCTGGAATGAGATTGTGAAGTTTAACCTTCATAAGGCTATGTATGAACTCTTGATTTTGACAATGTTTATGTGACTTCACTTTTCAGAATTGCATTGTTAAAGACAGATTTAGTGGTCATACATACACATGTGGAAATCATGTTTTAATGTAACATATGCTTAAGTCTTTTGTTGTTATGGGACTGGTGATATCGCATCTTCCTTAACCCTCTGAAGGCCGCTGTTTATCTAAATTATATATATAAATTCATTTAGTACCTCACAGAGAACACAGTTCAGTCCAGTTAATGTTGTTTAGGGAAATAACTGGTTTGTATTATGATAATAATGTGACACACATACATAGAATGGCAAAATGCAGGGTTGTGTAATCTTAGAGCAGGTGGTATGTTTAGCTAGCACTGTGCTTTTGGGTAGCTAAATCATTGAACTTAACATAAGATATTGCAAGCAAGAAGCCCTGTCATATTTAAGGGGGGAGGGGAGGAGGAGGAGGAAATATCTTGTGAAAACTGATGTTTTAAATTACTTTTTTCAACACTTTCATGCCAGTCTGCCAAGACCCTCTTGCAAGTAGATTAAACATTTTCAGTGTCAAAAAGTGCTTATTATCTGACCCAACACAACATATCGATATAGTACAGTAGTCTGCAATTTGTTTTGGCTGTCAAGATTAGCCATCATCAGATACAGCGGAAACACATTGCAGTATATAATAAAATGCTGTTGTGCTGGATCCATATTTTGTGTTTGGTTGGATAATTAGCATAATAATTATTGAGAAATACACAGTGGGATGATGTCACCCCAGATTTTCAGTGTCAGCTAACCAAGGCTCTATTTTTAAATACATTTTCTTCATCAGCCAAACAAGGCCCTGTTTCAACAACTGTAAACACTGTTGGTGCCAATCCACCAAGCTGCTACTTGCTACAGTGTCAATGTTAGCCAGTAGCAAGGTGCTGCATCTGCAGTTCATATTATGTGATGCTGGTGCAACAGTTTTCATGAAAAAATACTGGTATATCCTATCAGTTAAATAATTCTGGCACTTTATGCAATTGTTTTTGTCACTGATGTAATGAAATGTGGCACTATAGGTGTTAATGCTATCTTTCTGAGATGACCAGGGAAGATCTGCGTGACATAAGTACCTGCTGAGAACGAAGCTACACCGTTTGTGATGTGACAGTTTTAAAACAAAACTCAGAGAGTTTCTACAGCTGGAAGGACAACTCACTTTGTATACAAGTTCATCTTTTCCGTACAGTTAATGTGGTTGGGAAATTTATGAAAATTAATAACAGTAAAGTTATATGCCAGTGGGATGTACTATGTTTACCTGCATGTACTCGTAATATGACCACTTCACAGTCTTCATTTTTCAGGAAGAGACCTACACAAAACATGTTCAACTGTGTGCAATTAGAAGCAATATTTTCTATTTTCAGATGATGCAATAGGAAAAAAATTCTCAGTTTTATTCACATAAATACAGGCAGGTCTCATTTTATGCGATTTCTTTTTGTGTGATTTCATTTTGACATGACTTGAAAATTTACACCACTTTTTGAATGTATGTGATAATTTTTGGTTTAACGCAATATGGCCTCCACAATCCATGGCCACTCTCGTCTTGCATTGGAGGCTAGCAGGAAGTGACTCCTCTGTCACGCCATCAGTCACATGTATGGACTGATTTCGTTGGTGATATAATCACGTGGCTCATGTAGTTCCCTTCAGTAGCATTGGCTTTTGTTACCAAAATGAGTGAGAAATGTGTATCTACGCCACCTAGTGCTTGCCGGAGGAAAAATCAGCGAAAATTATTGGTGTTGAAGGGAAATTAGATGCAATAAGCTGAATGAAAAAGGTGAACGAATTGTTGACACATGGCGTAATGTCAGATTTGCTCATAGCAGTGTATATACAATTCGTGACAATGCTGATAGAATTACAGAAAATTCTCAGAAATGAACTAAAGTTTTTGTGTTGCAGGACTACCACAGTCCTATTGAAATGAACCATACCAAAAACTATGGATGTGAGTCTCTTACATTTTTATTGCATTAGAAATAAACATATATATATTGTATGGAAATTATGTATACTGTGTATATATACTGTATATACTGTACAAATGTATTGTACGGGTCTCTATGTCCACTAATGTTATGGTCTTACACTATATAGAATAAGGTCAAACCCCAAATCCCCAGGAAATACACTGTTTAAAATGGCAATTTTGTGTCAAAAAATGCATGATGTTTTTCAGGTGTATAAATGAGACCTGGCTGTATGTTAATTAGGCAAGTCTAGAGTAAATCTACATCTTGCCATTTATAATTAAAAATGACATACCTCAAAGAAAATGGTGATAATGTGTGAAATAGAGGCTGGATGTTGTGGTCAGTATGTTCAGATACATGGAAGTTTACTTAGATGTGGGTGCTCATGGTGAGTAAGGTTAAAGTTTTATGGGTGGATACCATATAGTCATGGAGGTAGATACCAGGTGACTTTGACTATGAAGATAGAGGCAATGTATTCCTCTGCAACATTGCTATCCACCTCCAAGACTATACATTATCACAACCCCAATCACATTCTTGACATCAGAAATATTTTAAACCTGATCAGCTTTTATAATGTAAGAAGGGGCAAAATGTGGAGAGTTACTGCTTGGTTAAGTATGTGCAATAAACATTTTAAATGCAAATACACATATAAATATATATTGTTTGAATCAGTTATCTGTGGATTCTGGTCAGTAACAAAGGGACTCCTTCCATTTGCAGTAGTAACAGAATTTGAGAAGAGCAGCAGAAGTTCCCTGAATGTAGTGTATGACAGTTGACTGCTGATATTCATGTGACAGTTTATTGGAAGAGACTGCTGATGGCTGAAATGCAGCAAATTTGGACCATTCTGCAGGCTAAAATTCTGATGAATGCTGGGTAAATGACACGACAGGTGAGTAGTTTTATTCTTGTTATAGGCTGTACGCTTGTACTGTTACCTTGTGAGTGGGCCTAGGAACTGATTTGATTTCTTTTGTGTTGCATTGTGCCCATACAGTTCACTGTTGCACAGTCCTTCATGTTTATATGCAGTCTGGTGTTAATTTTGTTAGGGACTGGGCAGTCAGCTATCCAGGCTCTGATTTCTCTATGTACTTCATGTCTCCTTTATGAAGCTAAGACAGTCGGAGGCTGAATGACCAAATCTTTCACTCCCTGAAACTGGCTTGAGTTGCTTGTCAGGAAGTTACAAGCTCTGATCTTTTTTATATAGGAAGGTTAAAATGTTTTAAAGTTTATTGCTTTTAGATGTGAGTCTATTGTACTACAAAACACTTTCGTCATGTAGATTAAAGTAAAAATGTGTTTGGGAAATACTGTCAGGACGATCATAGAAGAAAGATGAAATGGCCAGAGCATGTGGCATGCATGGCAAGAACAGAAATGTGTACAGGGTTTTGGTTGGGAAACCTGGAGGAATGAAACAGTGTGCAAGACTCAGGTGTAGGTGGGAGGATAATATTAAAATACATCTTGAAAGAAATAGGATAAGAGGTTGTGGATTGGATTAATCTTGTTCTGTCCAATGAGGGATCATTGTTTGGTTGCTATGAATACAGTACCCAACTTTTGCATTGTATAAAACGCGGGTAAATTCTTGGCTATCTGGGGAACTATTGGATTGTGAAGAATGACTTTGCTGCATGGCGCTGGATTAAAAGAATGTGGTGATTTGTTAATACTTCATCAGTTTGACTTATAGAGTATGAGAAAGACATCTGCTGGTGTGTATCGTCAATAGTGTAACAACCTCTAATCCGATGTTGCTCATTCAAAAATATCCGGCGGACATTATTCGATCCATACGTACCTCTGCATAAAGTTTGTGAAACTGGCCTTTCAGCAATCCTTGTCTTATAAATGGATGTACACCCAAACTTTCTTTCTTCGGTTTGGCCTAGTTCTTCATAGCACATCGCACGTAGCGACCGTCGCAACAAAACCCATGCTACAGCCGTACAGCGCCTGTGTCTGCGCAGAATCCAACCCCCAAGCGGGAAGGAAGCATGAATGAGCTTTTCTTTAACAGTTCGTGCTCACAACCAAGAATGATCGCCTACCAGTTTTACAGCCGGGGCGGGGGGGGGTGGGGGGGGGCCCCCCATACGAGCAAGGGGGTCTGTCTCTTCTTTTCTCTTTTTTTGTTTTTTTGCCTTCGTTACCGCTACTTTCGTGTGTCGTCCCGGGGTGTGGTGCGGGGGGGGGGGGTTGTGCGGGGGGTGCCATCCCTAAGCATGAAAGGATCTCTACCTTCATCTTCCTACATGCCTGCATGGCATGCACGGGGACAGTTTAACCTGTTGCTGATTAGTCGTTCTGCACATTTTGCTGTACCGATAGACAAAGAACTAAGTAAACTTTTCCGTTTTGCTGTGGGGTGGCAGCACATGTCCTGTTGATAGACATCTGAAAGGACAAATCATAGACCGTCTAATGGGGCGTTCGGGCAGCTTTGAAGCCATGACGAAGCCACCGTTTTTGTGTCCTATTCATAGTTGCTCGTCATTGAACTTCAGTGCGATTTACTTTCGAGAAATTGCAAACGTTGCTTCACGTGGTACTCAAAGTCATTATTTGAATATCAAGTGGACTTTTTCAAGACCAGTTCGTTTTGTACTGCACTTTAGTTACAAAATGTAGACACGCGTTCTCTTTATTCCGTTTCATTAGTAATTCATATCCCCTTCACGTGAAGTTGTGTTGAGGTGACTGAAAGAAACAAGTGACAAAACATATACAGCATAGAGCGTGCGATATACCTGCTTCGAGGAAGCGCTAAAATGTAAGTCGTGACGTTCCGCAAAACTGCAGAAGCGCCATTTTGTCAAGCTACTGCATGCGGATTCTGTGCCTGAAACTAAAGAGATAAACACATGAGGTGACTGACTTTTCCCTCTGCATGATTATTCTTAGAAAACATGATAACCCGGATCTATAATACAGCGTGTCATGCGAAGTGTATATGTTATTTATTTATTTCTTGTTTTGACTCTGCCTTGAACTGTATCAACAGTCACTATCCGCTCACTTCTGTTAAAACTGTCCTTACAATTTATGTAAAATCAAGTGTGATATGCTTACTGAGACGGTTGCTTCAGACTGCATTGGCGTTCGATTCTAGATGTAACATTTGCATATGTACTTCCCTTTTCTTTTTATACGAAACATGATGGTACTTTTGGGCCGAAACATGTAGCTCATTGGAAACAACATGCTATGACATAATAAGTATGGTTGTATTTGATGGTCATCCGTTAATCGTTTCACAACACAACGGGATGTCATTTGTCAGAGTCATTGTTACTAAACTTTATATAATCTGAGCTATTGAAAATGTGTTAGAAAATAGTAACGGAAGGGCAGCAACCGTGCAGGAATTCAGCGCTGGAATAGCTGAACTTTTTTTTTTTTTGAGAAGGGCGGTGCAAGTGTTGTATATTCAGAAGGACCCAGGCTTCCAACGACGGCTGTCGTGACTAGGTGACATTCTTTTACGATTTTAATGGCTGTCGTCGACAGTTCTTTAAAACCTGGCGCAGTCGGTTCCTATCATGTCCGTCCACATTCGGACAGTGATTTACTATATTATACAACCTACGTAACCTACGACATGCCTTAAAATGAAGAGTGAGGGAGGAAATGTACGAATGATGTAGTATTCTGACGGTGTCGGGAGGTTTTATCCTGATTTAATCAACTCTAAAGCAACAAGTGTAAAATTTATGCCTACTCCTAGTTTTACTTGCGAGGAATGCTGATGACATCGTAATTCAGCCATATTATGTTACATCGCCTGTGGTCTGTGTGGGTCGTATTTCTTGTAATTATGTCACAGACGGCACAATGTACGGGAAATTGTTTGACATGGAATGTGCGTATTGATTTTTCTCAACAAATTTTATCTTACACTGCTCTCAACCCAAGAAGCGTTCACCCATTCAATAAATTTAAAGTCTTTACGTAAATCTCCTGTTATTTTTGGGAACCGCGGTAGCACAGTGGTTAAGGTGCTGTGCTACAAATCGGAAGGTCGCTAGTTCGATCCCAGCTGGGGTAAGTGGATTTTTCATTGACATAATTCTTCCGATCGCACTATGGCCCTGGGGTCGACTCAGCCTCTGACAGAAATAAGTACCAGGAGTATTTCCTGGGGGTAAAGGCGGCCGTAAGGCTGACACCCGACCACCATCCTGTGCCGTTGTCACGAAATCTGGGAACCTTAACTTCCTGGAACCCTCTGGGCCTGTAACGGGACTGCTTTACCTTTTACCTTTACCTGTTATTTTTATCCGATTTTAGCCAAACTTTAATTTTCTGGACAGGTTTTATTAAAAAAAGTCCCAAGCATATTTCAGGAAAATTCGTCCTGTTGGAGAGTTGTTGTTCCATGCGTACTGACGGACAGATAGGTGAGACAGACGTTAGTTAGAAAATCTTCGCTCTTCTGGGAAGTTACATAGCGTTGATGGGTGGTTGCCGACGTTTCGGGACAACTTATCCTCTCTTAAGTGATCAAACAGAAGATCTTTGAAGATTGGACTGATAGATTGTCCCGAAACGTCCGTAACTACCAATCAAGGCCGCGTGACATCTCAGAAGAGCGAAGATCTCATTTATACCGCTGCGGAAGCCTGAAAACACGCTGGCATTACGAAGGTAACAGCCGCATTTGACAAATTTGTGAACGCGCCAAAAACCAACGGTGGATAAGCAAACAGGGCCAGGTCGGCACTCTGTTACAGACACGTGGGATGGCAGTAACCTGTGGCGCCCACGCATGCTCCAAAGTTACCCCAAACTCAGCACGCGCGAGCCCCCTTCCTTCCCCCTCCAGACTCCATGATCCTGTGCGGTGTGTCGTCATGTCGCTGTTATTTACAATAGGTGCTTGAAGTGCACAGCTTAGATCGCAGCCAGAAGCCAGGCCGTGTGGTGAGGTTTCCATGAACGTGCCACGATGCACTGCGTTGGAGCAGCGGAATGCAGGTGAGGACGAACTGACTTCACTCGAGTGCTGCTTTTTGTTGTTCGCCAGCATGACACAGGGCGAGTCGGTGAACCATGAAACGCTCGGTTCGGAACACTAAAATGGAGGAATCTGCAAAAAGAAAAACGTAACTTACGCTCAGAACTAATGTTTTTAGGATAGAACGGCTCCCATTATGGCGAATATGAAGATTCCTGTCTCCTGGGATGAAGCAAAGTACACGTACGAAGCGTAATATCAGGCTTAAGCAACGGTGTGATTGAGATATTCGCTCTTCTGCGATGTTACCCAGCATATATTGATGATCAGTTACAGACGTTTCGGGACAGCATGTCGGTCCAATCTTCAAAGGTCCAGCGGTCCAAGAAGACTGCTTGACCGATAGGTTGTCCCGAAACGCCGGTATCTACCAGTCTACTTCGCGTAACATCCGACAAGAGCGAGGATCTCAAACAAGTACCAGCGCTTCGGAGGAACCTACTGCCTGCTGCTTCGCGGACGGTAGGTTCCTCCGAAACGCTGGTACTTGTGTACCTGTCTATTTGACTGAACGGTGACACAAATCGGAAGGCTAACTTCAGTAAGTTCGTCGTCAAAATGATTACAGCAAGAATGACTAACAGGCCGGTATTCAGCGCCCATGAGGATTGGGGGTGGAAGAAACTAATAGATTTTATTTCAAATGTCAATGGGAGAAATCCCTTAGGACAGGGGTTCTCAGACTTTTTCGCTGGCGTACGACTAAATGAAATTAGACATTTCTGTATACGAGCAATATTTTCTTTTTGTCAAAGCTGTGATTAGAAAGGCTGACTGACAGCAAGGAAGCGTCATGTGACGCTAACAACGGTTATGCCTGTTAGCAACACACGTGGCCTCTGCTTTATTTATTATTTTAAACCTTGATCCTTTATTATATTCCGATTATTTTTATTAAGTCTCAGTACCAATAAAGACGGCGCATGCGCTTTGCGTGCTAGACAACTAAGGCTACAGTCACACTCAGAATGCATAATAATTATTGCGTTTCAACGGCAACAATGGTTACTCGAACGCACCTCAATATTTCGTTTATAACAAGTTGCATGTCTAGTTTAATTTTTGTGTATGGTATTCCGTTGCTCTCTGTAAATGCCAGTAAACTAAAAACACCAGCAAACCAACTGCAGTTTACTGGAAACAATGATTTGTTTTCAGTGTGCTACTACTCTCTGCCCTGGTGGACCATCATCCGGGTTTGTTTGAAATTTAAAAGTGTCTAAAAGGAGGTAATAGAGGAGTAACCTTGTCTGGAGATCTCATCCTTACTTAAATGCCTTTGCAGTACGGTGGAACTCCACTTATCCGGATTAATTGTGACGGCGAGCCATCCGGATATGCAGAAAATCCAAATAATTGGATTTTTCTTTGCAAATATGCTATATTGGCAGTTTGAAGGTCGGCTGTTACTATTTACAGTATGTACCTGCGTCTAAACCTTTCGACCGCGCCTGATTTGAAGTTCTAGAAGCCATAACACTGTACTGTACTTGATCTGATAACAGGTAATTGGAAGGCAAGTTAGTTTTTTAGAATTCTCGACAAATTTTCCTGATCCGGATAATTGGCGATACGGAAAACCAGCGCCTGGATTAATGGAGTTCCACTCTATATAAAATACTCCAAGGTTTACATTGCTGTATCTTATAATGTGTTATTTCTTATGTTATTCCTCGTAGAGTCGCTTTGCTTCTTTAGGTTTCAAGTTAAAGTTTTAAATTATGTAGGCTACAATTCCATAATTGTTTTAGATTTATCGTTTATTTGTTGGATATATTCTAACAGACATTATTAGAAGAAACCCAATAACAAGTTTTCTTGAAGAGTTTAGGAGTCTGAGCGTCCCATATAAACACCGCTATCAGCTCAAACTAAGCCACAGACAAACTTACCACAGTACATAGCTGAAACAAACGCAGAGTATCGGTTGAATTGCATATTGAAAGAAAGAGTAAACGGTGAGAATGTGCGAGTTGAAAAAATACCAACAAGCGTAGTGATGGATCAGATACTGTATTAAAACAAGGAAACTGGAAGACAAAGCTGATATTGAATTTGATTCAGGGGCATTTATAGTGTCTGCAGACATGCCGTGATTCAATCCCTTCCATTGAAATTCCAACACATTGATTTCCCTGTTACGTATTATCTGTAAACAATAAAACATAGAAAATTCAATTAATAAATATAACAGTACACATCCGATTATGATTTTTATTTGTTTTATTACATCTCAAGCATATTTCGATCGACTGGTGACCATCATCAGGGATACAAAATGAGGTAACAGGAGAAATTACATAATCTATATTGACGTCATATTTAAGAATGTTATAAAATTTAATTTTTTTTTCCGAAATGTGTATTTTTAATTGTGTTGTTTCTAAGTGGTACTTTATTGACGATATAAGTATGATCTGTTTTCATCGTTGCACCGCGCATTTTGAAATCCACGCAGTTCACTCACCAACAAATGCATCATTTATTAACTTGGTTAAAAGTTTTAAATATACATTAAAATACACAATATTATCGCTTCTACATGTTTCGGTCTTTAATGACCATCATCAGGGAGCTTTATCTGTACCTAACTAAAGTTATATTTATGTTAAACTAAACTAAACTCCGTGGCCTTAGTCCGCGCGCGAACTATACCGACAGAGCGGCCGCTGCCGGTCAACGAAGTTAGTGCCAACTTTTGCGGATAGAGGGGTGTCACGTGGTCAGCGCAACGGGTCCCCACAGCGGTTAATCTCTGTTTTCTAGACCTGGAGCCGCTACTTTTTTCATTCAAGTAGCTCCT
>Ga0131853_10008958_pt1 | contig 18267 bp, 15 predicted proteins | sample TergutLab28metaG_FD_92764 | JGI IMG/M metagenome (GOLD analysis project Ga0131853, IMG submission 92764) | Labiotermes labralis P1 segment gut microbial communities from Petit-Saut dam, French Guiana - Lab288 P1 (version 2) (version 2) | ecosystem: Host-associated > Arthropoda: Insects >... | reverse complement strand
GGCCGGGACGACATGGTCGCGCATGAACTCGGGGATCCCGGGGCGTACGAACATCCCCCGACCCACATCGCCCATCACCGGGTCGCACGCGTACAGGGCGTGCGGGTTGGCCGCCTTCACCGCCGCCACCGCATCCAGGACGACCGCGCCGACGGCCGGGTCGCCCTGGTAGCCCGAGAGCACGGCCGAGACCGTCGAGAGCGCGCCGCGGTCCTCGATGCCGGCGATCACCTCGGCCACGTCGGCCGCCGACTGCACCGGGCCGCGCCACTCGCCGTACCCGGTGTGGTTGGAGAAGTTCACGGTGAGCACCGGCCACACCTCATGTCCGAGCCGCTGGAGCGGGAAGACGGCGGCGGAGTTGCCGACGTACCCGAAGGCCACGTGCGACTGGATCGAGAGGATCTGCATGGGGGGATCCTCCCATCAGTTCCTTACCCTTGCTAACGTCGAGGCCATGAGCGACATGGAGTACCGCCCCCTCGGCGACTCGGGGCTGATGGTGAGCGCGGTCGGCGTCGGTTGCAACGCGTTCAGCCGCAGGGTCGATCTCGGCGGCGTCAAGGAGATCCTGACCGCGGCGCGCGATGTCGGCGTCACGTTGCTCGACACCGCCGACATCTACGGCGACCCGCAGGGCGGCTCGGAGCAGCTCCTCGGTGAGGCGCTCAAGGGCCAGCGGGAGGAGTTCGTGCTCGCGACGAAGTTCGGCATGGACATGCATGGCGCCAACGGCGCGGACTTCGGGGCCCGTGGCTCGCGGAGGTATGTCCGTCGCGCCGTCGAGGCCAGCCTGCGCCGGTTGCAGACCGACCACATCGACCTCTATCAGATCCATGCGCCCGACCCGGTGACGCCGATCGAGGAGACGCTCTCGGTGCTCACCGACCTGGTCCGCGAGGGCAAGATCCGCTACGTCGGCTGCTCCAACTTCGCCGGGTGGCAGATCGCCGACGCCGCGTGGACGGCGCGGACGGCCGGCTTCGACGCGTTCGTCTCGGTGCAGAACCGCTACAGCCTGCTCGACCGCACGATCGAGGCCGAGGTCACCCCGGCCGCGGAGGAGTTCGGGCTGGGCATCCTGCCGTTCTTCCCGCTCGAGTACGGGCTGCTCACCGGCAAGTACCGTCGCGGGCAGGAGGCACCGGCCGGCTCCCGGGCGACGAGTGCGCCGAGCCCGTGGCTGGAGAACGCCGACTGGGACCGGATCGAGGCCATCGAGGCGTACGCGGCCGATCGGGACCTGTCGATCCTCGACGTCGCGATCGCGGGGCTCGCCGCCCAGCCGGGCGTCGCCTCGGTGATCAGCGGCGCCACCCGCGGCGAGCAGGTCCGGGCCAACGCGGCTGCCCTGCGCTGGCAGCCGTCGGAGAAGGACCTCGTGGAGCTCGACGAGCTCTGAGCCAGAAGGCGGTCACACCGGCGCAGGAGTCACAGCGCGCGCAGCGCCTGGCCGAGCCGGTCGTAGTCGTCCTCGGAGTTGTACGGCGCGGCCGCTATCCGCACGTAGCCCGCGCCCTCGAAGAAGATCGGCGCCACCTCGACCCGGTGGCCCACGCTGAGCTGCTCGTAGCGGCGGTCGACGTCCTCGGCGTCGCGCAGCATCCCGTCCGGCAGCCGCACCATCCGCATGGTCGGCGCGGGCGTCACGGGCAGCCCGTCGAGTGAGGTGCCCAGCGCCTCGGCGACGTGCTTCTGGCCCGCGCTGACCAGTGCGGCCAGCCGGTCGACCTCGCCCCAGCCGCCGATCTCGGCCCAGAAGGCCAACCCGTCGGGCACGGCCAGCCAGGCGGCGTAGTCCCAGGTGCCGGGGTAGTCGAAGGCGCGCGCGTAGCCGTCCTCCAGCTGCCAGGAGAGCACCCCGGGCCACGTGGCCGGCGCGGTCGGCGCCCGCCACAGCAGCGCCGACCCGCGCGGGGTGTAGGCCCACTTGTGCAGGTTGCCGATCCACCACGTGGCGCCCAGATCCGGCACGTGAGTGGGCAGCGACCCCGGTACGTGCGCCGCGTCCACCAGCACCGGCGCACCGGCCGCCGCCACGGCGGCGCTCACGGCCGCGACCGGCAGCACGGTGGCCGTCGAGGACGTGATCTGGTCGACCACCACCAGCCGGGTGCGCGGCGAGCAGGCATCGACGTACGCCGCGACGACGGTGTCGTCCTCGGCGCCGAGCTCGAAGACCGCCTCGCGCACCACCGCGCCCCGGCGCTGCGCCCAGTGCTCCAGCGCCATCCGGACCGCGCCGTACCCGTGGTTGCTCGTGACCAGCTCGTCGCCGGGGCCGAGATCGAGCGAGCCGAGCACGGCCGAGACGCCCTCCGAGACGTTGCGCACCCAGCCGACCTGGTCGGCGGGCAGCCCGACGTACTCGGCGGCCTGCTCCCGCACGGAGGCGATCAGGGCGCGTACGTCGATCCGGTTGAACCGGTGCGGATTGCGCTCGGCACGCTCGCGCCAGGCACCCGCCGCGGCACGCACGCGGGTGGGCGCAACGCCGAACGCGCCATGGTTGAGGTGCACGATCGAGGGATCGAGGCCGAAGGCGTCGAGGATCAGCGGGTCCACGGGACCATCATCCGGGCAGCGACCAGTCCATCGGCGCACCGCCCTGGGCGAGGAGCATCTCGTTGACGCGGGAGAACGGCCGCGATCCGAAGAATCCCCGGTGCGCGGAGAGCGGCGAGGGATGCACCGACTCCAGGCAGGGCACGGGCTCCAGCAGCGGCCGCAGCGCCTGCGCCTGTCGCCCCCACAGGACCGCGACCAGCGGGCCACCACGTGCTGCGAGCGCCGAGATGGCGCACGAGGTGACCTCCTCCCAGCCCTTGCCCGCATGCGAGGCGGGCGCGCCGGGCCGCACCGTCAGGACCCTGTTGAGGAGCATGACGCCACGGTCGGACCACGCCGAGAGGTCTCCGTGCTCGGGCGCGGGGACGCCCAGGTCCGAGGCGAGCTCGACGTAGATGTTCCGCAGCGACGCGGGCAGCGGCCGGACATCGCGCTCCACGGCGAAGCAGAGGCCGATCGGATGACCCGGAGTGGGGTAGGGATCCTGGCCGACGATCAGCACCCGGACATCGGCCAGCGGCCGCCGGAACGCGCTGAAGATCGCATCGCCCGCAGGCAGATAGGGCCGGCCCAGCGCCAGCTGCTCACGCAGGAAGACGCCGAGCCGACCGATCTGCTCGTCCACGGGCGCGAGCGCCGCCGCCCAGTCGGGGGCCATCAGACCCCGCTCGACCAGACCCGCCAGCGCGCTCACGCCCGGCAGACTACTTGATCAGGTACGGCGCCATGGCCGGCCACAACACCGCACCGATGCCGCTGACGGTGTCGAAGCCGCGAGCCGCACTGGTGCTCGGATCGCTGCCCTTCATCAGGTCGTTGCCGTTGGTGCCCGAGGTGATGTCCCGCACGCCCACCCCGGCGGCGTACGCGCGGTAGAGCCCGGGGTGGATGTCACCGACGCCCGTCGTGCGGCCGTGCGAGGCCAGCATGGAGGTCAGCAGGGCCGCCGAGACCGGCGAGGCGAGCGAGGTGCCGCCGACCTGGACGTTGCCCGGCCCGTAGGCGGGATCGGAGGTGTAGACGCTGAAGCCCGACCCCGGTGCGGCGACCGCGGCGATGTCGGGGACCATCCGCTTGCTCTGGCCGGCGAACGGTGCGTCCTTGACGTAGTCCCGCTGCCACGCCGGCGCGGGGAAGCCGGCGAAGCCGCCGCCGTTCGCGAGGTTCAACGGGTCGTAGGCCGAGCCGCTGATGCCGCCGCCGGTGCCGCCCGACTGGGTCTCGCAGCTGGTCGGGTCCGTGCAGGACCAGGCGCTCTCGGTCCAGTTGTGGCCGTCGTTGCTGGCCGCGGCGCCAACCGGCGACAGCGCCGTACCGCCGACGGAGACGACCGAGGGTGACGAGGCCGGGTAGTCGACGTCCGGGACGACGTCGGGGAGCGACTGCGTCAGGCCGCCCAGCGGCGCCGGGAGTGAGAGCGTGCGGCAGTCGAAGATGCCGCTGTCACCCGCGGCGCCGAAGATCGTCACCCCCGCGGCGACCAGCGACTGCAGGATCGGCTCGAAGGTGGCGATGTTCTTGGCGCCGGTCTGGCCCTCGCAACCGCCCCATGAGACCGACATCGCGGCGATGTGCGGATTCGGGTGGGTGGCGTACTTGTTGCCGGTGACGTCGTCGAGCACGGCGGCGTAGCCGTCCTCGAAGCCGGCCTCGGAGTTCGGCGCGACGTAGACCTGTTGGTCGAGGCCGGGTGCGGTGGACAGGATCGACTCCTGGTCCAGGTCGGCCTCGATCGCGCCACTGGAGTCGGTGGCCCCACCGTCGACCGGGACCTGAGTGAAGGCGCCGGAGGAGATCGGGTCCGGCAGGCCGTGGGCGTGTGCGTAGGTGCTCAGGTCGGAGGGGTTCCAGCCGGAGAGCTGCAAGGTCGCGACGGTCAGCCCGCCGGCGGTCCCGTCGGTGGCCGGCGTGCTCGGGTCGGCGTAGGCCTTCCGGTAGTCCGCACCCGTGGTGAGGGCGGCGGAGTGGAAGGGCCGGAAGGCGGTCAGCGTCGGCATCGCGGCCGAGACCACGCCCTGCAGGGCGGCCGGCACCTTCGGCAGCGGTGCTTGGGCCGCCTGGAGCTGCTGCAGCGAGGCGGTCGCCGCGGTGAGCCCGCTCGGCAGGCCCGGGTGGCTGCCGAACAGGCCGGTGATCGTCGACGGGGTGCCGGCGGCCGTGATCGACCAGGAGGTCTGGCGAACGACCCGCAGACCGGCGGCGGCGAGCGCGTCGGCCACGCCGGCGTGCGTGGCGGCGCTCGGCACCAGGCCGGAGAGCCGGGCCATCCGCTGGGGCTGCGAGAGGCCGCTCGCCTGGGCGAGCGCGGCGAGCGCGGATGGTCGAGGTGCCTTCAGGAAGACCGTCACCTGCGTCGTACCCGTCGACGCGTGGGCGGCCATGGGGGAGAGCGTCAGCCCTCCGGTGGCGAGTACGGCGGACGCCAGGACGGCGACCAACCGGGGCGCGATGCGCATCATGCCTCCCGAGAGTTGGGGCACCGGATCTGCGGACCCGGCCACTGGGCCAACGAGGCAGCGTGACCCGGGTCACGCGGTGATTGGTGGGTACTGGAACCGTCGGTGCCGATCGATAGGTTGGGCAGCGATCTTCCAGACCCGGGCACGACCAAGGAGTACGCATGAAGTTCGGCCTGTTCATCCCGCAGGGGTGGCGCTTCGACCTGGTCGGCATCGAGCCGGCCCGGCAGTGGCAGACGATGAAGGACCTTGCGGTCGCCGCGGACAAGGTCCCCGGCTGGGAGAGCCTCTGGGTCTACGACCACTTCCACACCACGCCGGAGCCCTCCGACCAGGCCACGCACGAGGCGTGGACGCTGATGGCCGGCTTCGGCGCCGCCACCGAGCGCATCCGCCTGGGGCAGATGTGCACCTGCATGAGCTACCGCAATCCGGCCTACCTCGCGAAGGTGGCGGCCACCGTCGACCACATCTCCGGCGGCCGGGTCGAGATGGGCATCGGCGCGGGGTGGTATGAGCACGAGTGGCGCGCCTACGGCTACGGCTTCCCCGAACCGCGCGACCGTCTCGGGATGCTGCGCGAGGGCGTGCAGATCTTCCAGCAGGCGTGGACCAAGGGCGTCGCCTCGCTCGACGGGAAGTACTACCAGGTCGACGGCGCGATCTGTCAGCCGCTGCCGCTGCAGCAGGGCCCGTCCGGCATCCCGATCTGGATCGCGGGCGGCGGCGAGAAGGTCACGTTGAAGATCGCGGCGCAGTTCGCCGACTACACCAACTTCGACGGCACCGAGGAGGGCTTCGCGCACAAGTCTCGGCTGCTCGAGGAGCACTGCGACAGCCTCGGGCGTGACTTCGGCGCCCTCACCCGCTCGGCGAACTACAACGTCTTCATCGGCGAGACCCAGAAGGAGGTCGACGACAAGGTCGCCTGGTTCGCCGACCACCTGGCCACCTCGCTCGGCGAGGCGGCCGGCCCCGAGCACGCCCGCCGTACGGCGACCCAGGGGCTGGTGGGCACGCCCGACCAGATCATCGAGCGGCTGCGGCGCATGGAGCGCCTCGGCATGACCTACGCCATCACCTACTTCGCCGACGCGGCGTACGACCGCAGTTCGATCGAGCTCTTCGAGCGCACGGTGATGCCCGCCTTCGCGTGAGTCGCTCGGCGCCGACCAGCTCGGCGTAGATCTCCTCGAACCGGGCGACGGTGAGCTCGGAGGCGTGCCGCTCCGCCATCGCCCGGCTCGCGGCCCCCATCGCGTGCCGGACCGGATCGGAGCGCAGCACGGTGCGCAGCGCCTCGGCCAGACCGGCGACGTCGCCCGGACCGAAGAGGTAGCCGTTGACGCCGGGAGAGACCAGGTGCGGCAGCGCCACCGCGTCCGCGAGGACGACCGGGAGGCCCGAGGCCATCGCCTCCAGGCTGGCGATGCTCTGCAACTCGGCCACCCCGGGCAGGCAGAAGACGTCGGCGGCGGTGTAGACGTCGGCAAGGCGCTCGTCCGGGACGAAGCCGAGGAGGTGGACCCGGGCCGAGACGCCGAGCTCGGCGGCCAGCTGCCGCAACCGAGCCGCTTGGGTGCCGGCGCCCGCGAGGACCGCCTGCACGGGCTGGTCGCGGGCGATCAGTGCCACGGCGCGGATGAGCTCGTCGAGGCGCTTCTCGGCGTCGAGCCGGCCGACGTACCCGATCGTCGGCACATCCGGCAGTCCTAGGCCCTTCCGCACTGCCACCGTCTGCTCCGGGCGCGGATGGAAGCGGTGGACGTCGACGCCGCACGAGACGGCCTCGACCGCGCGCCCTGGAAGGTGGCCCTCGGTCAGGCGCACGGCGGTCGGCGTCGGGGCGGTGAGCCGGTCGGCGCCGGAGTAGACCCGGGCGAAGTCCGACCACACCATCCTGGTCAGCGCAGGCCGGACCGGCGGCGGCACGTACGGCATGAGGTTGCCGGGCAGGAAGTGGTTGGTGGCCAGGATCGGCACCCCGGCCGCATCCGCGGCGCGCATGGCCGCGCGTCCGATCGTGAAGTGGTCCTGGCTGTGCAGGACGTCGGGTCGCACCGTCGCCAGCAGACGGCGCAGGGCACGGCCGACACCGGGCGGCGGCGTGAACCGCACCCCGGGGTGGATCAGGATCGGCACCGACCACAACCGGTGGAGCCACACGCCGTCCTCGAGCAGGGTCCGCGTCGGACCCGAGTCCGAGGCGCAGACCAGATGCACCTCGTGGCCGCGCCGGGCGAGGCCGCAGGCGAGTCGCTGGGTGAAGATCGAGCTCCCGCTGACATCGGGCGGGTAGCTGTCAGTAGCGATCAAGATCCGCACGCTGACCCTCCTGGGCGCGGGTGTTGTTGGCGGCACGGGCGTGCGCGAGGATCACGACCCCGGCCACCGCGATGAAGGCGGCGAGGGAGAGACCCGCGAGGCTGCCCGGCGTCGTGGGCATGGGCTCGCCGAGAAGCAGTACGCCGGCGAACCCCGCCGTCACGGGGTCGGCGGTGAGCAGGACGGCGTACGCCACCGCGAACCGGCCCATCCCGTAGGCCAGCTGCTGCACGGCCCCGCCGCAGATGAGCAGGATCACCGCCAGCACCGTCTGCCAGGAGATGAGGGTGCTGAGACTCTGTTCCGCTCGGCGCCCGACCACGGCGACCAGCGCCGCGGCGACGCCGAAGCACATCCCCGCGCCCAGCGCCGCGCCACCGGCGCGGATCTCGGCTGGTACGGCGCGTTCGGGCAGCGTCAGCGCGGCCGCCGCGGCCGCGAGGGCGCACGCGGCGGCCACGGCGGCGTTGATGAACCGCACCGAGGCGGCGCCCGCGCCGTGCGGCAGCAGCGTCAGCAGTACGGCGAGTCCGGCGACGACGGCGACCGAGCCGACGACCGCACGGCCCTCGAGCCTGGTCCGGTCGATGACCGCCTTGATCCCGACCGCGAAGAGCAGGCCGACCGAGCCCACAGGCTGGATGGCGATGACGGGGCCCTTGGTCAGCGCCACCACGTGGACGGCGACGCCGAGGCCCGCCAGAATGCCCCCCGCCACCCACCTTGGGTCATGCAGCAGGGTGCGGAAGAAGCCGAGCGAACGCCGATAGCCCGAGCCGACCCCGACGGCGGCATGCTCCTGCAACTCGGCGCCGAAGGCGATCAGCAGGGCCGCGACGACAGCCAGGAGCACGGCCAGGACGAACATCCCTCAGACCGCCCGTCGCGCCGGTGCACACACCCTGCCCACCCCTCCGCACGTTGCCTCGCGACTCGAGCCTAGCCCCGGCTCGTGGCGGCCCGGGCGGCGTCGTACTGGGCGAGCCAGGCGTCGAGGGTGGGCCACGACGTCTCGCGTGCCCTGCGGCCGGTCAGCATGCCGAGATGGCCGCCGGGGACGACCTCGAACCGTACGTCGGCCGAGCCCGTCAGCAGGGTGGTCAGGTGGCGCACCGACGCCACCGGAGCGATGCCGTCGGTGCACCCGGCGAAGACCAGCACAGGGTGCGTGACGTCCGCGACCCGCGCGAGCCGACCGCCGAGATCGAAGGTGCCGCCGACGAGCTCGTTGCGCCGCAGGAACCGGTGGTAGAGCTGCCCGAAGGAGCGACCGGGGTAGGCGACGATCCCGTGCATGAACCTCTCGACCGCCTCGAGCTGCGCGAGGTAGTCGGCATCGGCCAGATGGGTGGCGACGGCGACCGGTTTGGTGACGAGCTTCTGCACCGACGAGAGCTGGAACGCCCACCGGACGAAGGGCTTCGGAGCCCCGCCGAGCAGCTGGTAGGCCGCGGTGATGATCCTGCCGTCGGTGAGGTCGACGAGCGGTCGGAAGGGCGCCACCAGCGGCACCTGGGTCACGTCGAACGGTGAGCCGAAGACCGTCAGGGACGCGATCGGGAGGTCGTCGTACGCCGCGGCGCTGAGGATCGCGAAGATGCCGCCGAGCGACCAGGCCACGACGTGGACGGGACGTCCGCCGGCGTCCTGCGAGGTCTGCCGGATCGCCTCCGGCACGGCGTCGGCGATCCAGTGCTCCAGTCCGAGGTTGCGGTTGCGGAACGCGACCGCCCCGTACTCCAGCAAGTACGTCGGCCGTCCGCCGGTGACCAGGTGCTCGACCAGCGAGCAGCCCCGGCGGAGGTCGTAGCACAGCGACGGCGCGGCGAGCGGCATGACCAACAGCACCGGGTCACCGCTGGCGGGTACGCCGGCGGCGGGGCGATAGCGGTAGAGCTCGCGGAGCTCGCCGTCGGCCACCAGGGTGCGCGGCATCGGGCGCAGATCGGCCAGGCCGCCGTACAGCACCTTGTGCGCGAGGTTGCCGGCCGCGGTGGCGATCGCCTCGGGGCGCGGGACGGGGACCAGCGGGAGCAGCGCCATGGGTGGGAACCTACGCTACTGGCGAGTCACTTGTTCATATTCCGGGCACCCGGACGCACGCCGGGGAGCCCGGCCAGGTCCGTCACTAGGGTGGCGCCCATGAGTCTGAGCCTGGTCACCGGCGGCACCCGTGGGATCGGAGCGGCGATCGCCCGCCGCCTGGCCTCGGCGGGCCACGACCTGGTGGTGGCCTACCGCACCGACGAGCGCGCCGCGCGGGAGACGGTGGCCGCCGTCGAGGCGCTGGGGCCGCGGTGCACCGCCGTCCGGGTCGACCTGACGGCCGAGGGCGGCGTCGAGACGCTCTTCGAGGAGGCGGCCCGGATCGGGCGGCTGACCGGGGTGGTCAACAACGCCGGCACCACCTTCCTCTACGCCGGCCTGGCCGAGACACCGGTCGACGTCGTACGGCGCACCATCGATCTCAACCTCACCGCCGCCGTTCTGGTCGCACGGGCGGCGGTGCGCGCCATGGGGACCTCCTACGGCGGGGACGGGGGCGTCCTGGTGAACATCTCCTCCGGTGCGGCGACGCTCGGCTCACCGGGGGAGTACGTCCACTACGCGGCGGCCAAGGCCGGCGTCGACGCGCTCACGCGCGGGCTCGGGATCGAGGTGGCCGCCGACGGGGTCCGCGTCGTCGGCGTCGCGCCCGGCCTGATCGAGACCGACCTGCACGCACGCACCGGAGACCCGGATCGGATCGACCGGATGGCGCCGGCGATCCCGCTCGGCCGGCCGGGTGCGCCCGCGGAGGTCGCCGAGGCCGTGGCGTGGCTGATGAGCGGGGCCGCGTCGTATGTCACGGCGACGACGCTCCGCGTGGCCGGTGGTCGCTGACGGTCGCTGACGCAGGCGGTGGGGGCGGCTCAGAACCGTGGGTTGCCGGCGGTCAGCTCGGTCATGAACGAGTCGGCCCAGGCGACCACGTCGTTGGTCGAGACTTGCTTGCGCATCGCACGCATCCGCCGCTCGATCTCCTTGGCCGGCGCCTGGTATGCCTCGAGCAGCGCCTGCTTCATGCCGTTCATGTCGTACGGGTTCACCAGCCACGCCTGCCGCAGCTCGTCGGCGGCGCCGGCGAACTCCGAGAGCACCAGGGCGCCGTCGTCGTCGAACCTGGTGGCGACGTACTCCTTGGCGACCAGGTTCATGCCGTCGCGGTACGGCGTGACGACCATGATGTCCGCGGCGCGATAGAGCGCGGCCATCTCCTCCCGCGGATAGGACGAGTGCAGGTAGGAGATCGCCGGACGGCCGATCCGGCCGAGGTCGCCGTTGAGCCGGCCGACGAGCCGGTCGATCTCGTCGCGCAGCAGCTTGTACTGCTCGACCTGCTCGCGCGAGGGCACGGCGACCTGGACGAAGACGGCGTCCTCGACGTCGAAGTGCCCGTCGGCGATGAGCTCGCCGAAGGCGCGCAGCCGGGCGTAGATGCCCTTGGTGTAGTCGAGCCGGTCGCAGCCGAGGAAGATCTTGCGCGGGTTCCCGAGCGCCTCGCGGATCTCCTTCGCACGGGCGAGGACGTGTTCGGAGTGGGCGAGCTCCTCGAATCCCTTGAAGTCGATCGAGATCGGGAAGGCGGCCGCCTTCACCGTGCGTCCGTCGGGCAGATAGACCAGGTCGCGGTGGGTGCGGTGGCCGACCCGCTGGCGCACGAGGCGGACGAAGTTCTGGGCGGCGCCCGGCAGCTGGAAGCCGACGAGGTCGGCGCCGAGCAGGCCCTCGAGGAGCTGGCGGCGCCACGGCAGCTGCTGGAAGAGCTCCGCCGGCGGGAACGGGATGTGCAGGTAGAAGCCGATCCGAAGGTCGGGCCGGAGCTCGCGCAGCATCTGCGGCACCAGCTGCAGCTGGTAGTCGTGCACCCACACGGTGGCTTCCTTCGCCGCCACCTTCGCGGCCGCCTCGGCGAAGCGGCGGTTGACCTCCTGGTACTTGTCCCACCACTCGCGGTGGAAGGCCGGCTTGGCCACCAGGTCGTGGTAGAGCGGCCACAGCGTGCCGTTGGAGAAGCCCTCGTAGTGACCTTCGATCTCCTCCGCGCTCATCGAGATCGGCACCATGTGGATGCCGCCGTCCTGGAACGGCTTCAGGTGCTGCTCCGTGCCGCCCGGCCAGCCCATCCAGACCCCGTCGTGAGCCTTGAGGACCGGCTCGAGAGCGCTCACCAGACCGCCCGGGGAGCGGCGCCAGCCACGCTTCCCGCCCCCCAGGTCGACGCGGTCGACAGGGAGGCGGTTGGCCACGATCACGAGATCCGACTGCACATACGTGACAGTAGCCCGTTCGCGCGTTCCGATTCCTCCGTGCCTCACATGTGATCAGGTGTTCGGGTCTCGCAGCGTCTGGATTCGGGACCGGCCGGACCCGGAGCTCGGCAGTCTCGCGAGATCCGGATCTCGCTGCTGGGGGTCAGCCGTCGGCCGGCAGATGGACCCCGACCTGCCGGCGTACGTCGTCCATCTGGCGCAGCAGCGCCAGGGTCTGCTCGTGCGGCACGAGCGGGGACTCGCGCAGCCCGGCGGCCAGACACCGGCCGACCTCGAGCGCCTCGTTGCCGTAGCCACGCCCGATCACGGGCTCGACCGGCACGATCTCGACCGGCTCGACCGTGCCGCCCTGGGCCGTCCAGTCGGCGACGACGGCGCGAGGCGTGAACGTGATGGTCGTCGGGTGGTGGAACTCCTGCAGGTCGATCCGGCCGCGGTCGGTCGCGATGGTGGCGGCGCTGGAGCTCCACGAGGTGATGGAGGCGACCATCGTCGCCAGGCCGCCGTCGGCGTACTTGCCGGTCAGGGCGATGGCGCGGTCGAAGGTGCTCTCGCCTGCCGTGGCGAGGTCGGCCTGGGCCGTCAGCGCGGCCGCCTCGCCAAGCATCAGGTGGGCGAAGGTCAGCGGATAGATGCCCATGTCGAGCAGTGCCGAGGCGCCCAGCGCCGGGTCGAGCATCCGGTCGGAGGGGTCGGCGGTCACCACGAAGCCGAGCTCGGCGTGGATGTGCGCCGGCCTGCCGAACTCGCCGGCGTGCAGCCGCTCGCGCAGCGCGCGGATCCCGGGGTGGCACGCCATCCACATCGCCTCCATCAGGAAGCGGTCGTGCCGGCGGGCCAGCGCCACCATCTCCTCGGCGTCGGCGAGGTTGAGCGTGAGCGGCTTCTCGCACAGGACGTGCTTCCCGGCCTCGAACGCCAGTCGGGCGTTCTCGAGGTGCAGCGAGTGCGGCGTCGCGATGTAGACCACGTCGACCTCGGGATCCGCGACCAGGTCCTCATACGAGCCGTGGGCCCGGACGGGCTCGCCCTCACGGGAGTACGCCGCCGCGAACTCCTCCGCGGCGGCCAGCCGACGCGATCCGACGGCCACGAGCTGCGCGCCGGGGGTCTGCAGCAGGTCCTGCGCGAACTGGTGGGCGATCTTGCCGGTGGCCAGGATGCCCCAGCGCGTGGAGGGCGCCGGGGGCGTCGAGGACTCTGTCATACGCCAGACCCTAGCCGGGGCTGTCGAAGTGGGCCTTTCGAACTGGGCCCGTCGAACTGGGCCCGTCGAACTACATCGGTGTCATTCGTCGCGTATGGTTGTGCTCGGATCAGTAGTCGAGACACTTTGGGGGATCCAGAGACATGGTCGTGAACGCCGAGTCCTCCCGGGCTGCCGGGGAACAGATCCCCGCGCTGAGCGAGCGCGACCTCGAGATCCTCGCATTCGAACGCCAGTGGTGGAAGTTCGCCGGCGCCAAGGAGTCTGCGGTGCGTGAGAAGTTCGACATGAGCTCGACCCGCTACTACCAGGTGCTCAACGCCCTGATCGACCGCCCGGAGGCGCTCGAGGCCGACCCGCTGCTGGTCCGCCGCCTGCGCCGCCTCCGTGCCGCCCGCCAGCGCCAGCGCTCGGCCCGACGTCTGGGCTTCGAGCTGTGACGGCGCGCGCCCCGCGGGGCCAGCGTGGTCTCGCGCTGCCGGCCCCGGTCATCCTGCTCAGCGCCGTCGCCGTGATCCTGGCCGCGGTCGCGTTCTTCGTCACCCGCAACTCCGGCTCCGGCAACCAGGTCGACCTGACCGGCGCCCAGCCGACGCACAGCCCGACCGTGAGCGCCCAGCCGAAGGTGTCGCGCACGCCGACGGCGAAGCCCACGAAGAAGGCGCTGCCGCCCGTCAACCGCTCCTCGATCAACGTCGTGGTCTACAACAACACCCACCTCACCGGGCTGGCCGGCACCGTCGGTGCGAAGGTCCAGAGTGCCGGGTGGCACTTCGTGGGCACCGGCAACTGGCACGGCACCATCCCGGCCACGACCATCTACTACGGCGCCGGCCTGAAGCGTGCCGCCCACCAGCTCAGCCTCGACCTCGGCGTCAGCCGGACCTACCCGGCCGCCACCGGTGCCGCCGGCATGCTGCCGCACGGCCTCACGCTCATCCTGCTCGGCCCGGTGCAGTAGCGCCTTCCCGCGTCGGGGTGGGGTCGGCCTCCGCGTCGTCCCGGGAGGTCGTCTGCCGGTCACCCGGCGGCCGCACCGCGGTTGTGCGCGCCGTGTCAGGCTAGGGCCATGGACTTCACCTCGCCGGACGGTGCGCAGAAGTACGCCGCAGTGGTGGCGGCCGCGAGCAAACTGATCGTCGCCTGCGACTTCGACGGCACGCTGTCCCCGATCGTCGACGACCCCACCCAGGCACGCATCCACCCCGACGCCGCCGACGTCCTCGTCGCCCTCGCCGGGCAGGTCGAGGCGATCGCGGTCGTGACCGGCCGGCCCGCGCGTCAGGTCGTGGCGCTGGGAGGCCTGGAGGAGATCGGCGACGCGATGGCCGCGTTGGGCACGGAGCTCCTCGTCTTCGGCCAGTACGGCAACGAGCGCTGGAGCTCCGCGCACCGGTCGATCGTCGGACCGCGCCCGCCGCGGGGCCTGGCTCACTTCCTCGGGGAACTGCCGCGGACGCTGCGCGAGGCGGACGCCGCCGACGCGTACGTCGAGGACAAAGGGCTCGCGATCGCCGTCCACACCCGCCGGCTGCCCGACCCCGCAGCGGCGTACGAGCGGCTGCGCGGGCCGCTCTCGGAGCTGGCCGAGCGCCAGGGGCTCTCCATCGAGCCCGGCAAGCAGGTCATCGAGGTCCGCGCCGGCGGGATGCACAAGGGGCTCGTCGTCGAGCGGCTGGCCGAGGAGGCCGGCGCCGGCGCGTTCTTGTTCGCCGGCGACGACCTGGGCGATGTCGAGGCGTTCGAGGCGGTCGCCGCACTGGCCAAGGACGGCCTGCCGACGCTGCTGGTCTGCTCCGCGAGCGACGAGGAGAGCGCGCTGGTGCCGCTCTCCGACGTCGTGGTGCACGGGCCGGACGGCGTACTGGATCTGCTGCGACGACTGACCGCTGACGCTGCCGCCGGGGAGTGATGTCCTGCGGCATTGCCGGTTCATCACGGTAGGTGGTTGAACCTTGGTCGGTTTACCACGGTAGGTGGTTGAACCTTGGTCGGTTTACCACGGTAGGTGGTTGAACCAGCGCTTCACATGGCCTATGCGCCGTGTGAAGCGCAGGCCGAGCCGCTTATCGTGGTAAACCGGCGCAGGCCGAGCCGCTTACCGTGGTAAACCCGCGCCGACCGGCGCAGGCCGACCCGCTTACCGTGGTGAACCCCCACCCGTCCGCCCACAGCGAACGAGGAAACACGGCCCACCTCCCAAGAGTTGAGCGAGCATCACTCAAGTCTGAAAGGGAGGCCACTCCGTGACCAGTCTTCCCGTCCTGTTCGTCTCCGACCTCGTCGTGCTGCCCGGCATGGTTGTGACCATCGGGCTCGATGAGGCCGCCCAGGCCGCGATCGACGCCGCGCGCAGCAGCTCCGACTCCACGCTTCTCCTCGCCCCTCGCCTCGACGACCGGTACGCCGCCTATGGCGCCATCGCAACCGTCGAGCGCGTCGGCCGGCTCGGCCGCACGTCGGGGGCGAACGGCGAGCCGGTCGCCGTCGTACGCGCTCAGGCCCGCGGCCGGATCGGCTCCGGCGTCGCGGGCCCCGGCGCCGCCCTCTGGGTGGAGGTCGAGAGGGTCGAGGACGTCGTCACCGAGCGTGCCAGCGAGCTCGCCGAGGAGTACAAGCGGCTGGTCGTCGCCGTGCTGCAGCGCCGCGACGCCTGGCAGGTGATCGACCAGGTCAACCGCCTCGCCGACCCCGCCGAGATCGCCGACACGGCCGGCTACGCGCCGTACCTCTCCGACGAGGTCAAGCGGCAGCTCCTCGAGACCGAGTCGCTGGAGCAGCGGCTCGAGCTGGCCATCGCCCGGACCCGCGACCACCTCGCCGAGGCGGAGCTGAACGACAAGATCGGCGAGGACGTCCGCGAGGGGATGGACAAGGCTCAGCGGGAGTTCCTGCTGCGCCAGCAGTTGGCCGCGATCCGCAAGGAGCTCGGCGAGGGCGAGCCCGAGGGGGCCGATGACTACCGCACTCGGGTGCAGGCCGCGGACCTGCCCGAGAAGGTGCGCGAGGCCGCGTTGCGCGAGGTCGACAAGCTCGAGCGCGGCTCGGAGCAGAACCCCGAGACCGCGTGGATCCGGACCTGGCTCGACACGGTCCTCGAGCTGCCCTGGGGTACGACGACCGAGGACTCGCGCGACGTCGTCGCTGCCCGCGTGGTGCTCGATGCCGACCACCACGGCCTCGAGGAGGTCAAGGAGCGGATCGTCGAGTACCTGGCCGTGCGCACCCGCCGCGCCGAGCGTGGACTGCAGGTCGTCGGTGGCCGCGGCAGCGGTGCCGTCATCCTGCTCGCGGGCCCTCCGGGCGTCGGCAAGACGTCGCTGGGGGAGTCCGTCGCGCGGGCTCTGGGCCGCCGGTTCGTCCGGGTCGCCCTGGGTGGCGTGCGCGACGAGGCCGAGATCCGGGGTCACCGGCGCACGTACGTCGGCGCCCTGCCCGGCCGGATCGTGCGCGCCATCAAGGAGGCCGGCTCGATGAACCCGGTCGTACTGCTCGACGAGGTCGACAAGGTCGGGAGCGCCATCGGCATGGGCGGTGACCCGGCGGCCGCGCTGCTCGAGGTGCTCGACCCGGCGCAGAACCACACCTTCCGCGACCACTACCTCGAGCTCGACCTCGACCTCTCCGACGTCGTGTTCATCGCGACTGCCAACGTCGTGGAGCAGATCCCCGGTGCACTGCTGGACCGGATGGAGCTGGTCACCATCGACGGCTACACCGAGGACGACAAGGTCGCCATCGCGCGTGACTTCCTTCTCCCGCGGCAGCTCGAGCGCGCCGCCCTCGGCGCCGACGAGGTGAGCGTCAGCGACGCGGCCCTGCACGAGCTGGCCGCCAACTACACCCGCGAGGCCGGCGTACGGCAACTGGAGCGGCTGATCGCGAAGGCGCTGCGCAAGGCCGCGACGCGGCTGGCCGTCGGGAAGTTGGCGAACGGGGAGTTGGCGATCGGCGAGCCGGCAGCCGGAGCGGTCACGATCGACGAGCCCGACCTCAAGGACCTGGTCGGGCGGCCCCGGTTCACGCCGGAGTCGGCAGAGCGTACGGCGGTGCCCGGCGTCGCGACGGGGCTCGCCGTGACGGGGCTCGGCGGCGATGTCCTCTTCATCGAGGCGTCCGCGGCCGACGGCCCCGCCGGCCTCACCCTGACGGGCCAGCTCGGCGAGGTGATGAAGGAGTCGGCACAGATCGCGCTGTCGTTCGTGCGCTCGCACGCGGCCGAGCTCGGCGTCGACCCGGCGGCGCTCGACCGCGCCATCCACGTGCACGTCCCGGCCGGCGCCGTACCCAAGGACGGTCCGAGCGCCGGCATCACGATGGTGACCGCGCTGACCTCGATGGCGACCGGACGGCCCGTCCGCTCGGAGGTCGGGATGACCGGCGAGGTGACGCTCAACGGCCGCGTGCTCCCGATTGGCGGCCTCAAGCAGAAGCTGCTCGCCGCGCAGCGCGCCGGGCTGAGGGAGGTCTTCGTCCCGCTGCGCAACGAGCCCGACCTCGACGACGTCCCGGCCGAGGTCCGTGAGGCACTCGCCGTCCATGTGGTCGGTGACGTCCTCGACGTCGTACGCGGTGCGCTGGAGCCCCGCCACGCCGTGGACCACGCCGCCTGATCCCGAATCGGGGGTTACGTCCGCCTCGAACAGCTGTTCCAGATTCCAGGGGCCCCTCCCCACCACGCTGGCAACGAACCAAAGGTTCGTTGGCGGGGACGGTGGGGAGGGGCCCCTGGAATCTGGAACGGCTGTTCGAGGCGGGCCACAACCCCCGACTCGGCGGGCCACAACCCGGGACTCGGCGGGCCACAACCCGGGACTCGGCGGGCCACAACCCGGGACTCGGCGGGCCACGACCCGGGACTCGGCGACCCCCGAGTAGGCCCCGTGCGGTTTGCCCAACGTTCGCTCTACTGCCCCGCGAAAGTAAGGACGGCTGCCTAGGTTGCTCGGTGGCCGCTGTCTCGGGCCACTGTCTCGGAGGGAGCGACCGACCGATGAAATCCGCAGTGCGGGCTCGCGGAATCACCAAGTACTTCGGCAACGTCGTGGCGCTGGACGACGTCGACATCGATATCGCCTGCGGCCAGATCCACGGGCTCGTCGGGCCCAACGGCGCCGGCAAGACCACGCTCCTCGGGCTGCTGCTCGGGCTGGCGGCTGCCGACGCCGGCACGCTGGAGATCCTCGGTACGCCGCAGGGCAGGGCGCTCGCCGTACCGGCCGGTGTCGCGGGGTTCGTCGACGGCCCCGGCCTCTATCCGTCGCTGACGGCGAGGGCCAACCTGATGGCGCTCGCCGCGCTGCAGCGCCATGGCGCCGACCGGCGCACCGAGGTCGACCGGGTGCTCGACGAGGTCGGCCTCACCGACGTCGCGGACGACCGGATCCGCGGGTTC
>Ga0131853_10008957_pt1 | contig 18269 bp, 14 predicted proteins | sample TergutLab28metaG_FD_92764 | JGI IMG/M metagenome (GOLD analysis project Ga0131853, IMG submission 92764) | Labiotermes labralis P1 segment gut microbial communities from Petit-Saut dam, French Guiana - Lab288 P1 (version 2) (version 2) | ecosystem: Host-associated > Arthropoda: Insects >... | reverse complement strand
TCACCAATTAGAAAGTGTCCAGTAGACAAGTAAGTTGGGTTGAAAGGATCATCAGATATGGCACACAGAGGTCCGTAGTACAGACAGGCCTCTACCTCAACAAGTAATGTGCACAGTTCCTCGAAAATGGCAACCTGAGAACCAAATGTTCTTCGCAGATGATACTTCATGGATTTCACTGCTGCATCCCATAATCATCCGAAGTAAGGTCCATGTGGTGGAATGAATTTCAATTCCGATCTTTCAATGGCAAATAATTCTTGTACTTTTGCCATCTGTGATGTGGATTGAAGCATTTTGTAAAATGATGAATTTCATTGGCAGCACCTTGTAAGTTGTTACCATTGTTTGAACAAATGGTCCTTGGTTTCCCTCGACGTGGAATCAAATGTCTCAGGGTAGCAAAAAATGCTTCTGTGGATAAGCTTGTGAATACTTCAATGTAAACAGCCTTAGTCACGAAGCAGACAATTAAAGCAATGTAACACTTTGTTATGGTTTTGCTACGTGGTGGTCCCAATCTGAGTGATATTGGTCCAGTATAGTCCACGCCTTTAGTGAGGAATGGATCGAAGATTGTACTAGTGTTGATGGCAGCTCAAACATCAGCTGTTGTGTTACTTGTGCCTTGAATCTATAGCAGGTTAGGCACTGATAAATGACTGTTCTCACCAAGTTTCTCATTATGGGTATCCAATATTTCTCTCATATGAATGCTATTAGGTGTTGTGGCCCAGCTTGATGAAGATTTATGTGCTCTGCTGAGACAACCAATTTCGAGAAGTGATGATTTGGAGGCAAAATCGTCTGATTAATTCTTTGAGAAGGAAGCGTAGAATGCTGTAGACATCCTTCCACTCTCAGAAGACCTTCCTTTACGATGAAGTTTTGCATTGTTTTGAGAGAACTGCTGGCTGCAACCTCTTGTTGCTCCATTAGATTCCTTACTCCTTGTGCATAAGAAATTTGTTTTACCATCTTCACACAGAAAGTCAGAGCCTGGTCGATGTCTTGTGTGGAGAGGATAGTTGATTTACTTTTGGCGTTGGGATTTCTGCAGTTGGTTATGAATCTCTTGTTGGAGATGAGATGGATGTAGTTCATCTCATTCTAGTTTGTTTTTCCAGAGTTTCTGTAGAAATATCTTGTATGACATGACAGCTGGACTGAGCAGTTCGAGAGGATCAAATATTGATGATGTAGTGGCTAGCACCTTTCGGTTTGTACTCGCTGCGGAGTCTGTTGTTTGCACCTGTGTTGCGTTATTCATGAATTGAAAATTATCAATTGTTGGATTCCGTAGTATACCAAGCGTTGTCGAGGAAAATATTTCCTTGAAGACTGGACGAATGGTAGGCAGTAGCATATTTCGTCCCTTCTTGGGAAGTCACTGGATCGCTGTGATCTAGTCCTTTTGGATTTCCTCATGAAATAGTGGTACTGATTCTTGAGTTCTTGTTCCATTCTCTGTTCAAAAATACGTAGTCTTCGCTCTGCAGCGAGGCGAGAAGTTCCAAGTTGCTTGGGATCCATCTTTGTAGGTAATCTGACAACATATACTCCGTCATCTTGTTGGGTTTTGCGGGTGATGACGCGTTGTTTACATTCTTGTTGTTCTGTTGTAATTGTGGATGGCTCCACGGGTTTCACTTCCCTGGTGCTGTTTAAATTGTGTTCCTGACTGTTGTCTTCTCGGAGCAGAAATGTATGCTGAGAGTCATGCCATGAAGTGGTAGCTGGTGTTCGAACTGAGAGTGTCCAGCCAAGAACTGTCTCTTGTAGAACTGTGTAATTGCTAGGACGTGTCCTTCTGTCTGATCGTAGCATGTCGTATAATAAGTCAGCTCCAATGAGTAGATCAATTTCTCCTGGTTGATCAAACTCTTCATTCGCCAACTTGATGTCCTTGGGAATCTTCCAGGCACTTACGTCCAACTTGGTGAATGATATGGTACCATTAATGTGAGACAAGATTAAACAGTTAATTGTTGTGTGCCAGTCTGTATGCCTAGACCTTAATTGAATTGACACACTGTGATATGTCTCAGGGTTGACACAAGTTAGGCCCTGTATTTGTGCATGTGTCTGTGTTCTGGATAACCTCAAAAGTTGTACAAACCTTTCTCTTATTTATTGTGACTGAGAAGCACTGTCTAACAATTCTCCGCAAAGAACATATTGACCAGATTTATTCTGAACTTCCACGATGTCTGTGGCAAGTAGATTTTTAATTCTGGGTTTGCTCTTAAATGAACAATATGTATTAACTTCTGCAGTTGAGCTGCCTCTTGCATCTGAACGACCGTTGGTTACTGACCATTTGTCATTAATTGATTGATATTGCCTGTCATTTTGCAGAAATATATGATGTTTCTTGTGACACTGACGGCACATTTGTTTCAAACATGTGTGATTTCTTGTAAATGGTTGCATGCAATTTAAACAAATTCCTGCTTGCTTGGCATGGTTAAAGCGTTGTTTAGCTTGCATTATAAGAAATTTATCACATTTAAAGTGCCTATGTGATCCATTACACCAAGTGCACTTTAGCTGTGTTGCTACGTTGGAATAGTATTTACTGACCTTGTTTCCAGTTGATTGTGATGATCGTAAATTGGCAGGACCTACCTTCAGTGATTGAGTTGTCTGAAGTAGCTCAAGAGCTCTGCATCTTGATTCCAAGAATGTGACCAATTCTGCAGTTGATGGAGTATCTGCTCGTGAGGCGGTGATAAGCTTCCATTCTCTTTGCGTTTCAGGGTCGAATGTGGCTAGCATCAAATAATTTGACATTAAATCTTGTACAGGCACATTCAATGTTAATGCTTGTAAAGCATTCATGTTGCTCGACACATGATTAATTAACTGGCGCAATGGGGCATTTGACATAAATGCTTAGCATGCATAATGGCAATTACTCGTTTGTTATAGTATCGTTGTGTTACTAATTGCCAGGCAACAAGAAAGTTCTCATTTGTAATGTGTAAATTACTTATCAGAACTTTTGGCTTCATTCTTGAGTGAAGCAATGAGGTAGTGGAACTTCTCGACATTTGACAGGGTTGTATTTTTAACAATCAATGCCTCAAATGTGTCTCTGAAATGTAGCCAGCTACAAGTGTCACCTTGTAAGGTTGGCAATGCAGTGTTTGGTAGCTTAATATGTGTGCTAATTTTATGGGACCTCTGAGTGTGATTGCTGTGACCTGACGCGCAGCTCCTTGGTGAGCTACGTCTGGACGGTGGTTTCATTACAGAATGTAAACTGTCATTAAAATTAGCTTCAACGTGAGAGTACTGGTTTTAAAATGCATCTCTGTCTAGAGAGTAATTGCTTCGTCTAGACATTCTAGTTCATCCTGTGCGGATTCATATTTGTTTAAAATGCTTTGTAGCGTATCTAGCCTATCCTTAATCTCATTAACCTTAAGGTCGCCTGTTTCAAGGTAATTCTTCAAGCGTGTAAGTGAGGCCTTGGAATCGGCATGATGATTAATTAGCTAAATACGTCGTGTGGGAAGCATCCTCACTCGAGCTGTTGACAGCTGATATGTTGGGTGGAGTTCAGTGGCCTGTGTAGAAGCTGCGAAGTGTTGGTATCTTTGTGATGTCCCGTTGGTTCTCGAGGGTCGTCGTTATTCGCCTTGGAAGGGTGAATTCCAATTCCTGCCTGAGGTGCCCGATTGAAGTGATGACATCAATTCACGTTGTGTTGCACGAGTGGCTCTTTCTATGTTGACGTCTCAAATTCTGCCGCTTTTCCTTTGTTAGCGAGTTGCGTAATATGGCGTGGATTCTATTCGGGTAAACAAATTTTCGCGGCACCAAGAAAAACCAATAACGTTGAATGTTTATACAGTTTAGGAGGACCTATAACTTTATGTCGCATCCTTTCTAGTTATATCCGTGCCCGGTGGACCAAAAAGGTTATGTTCGACCTGGATGGTACACAACTTTTGTGAACAATCTCTTCCAATGTAAAAAGCTGGTTCAATAAGAATTTATTTATTATTAGTAATCACTTTAAGACACAAAACGTAAATGCACTTAATTCATTAGGCAAATTAATAGTTATTTAGTGCGTTATAATAATGCACGTAAATTTTTGACCAGTGCACACTGCTTTGCAGTAATTATTTAATCTTATGGTGTACCCATTAACTCACAAAACACACACACCTTTGGTGAAGCACTGCTAGAACTCTTTGTTCTATTATTTCATTTGTAACAACACGAGTTGCTTACTTGTTCCCCTATGGAAAGTGATTCATAAACAGACTCATGCTATGGCAAGACGCGAACTGCCCCACTTAGAACAAAGACTGTTCTCGAGGCTTCTAGACGCGCGATGACATCACATAACTCGTGACGATTATGTCATTTCACACGGTCACGAGTTGTGCAATCTCTGCACCAATGTTACGCATATTGTTTGCGAAAGAATCCAACACTAAAAATTCTGCCCTTAGCTTAGCAGGGATTTTCAGAACATCCTGCTGGAGAAAATACTGGCACACCCTGGACAGGAACAGAATTTGCAAAGGCCAATAGGAAGCTCACCTGCTGCTGCCACTCAAGTCGTTAGATTTGAAGATCGTGGTTGGAAACTTTGGCCTATTTCGTCTGCCACGCGAAGATTTCATGTGTGTGTGGAAAAAGGTGTCACCAGAAATGTTTCAGTGATATGCGAAAGGTGTGATATAGATCTTTGTTGTGATAGAAGATGCTTTGTGGACTACCACAACAAGGCATATCCCTGAAACATTTCAGGCTGTTCAACCAGATCTCCTTACCTAAAACTGTGGCCTCAGCTGGAACTGTAAGGAAAAGAAATTTAAAATTTTATAAACACGTTTTTTAGGCAATAGAATTTTATATACTTTTTGAAGAACCACTGAAATATCTCTGTTTTGGTTATTCTACCCTTGAAGATCTAAGGAAATATCATATAGAGACTCTCGATTTCTCCCCGTGAAAGATAAACTGTAAATGTTGGCGAAAGTCGGTAGACTAGTACATCATTCAACAAAAGGTTGGCCATTCTCGGTTCGTGACAACGACGCAGCTAAAATGTCGCGTGTGAACTAGCGAGTGGTGTGAAGAAAAAAGTTGTTAGTGAAGTTTTGAGAAAATATGGATAATGTGTGAAGTAAGATTATTTTTCTGACAATGTCACACGAAGTCATAATTCCCCAAATCTTGAAACAGAAATTTCCTGTGCACACATCGGGACAGAAACAGAAAAATAAGTAAAACAATTTGAGAATTATAAATTATTTAAATTAACTTCTGTATGTGGGAACTAAACACTTCTACTTAGTATATTTTGAACGGAAATATCTGTGATTAATTCGCAGTATAGTGCAAATTTATTCTTTATTTTATTATCTCTGGTTCATTATATATAAACGCAAATTTTCAAACAAGCGCAAAGAATAAAGTGGCAGTCGGGGAGAAAATTGGTGAGTTGAACACGAAGAGTGAATTAAAGTTCCGTAGGATAAAGTTTAAAAATAACATTTCTTAAGTAGATAAACTGACATTATCACATTTGTTCGTAGCAATTCGCAGAATTTCTCGTACAACAAACTCATACCGATATCAACAAGATAAGGGTAAACAAATATTTCTTACGTAAATTACCTGACAATAATTCATAGACTCGTAAAAATCCTCGATGTTTCTCGAAGAACAAAGTCATACCGACATAACCAGTTCAAGAGCTATACAAAATAATTCGTACTTAAATTACCTGACAATATTACATTGGCTCGTTACAAATCTCATTGGTTCTCGCACAACAAACACATACCAACATTACCAGGAAATCCTATTAAAAAAAATTTCCTTACGAGCCTTACATGACAATATTACATTGGCTCGTAACATTTCTCAATCCTTATCGAACAACAAATACATGCCGAAACTACCAGGACAACAAATACACAAAACAATTATTACATATATTTTCTGACATTATTACATTGGGTCGTAACAATTCTCAGTGACTCTCGCACAAAACACATACTCAGATTTCTCCGGAAAAAAGTTACAAAAATATATTGTCGTGCATGACATGTCATATTACATTGAGTCATAATAATAGGCGGGATTCTTGCGGAACAATGTCTCAAAAACATTACCAGTAAAATGGCTAAACAAAACATTTCTTACTTATATTCCCCGAAAATATTAAATTGTATGGTAATAATTCTCATGTTTTCACGCACAAAAAACACATAACGACATTACCACGGCAACATATATACAAATATTTTTACGCAGAAAACCTGATAATATTTCATTTGCTCGTAACAAATCTAAGTGCTTCTGACACATCAAACACGTACCGACATTTCCAGAACAACAGAAAAAAATAATTTTTACCTGCCTGACCTGACACAATAAAATGTCTCGAAACAATTTTCAATGCTTCTCGCACAACGAACACCTGCCGATATTTCCAGGACATATGTAAAGCAAAATATACCCTACGTACCTGCCCTGACAATATTATTGGGTCGTAACAATTTTCAATTTTTCTCACACAACAAACATATAGCAACTTAACCAGAAAAAGTATAAAGAAAAATAATTCTTACGCACATTCCCTGACAAAAATACATTGGATCGTAAAAATTCCTTTTGCTTCTCGCACAAAAACCTTTACTGTTATTACCACGAAACAAACGAAGAAATCAATTCTTACGTACCTTTCCTGACAATATTTCTTTGGCTCGTTAAAATTCCCAGTTATTCCCGCACAACAGACTTATATCAGCATTACCAGAACCACAATTATACAAAATAATTCTTACATACATTACTTGACAATGCTATATTGGCTCGAAAAATTTCCAGTGATTCTCACACAACAAACACTTAACGACATTTCTAGGACAACTGATAAACAAATTATTACTTACGTGTATGACAAGACCCTTTATATTGGCTCGTAACAATTCTCAGTGCTTCTCGCAAAACAAACACATATAGAACTTAGCAGGACAACAGTTGTATGAAATATTTCTTACGTGCGTCACCAAGCACGTAAAATTATGTCGTAATAATTCTCAGTGTGTCTCGCACAACAAACACGTACCGACATTACCAGGAAAAATGTTTAAAAACCATTACCTACGTACATTACCTGACTAAATACAATGAGTGGTAAAAATTCAAAGCGATTCTCTCACAACAAACATATACTGACATTACTAGGACAAAAGATAACAAATCGTATCTTACGTACATTAAATGAAAATATTTCATTGGCTCAAGAGATTTGACAGTGAATCTCGGATAACAAACACATACGGACATTACAGGGACAATAATAATAAACAATATCTTTACGTGCATGTTATGACATATATTGGGTCTAATCATTCCTTAGTGCTTCTTGCACAACAAAATTCTTCCGAAACTCTGTGTACAACAGTTTAAAAAACTTTTTCTTAAGTACATTTATGACAATATTTAATTTGCTCGTAACAATTGTTAATGATACTCGCACAAATAAAAATGCGTACTTTACCCGGAAAACAGATAAATAAAATGATTTTACCTTCAATACCTGACGCATTTCATTCACCCGTTACAATTCTCAGGTTTTCTCGCACAACAAACACATACCAATATTGCTAGGACAAGAGATACACAAAATAATACTTACGTACATTATCTGACAATATTACATTGGCTCTTATCAATTCCCAGTGTCTCTCGAAGAACAATATCATACCGACCTAACCAAGACAACGGCTTAAAGAAAATATCTCTTACGTACATGTCTAAAAATATTATATTGTCTCGTATCATAATTTCTATTTTTTCTCGTAAACAAAAGCATACGCACATTAACAGGACAAAAATTAAACAAAATATTTCTTATTTATATTACCTTACAACAATTCATTGGCTCGAAACAATTCTCAGTGTTTCTCACACAACTTTAACTTGCAGATATTACCACAACATACTTTAAACAAAAATAAATTTACATGGTTTCCCTGACTCATAATATTGGGTCGTAACTTTTAACAATTCTATTCGCACAATCAAACATTTACCTAACTTATCATGACAACTATTAAAAAATATATTTCTTACGCAAATTACGTGAAAATATTACATTGCCTCGTAATATTTCTCATTCCTCTTCACACACAAAAAAAAGAATCATTCCGACATAACAAGGGCAACAGTTACAAAAAAATATATCTCTCATTCGCTACCAAATATGTTACATTGGATCGTAAATTTCTCAGTTCCTCTCGCACATAAACATATAATGCGTTTACCAAGACAACACTACAAGAAAATAACTTTTACGTACATTACCTGACAATAATATATTTGAATCTAAAAATTCGCAGTGCTTCTCGCACAACAAACCCATACCGACATTACCGGGACAAATGTTTAAAAACCGTTCCTTAGTATATTACCTGACAAAATATATTGAGTGTAAACATTCAAAGCAATTCTCGCAAAACAAACATACACTGACATTACCAGGACAAATAGAACAAATCATTTCTTACGTTTATTAAATGAAAATATTTCATTGGCTCATAAGATTTGACAGTGAATCTCGGACAACAAACACATACGGACATTAAAAAAGAAATTAATAATAAATAATATCTTTTACGTGCATAACCTGACATATTTTATTGGGTCCTATCGTTTCTCAGTACTTCTTTTACAACAAAATATTTCCTAATCTATCTGTACAACAGTTTAAAAACCTCTTTCTTAAGTACATTTATGACAATATTTCATTGCTTTGTAACAATTGTCAATGATACTAGCACAAACAAAATTCGTACTTTACCCGGAAAAGAGCTGAATAAAATGTTTTTTACCTTCAATACCTGGAGCGTTTCATTCGCTCGTAACAATTCTCAGGTTTTCTCGTAGAACAAACACATACCAATATTGATAGGACAAGAGTTAAACAATTAACCTCACAATATTCATTGGCTCTTATCATTTCCCAGTGTCTCTCGAACAACAAAATCATACCGACCTAACCAAGACAACTGTTCAAACAAAATATTTCTTACGTAAAAATCCAATAATATTATAATGGCTCGTAAATTTTTTTATTTTTTCTCGCAAACAAAACCATACCCACATTAACAGGGCATACTAAAACAAAATATTCCTTATGTATATTAAATGTCAATAATTCATTGGATCGAAACAATTCTCAGTATTTCTCACACAACAAACAATTACATATATTAAAACAACATTTTTAAACAAAAAATATTTACGTGGTTTCCCTGACTCATAATGTTGGGTCGTACAATTTCTCAATGCTATTCGCACAATCAAACGTTTACCTAACTTATCAGGACTGATGTTAAGAAATATCATTCTTAAAGAAATTACGTGAAAATATTAAATTAGCTCGTACCATTTCTCATTCCTCCTCGCACAAAAAAAAAGGATTATTCCGACAAACGAGGGCAAGAGTTACATTCATTACCATTAACGTTACATTGGATCCTAAATTTCTCAGGTCTTCTCGCACAAAAACACATAACGCGTTTACCAAGACAACACTATTATAAATAACTTTCACGTACATTAACTGACAAAAATATATTTGCTTGTAAAAATTCTCAGTTCTTCTCGCACAAAAAACACATACCGACATTAACACGACAAATGTTTAAAAACCATTCCTTACGTATATAACCTGACAATAATAAATTTGCTTGTAAAAGTTCTGAGGTCTTATCGAACAACAAACATTTACTGCCATTACCAGGTCAAATGTTTACAAACCATTCCTTGCATATATAACCGGACAAAATTATATTCGCTTGTTACAGTTCTCAGTGTTTCTTGCACAACAAACTCATACAGACATTACCAGAACAAAGTTTATTAATAAATTTCTTTCATGAATGACCTGACATATTAAATTTTCCCGTACCAATGTTCACTGGTCTTCGCAAAACAAATTCGTACCTTCATTACTAGGACAACTGTCCAAAAAACATTACTTACGTGCACAACCTGACACATTACATTGTCTCTTCCAGACTCTCAGGCTTCTCGCAGAAAAACACATAGGGAATTTACAAGGAAATCAGTTAAACAAAATATTTTTACGTGCAAAACCTAACAAAATACATTGGATCGTAAGAATTCCCGGCTCTTATTGCACAAGAAACACATAACGTAATTACCAGAACAACATTTAAAGAAAACAATTCTTACATAAATTCTCTGACATTATTACATTGGGTCGTAACAATTCTTAGTGCTTCCCGCACAACAATCATATACTGACATTACCAGAACAACAGGTATCAAATCATTTTCATCGTATATTAACTGAAAATATTTAATTGGCTCGTAGGAATTTACAAAGATTCTCTTACAAAAAACACATACAGATTTCACAAGGATAAGTTAAATAAATAATTTTTCGTGCTTGACCTGACACATTATATTGGATCGTACGAATTCACAGTGTTTCTCGCACAACAGGTACAAACCAAAATTACCTGGACAACAGTTAATCAGATCAATTCTTACGTACATTAACTGAGAATAAAAATTCCAAGTATTTCTCACTAAAAAAAACACATACCGAAATTATGATCGCACGAAAAATCAGGAGTGGAACATGTAGCCTCACTGCATCACTAAACTGGACCTTACCAACTTCAGCTAAAAAACATGACAAGCTACAAGGAGAAAATGTACTTCGCTCGCCTCTGTGGCAGAGGTAATATATAACGTCGGAATGTAAACAGGAAATTTGGGATCCCGTGTCCACCAGTTGAGGAAATTTTCCTATTCTCAGATTCAAAATGACCCACAGTAACGGGGCCAGAGGTGTAGCTGCAACATTCCATAAAGCACTAACAGTGCCCGACCGGGGTGATAATCACCGCCGCGGCACCTGTTCTTTCCCCGACCGAGAGGATCGCTGAAGAAAATCGCGCCCCATGTGAACAGTCTGTCCACATTTCCAACATTTGCAGGGGCGAGAGGCTGGCGGGGAACGGCGGACACTTTCCCGACCACGGGGCTATTTCCATTTAAACTGGGAGTATTACAGTGAGATTCTGCATTTCCGTCAATACAGAAAACTTCTCTTCAATGAGGCCCACTGCTTTAATTAAATCCTTACGGTTACGGGGTCCCTCCTAAAATCCAGAATGGGACAAAACCGTAAGGTGGATGTTCATCAGGACACGGGCAAAAATCAGCTCTACCTCCGCCTTTTACGCGAAAAATTTTGCCGCAGCTAACAATCTATTTACATAGTCGCGTATAACACTTCAATCTTCATTGGAAATTGAACATTACATGATCTCGTATCATTCCTTCCCTAACCGAATGGTGGAAAATTTCTTACAGCAGTTCGCACATGCACTGTTCCCAACTCCTCCCATTCCGTAAACATTCTCCAAAAAATGGCAAAACACATCCAGAGACCAAAGACATGATACGAAACATAAATACTCTAGCGTCAAACAAGCCCAAAGCATGGATTTAATCAAGCTTAGTAATATAATCCAATATGGCTTCAGGTTCCTCAGAAGAGAGAGCCTCGACATGCCGCAATAAATAAAAAATTGCGGTTAGTACGTTGCCACACGCACCTACATGAGAGCCGCAAAAGGAGTCTTGGAGTCCACCACGGGTGGCGTGTAATGAAAAATCACACCCAGCACTAGCCTCTTCAGGTTCGGTGTCCTCTTTATTCGCCAGGTATGTTCCTGTCAAGTGAAGCAAAAATCTCTGCAGCAACAGTCAAAACAGTCCTTCGTTATCCAGACCCTCGACGGAGCTATGTTTAAGTAGCTTTTCTGCGTTGAACTTGTAAATCTCCGAGACAGTCACAGCCATGCAAAACAGGCATGTTACCACAAGGTACCCAAACCAAAATCCGACAGCTCAAATGGCCGTTGACAGGACAAGATGGGAGTGTCTGTGGACAACCACGCTCTGCTACCAGAAATGAGTTGCCGGGTGAGAAAAGTCAACCGACCGACAAGGTCCTGGCGTGTATCGACCCGAGGGCTGGCACTAATTTGTTCCTCGGCCATTTGAGACATCGAATCCTGACTAGTGGGGTCCCTGTGGCAGATGGTCAGTATATGTAATGGAAAGGACAGAGGTAAATTAGTAAGTGAAATTAGAATTGACTTCTCAGCAAACAAAATAGGCAGAAGGTGAAGTAACGATATGAAACAAAGGATAGTAACTTTCAAAGTGAACATGGACTTCCGGCTAGGCTGATCGTAACATATGTAGCATACACACACTTACATGATTCTTAGATCAGGTGTCAGTCTGCCACGGCGGAACACCGTACAATACAACAGTACAACACTTATAGTAAAAGAACGCTTAGGCAGACATAGCAAAAAACACTCTATATTCGCGGAGCAAACAATGAAAATCTCACTGCAAAACAAGAAACACGATAGGCCAGCCACTACAATCAGTGTGCCTAAACACAAAATACACAAACTTTAATAAAATGTCACGACATAATCTAACTACTAACAAACACAAAACGTAAAAATTAACCCTACGAGATGGATAGGTACTCCAACCCCCTGTTGAGCGTGAGGCGTTACGTAGAACTTGGGATATGTTCTGACTAAAAAAACACAACATGTCATTTTGGAAAGTAAGTGACCGAGAACATATGTAACGTCTTTACAAATCTTTCTCGTCTACGTAGCCCCTACGGAAAGATCAGACGCAGCTTCGTTGCCGGGCAGCCCAAAGCGGAAGACATGATTCCCCGATGTGTTGTAGCCAAGTTACAAGCTGCTAATAACCGTCCCATAACGAAAATTTAAAAAAGCCCCCTCAGCTTTCACGTCAGCGAGTGCGAACAATAGCCAGTGATGATAGCCTGGGAAAAGAGAAACGGGGAGGAAATAAACAGTTCTGCCTTGCCAAGGGCAAGGTCATTGCCCTAGGCAGACGCGGTACGATCAACATTTCCGCCTCCATAATTAGATGTTCACGACATGGACATCTATTAAGCCAATTATGAAACAAAAAACGTCACACGTCCCAATCCAACTTTTCACACGACTGAGCTCAATATTTCCACACCAGTCGTCTTCAATTAACAGGTGGGGTGGATCCGTAGTGTGTGAAAATCCCCAGCGAAATCAGGCTGCCTCACTAATTACAACGGCAAAAAAACGCGCATTACCACAGGGCCTCTATCGATCCCTCAATTCCTCACAATCAGCAAACAAACCAGTCCTCCGCAAAATGACGCACCACAAAGTAATTTGTTCTTGGGTGGTTCGTAGTGAGGTCTTCCGAGCCACTTCCACACAGTCTCCGCACAGGAACGCGGGCGAGAATAGAGAGGCTGGGGTGAACCAAGCCGAGGAAACTTTTGGGGCACACACCGACACGGCTGCGTCTGAAACGGAGTAATATCGCACAAATCGATGTCATAGCGGCAACACTTGGCATTGCCAAGGGAAGGTGAAACAAAGACGGGAAATCCCTCATTAAGACATACCGGGTTAGACCGCTGGGATGGCTCTGATCGAGCTTAGTGAAATCAGCTGCCTCCCCACATAGATTCTGCAGATACGACTCACAGTTCTCGTGTAAATCTGCCGCTGAAACAAATCCCTTCACGTTGGGTACAAATGCGAAACTGTAGCTCCTAGAGGACAAATCCACTCTCATTATGGTCCTTTCCAAAAAATCTATACCCAAAATGGCTGGAATTTGACATCCAATCAGAACATTAAAAATATGATCGAACGAAAAGACAGTAGTAAAACATATAACCTCACTGCATCACTAACTGGGGCCCTACTACCTTCAGCAAACAAACATGAAAAAGTACAAGGAAAAAATATACATCGCTCGCCTCTGTGATAGAAGAAATCCATAACGTCGGAATATAAGCAGGAAAATTTGGTCCAGTGTCCACCAACGGAGAAATTTTTCCTATTGTCAAAATGAAACCGACCCACAGTAACGGGGCCGTTGTTGTAGCTGCAACATTCAGTAACCCAATCGCAGTGCCCGCCCGGGGGGGTTAATGACCGCCGGGGTACCCTCCGTTCCCCTACAGAAAGGGTCGCTTAAGACAATCGCGTTTCAAGCAAACATACTGTCCACATTTTCAACTATTGCGGGGCGAGAAAAATGGCGGGGCACGTCGGACTCTTTCTCGACCACGGGGGCTAGTCCCATTTGAAGTGGGAGTAGTGGGGTGGGTTTTCTCCATTTCCTCAACATAGAAATCTTCGCTTCGATCAGACCCATTGCATTTATTAATTCCTTACGGGTACGGGGTTTCTCCAAAAATGCAGAATGGTCCAAAATGGTAGGTGGATGTTCAGGAGGACACGGACAAATAACTTCTCTTCCTCCGCCTTTTACTTAAAAAAATTGGACGCGGCAAACAAACTATCTACATAGTCGGGTATAACTCTTCCCTCTTCATGAAAATTGAACAATACATGATCCGGTATCTTTCTTTCCCTAACCAAATGGTGGAAAATTTCTTACAGCAGTTCGCATTTGCACTGTTCCCGACTCCCCCCATTCCGTAAACATTCTTCGAAAAATCGCAATACAGCACCAGAGACCAAAGGCAGGATACGAAACAATAATACTCCATCGTCAAACAAGCCCAAAGCATGGATTTCATCCAGCTTGGTAATCAAATCCAAAATGGCTTCAGTTTCCTCAGAAAAGAGAGTCTCGACATGCCGCAATAAATGAAAATTAGCGGGTATTACGTTGCCACGCCCAAATAAATGATAGCCGCAAAAGGGCTCTTGGAGTCCACCAAGGGTGGCGCGTAATGAAAAATCACTCCCAGCACTAGCCTCTTCAGTTTCGGTGTCCTGTTTACTCGCCATGTTGTTTTCAGTCAAGTGACGCAACAATCTCTGCCGCAAAAACAAAACGTTCCTTCGTTAAGCAGCCCCTTTTCGGAGCAATGTTTGCGTAGCTTTCCAGCGTTAAACTTTTAAATCGCCGAGGCATTCACAGCCAAGCAAAAGAGATATGTTACCACAAGGTACCCAAACCAATATCCGACCGCCCAAATGGCCGTTGACGGGACAAGATGCAGGTGCTTGTGGATAAACACGCTCTGCTAACAGAAATGAGGCCCCCGTGTAAAAACTTCAACCGACCGACCAGGTCTTGGCGTGTATCGACCCAAGGGCTGGCACTAATTTGGTCCTCGGCCCTTTGAGCTATCAAATGCTGACAAGTGGGAGCCTTGTGGTAGATGGTCAGTATGTGTAATGGAAACGACAGTGGTGATTTAGTAAGTGAAAATATAATTGACTTGTCAGCAAACAAAATACCAAAAGTGAATTAACCACATGAAACAAAAGATAGTAACTTTGAAAGTGAACATGGAATTCGGGCTAGGCAGATCGTATCATATGTAGCAACACACCCTTACATGATACCTAGATCAGGCGTCATTCTGCCACGGTGGAACAGCATACAATAAAACAGTACAGTACTCAAATTTCAAGGAACTCTCAGGCAGACATAGCAAAATCACGCTATATTCGCGGAGCAAAACAAATGAAAATCTCACTGCACAACAAGAAACACAATCGGCCGGCCAGTAAAATCCGTGTGCCAAAACACAACATACATAAGCTACACTACAATGGCTGTACATAGATATATTCGTTACAAACAAAAAAACGAAAAACTAAGCACTACGCTATGATCAGGCGCACCAATTCCCCTGATCAGCGTGAGTCGCTACGTAGATTTCGGGACATGTTCTTACTAATAAAACGCAATATTTCATTTTGGAAAAAAGTGGCCTAGAAATTATGTGAAATTTTAACAAACCCCGCTCGTCTACGTAGCCCTTACGGAACGATCAGACGCAGAACTTATTGCCGGGCAGCCCATAGAAGAAGACTTCTTGTGCCAATGTGTTGTAGCCAAGTGAAATTCTTCAATGTAACGTCCCATAACGAAAATTAAAGAAACCTCACCCAACTCTTCCGAGAGGTAAAGCAACACACAGCGACGATAGCCTGGGAAAAGGGAACAGTGGAAGAAATAAAAAGTTCTGCCTTGCCAAGGGTAAGGTCGTTGCTCTAGGCAGAGCCGGTACGGCTCATGATTCTCGCACAAATTCATGTTGACATTACAAGGCAAATGCTAAAAAAAATTATTCTTACGTGCATCAACTGACACATTATATTGGCTCGTTCAATATCTCAGTGCTTCTCGCACATCAAACACATTCACTAATTACCAGGAAACTTTTTAAAGAAAATATTCCTTTCTTAAATTACCAGAAAATATTTAATGGCTCGTACGAATTCACAGTGTTTCGCGCACAACAAATACATACCGAAAATACCTGGAACATACTTATACATGACATAATATTTTGTCGTAATAATTCTCAGAGTTTCTCGCAAAAATAACACATACTGATATTACTGGTACAACTGATAAAGAACACATTTCTTACGTACTTTACCCAACAATATTACATTGTCTCGTAACAATTCTCAATCCTCCTGGCACAAGAAACACATACCGACAATACCAGGACAACAGATACACAAAACATTTCATACGTACAATACCTGTCAATATTACATAGTATCCAAATATTTCTAAGGGCTTTTCGCCCAACAAACACATACCAACATTACCACGACAACTTTTAAAAGACATATATCTTACCTGCACGACCTGACGTATGACATTGTTTCGTAACAAATCTCAGTGTTTCTCGCACAACAAACATATACCGACTTTACCTGGACAAATAGTATAAAAAAATTTCTTACGTATATTAGCTGACAATATTTCATTGGCGCGTACCAATTCCCAGTGCTTCTCGCACAACAAATTCATACACACGATATTAGTAATGTGTGAGGCATATCCCAGGGGAGGTAAAGAATTTCTCAAGAATAAAAGTACCCCCTCCACTTCCCCGGTCACGTGACTCCCTCCCCTCCGGCACCAAATTTGAAAATGTCAGTGTTGCCAACTGTGAGGAGTGAAAATGTCCCACTGTTGCCAACGGTGAGTAGGGAAAATTTCCCTCCGGCGCCATATTTGAAAACCTCAGTTTTGCCAACAGTGAGTAGGTAAAATTTAATTTCCCTCCGGCGCCATATTTGAAATTGTCAGTGCAGCCAACTGTGAGTAGTGAAAATGGCAGGGAGTAGGGAAAAAGGAGGGAAACAGTATGCCGTTATGTTTGACGCCACTTCTCCGATCGCTGGGGAGACATACTTTCACCTTGGGCGCGTGCGCGCCATATTCGAATTTGAAAGTGTGATAAGTTCCAAACAATATTATTGAAACTTTCGCATGACTTGTGTACTATATAACCCCCCAAGCACGCGTAGCAAAGGCGATATGGTGTAATAAGGTTTCTTAAAATAAAGCGCATGAAACGTGACATCCATGCGTCATAGTAACGTTGCAGCACGTGCAGGGAAGTCCGATAGTGGTTATATATGGGGATCGAGGAAGGTGGTTTATGTAAGTGATGAAACAATACATATGAGGTATCTTTAATGTATATAAAGCATATACATCGCGTTACACGGAACGGCCATCAATGACTGTTCCTAGTGATGTCCCTATGGAGTGACCAAAAAATAAGTACATCACATCACCCCTTGGATGTACATGAATGTAAGCAGTAGAGTCAAGTGAATATTACTATGAAAGGATTTGCTGTACGTAATGCAGATACATCCTGCTCCACCCCACAACAAAGTGAGACATTACATTCAGAGTGACAGAATAAGACATTGTTTCCTATGAAATTACATCATCAGAACACACCATATGTAACAGAATGTTTCATATATTATACGTCTGGAATACCTGTTTGTACGATTAAGTTTGAAACTTCATCCTTAGAGTAAATGTTTGATTTTACGAAACACTTGCCGTGAATCGTCAGGTTTGACCCATTCAAACACCACGACGTCATACTAACATCGTCCAAACAATCCGAGAGACAAGTTCCCGGGCACCGGCATGCACCGTCATGCCGATCCCAACAAGCCGAGTGATCTCTCATGTACAGAGGATATTCCGAAACCTGAGGGTACGTGTAAATACACATTTTTCCAATTCGATCTTCTAAATACGTAGGTCTAATGTAACAGCAACTGCAAGCATCGTTCTGTCCGAAAGTTTCGAAAAAAGGTAGGATCTGTTTTGACACATAGTAATCTACCTCGTACCTTCCGATGTAATTCATATAACAG
>Ga0131853_10008956_pt1 | contig 18270 bp, 16 predicted proteins | sample TergutLab28metaG_FD_92764 | JGI IMG/M metagenome (GOLD analysis project Ga0131853, IMG submission 92764) | Labiotermes labralis P1 segment gut microbial communities from Petit-Saut dam, French Guiana - Lab288 P1 (version 2) (version 2) | ecosystem: Host-associated > Arthropoda: Insects >... | reverse complement strand
TTGGAAATTTTTGTTTTTTTTTTTGATTTTTCCATACAAACATTTAAAAGGGGGAAGGTTTATATTCCCCCCCCCCCCCCAGACAGTGGAGTGGAATATATTTGAAAATATGGGAAGGATATTTGGTGCTTGGTGTTTTGGTGTGCATGTGTACTGTGTAAGTTCCTTCTTATCCTGCAAAGTGACCGAAGCAACATGCAGGTCGAAGGTTGTGGTGGTATTGTTGGAGGGTCTGTTCCATATTACAGGTTTATTGCACCGGTGTGTGAGGGGACCCTAGTAATATTTATTTGTCTCTGTCACCAACTGTTGGATATTATGATGTTGGAAAGGAGGAGGACAGTAATTGGTGTTGAGTATTTGTTCATGTGCATTGCCTCTTGTTTTTGTAGTTCACTGAGGCCTCTAGTGAAGGGAGAGGCTTGAAAGGGTGTTTTAGTCTTGACCATATTTTATGTCTTTTCCCCAATTGTGTTACTGTTATCATCCAGCTGTTCTCCACCTTCATGGCGCTCATCGAGTGAAATTGCTGTATAAGCGTTACTCTCAAAATTGAACTACTATTATGTATGCACTTCAGTTCTCAAAAATTTGACCATTATGGTGAGAAATTGTGTATGATTTTGAGTAAATGTAATATATGCTTCCTTGTCATTGGCTGAAAAAGACTGTATTACACAGGTTTAAAACTTCATGATGGTGTTGTTCAGTAAAGCTCAAAGATCAGTCTAAACAGATTAATTTATATTCAGAATTATTCAGTTACATGTTTTGATCCCATATGAGGATTGTCCTCAAGCTTTTGCATAAAACTGTATATTAAAGGTAAATAGTGCATACTATGTTGTACACTTGATTATGAATCTCATAATTTAGATATTTTTTTTCCCAGAATTCTTAATCCCTTTCAAAATCATTTTAGTTGCTGCTGTTGCTGTGTTTCTTTACTCTCATAAAATTGTTAAAATCAAATTCTTGTATGGTGTGCTCCTAATCACATAGTGATAGTGTGTTTTGTAATTCACATACACTAGGTGCATGGAGTTCATTATTATATCCAGTGTTACGTTCTGATTTTTGTTTTGTTCAGGGGTCTTGCGTATTGTTTTCCATATCTTTGGGAATCGCATCTTCATTACTAGCCACACGTATTTTTATGTATATTCTTAAGTTTTCATACACCTCGAGTTTTCTTAACAAATTTTGACCTGGTTTTTATCCCCCTCACCCTTCCTTTCTCTAGTCACATGTGAGAAAGCATGCCTATGTCTGCCCCTTTACTGTTACCCAAACAACACTATGCTAGTTAGTGTGTTCTGATGATGGTATTGTAGTCTTTCTTTTGACTGTTCAGATACTAGTATCTGAAATGACACAGACTAAAATAGTAAGTGGCATATGGACAGATGTGGATAAGCTGTAACTGGAACGTTATGTGTTGCACGTCTTTCAATAACTCAGAACTAAATCACAATGGAAGACTGTGTACAGAGACAGACCAAGTTCCATTATTGTAGGTAATATAATGTGGGTTGAAATGAAGGATGATGATGTGTTCGAGCATTGCAACACTAAGCCAAATATACCAAAGGTATGTTGTAACATTATTGCATTGCACGGCTGGAATGGGCTGTGAGGGCATGGATTGGATTTAACCAGCTCAGGATGTCATGCTATGGTTGTCTGGTTATGCGTGTTAATGGAATGTTAAAGGAAAAGAATTTCTTGAGTGTTGGCTTCTCAGTGAGCCTGCTCTTTGTAATTAGTTCTGACACTGACATGCAGTATAAGTGTTAACTCTACACTGCATGAAGACTTGTATTTGTAAAGACTCATGTGAATGAGGAGATGTAAATACACTTTCTGTGACCTAGGTGTTCCGAGACTACTACTTCTTCAATGCTGGGGATCATGGTGGAGTTTTGGTGGCAGTAAAATACTTCAAATCTGACGGGGAGACTCGAGAGCTACTGTACTCAACAGATGAAGGAGAAAATTGGTACAAACTCAACTTCCACATTGAAGATCTAAGGATATATGGCCTAATGACGGAGCCTGGTGAAAATACAACTATTTTCACCATGTTTGGTTCTGCAACAGGACCCCATCAGTGGCTTATAGTTAAAGTTGACTTAAGCAAGGCTTTTGGTAAGTCACAGTCAAGCCTTTTAGGGCTGAAATATTTTTTATAATATCTGACTAGATTCTCAGACTCTCAGTAACAGGATGTCATCTGCCCTTACAGAAAATCTCTTCGCTTCAAGGTAGCATTAGTAAGAGGAACACAGGTTCAGAATGCATGAATTTTGTCTGACCTGCCTCTCCCTTTAGTTAACATGGTGGAATGAGAGTCTCACCATATGGTCAGTGCGCGACCTGTGAGGACTCCAGAAGGTGTTTTGGCATTTTCTCTACTCTGTGCCTTTACATTATAGTTATTTTGAGAATTTGGTCTGTCCTGTCCTGTGCTGAGTACTTAATTGCTTCAATTTCTGGAGGTGGTAACCATGTGAGCTGTTGGCCCCAGCAACTTCAACAGCATGGTGTCTTGTAATTGTTGTTGTGGCACCAACTGCTACATCAGACTTGTTCAGGTGACCTCCATACATCCTATTGAATATGTATCAGGGCTTCTTTGGGAGTAAAGCTGACTGTTGTCTTCCATGTAATGCATGCCACTCACCAATATATCCACAGTGATATGGTATGTTAGCAGAGTTATTGGATTTTATCAGGATATAATTCTGTGGTGAATCCTAATGATGACATTGATTAACTTTGGATTTTACAGCGACACATTAATTCTGCAGTGTAATCCAACAAAATGCACATTTTCTAAATTAATATTTTAGTTATTAATTTTGAGCAGTCAAATAGGTGGAAGATTGTGTTCAAACACTCTTTTACCTACTTCACTGATTATACCAATGCATGTGAAACATACCATACCATAACTGCATATACAACCATCTTTCCGAAGATGAACCCACAGGTTCGAAACATGTAGAAGATGGTAAAATTGAAAATTGAAATATTAATTTAGAACATGTTCATTTTGTTGGTTTATATTGCATAATTATATTACAAAGCATGGTGCAAAAAACATTAAAAAATGGATTAAATTATCAGGTTAATTACTGCTGCTTAAGCAAAATGCTATACCATCAAGGTATTGTAAAATCTGTAAATAAACATTTAATTGTTTGTTCTTTATGTTTCAGGCTATAATTGTACGGATGACGATTACAAATTTTGGTCACCAAGTAGTGGCAGTGGTAGTCATATGCCATGTGTGCTGGGCCTTAAGGAGACATACCAGCGCCGCATTCCACACTCCAACTGTTTTAATGGACGTGATTATGATCGACCTGTTAAGATGGAAGTTTGTGAATGTGCTCTAGAAGATTATGATTGGTAATTCTGCTTTCATTTCTACTGATGTGTGATGGGGCATTATTATCCTGTTAGTTGCAGAAGTGTTTGATGAGTTAAGAAGCATAAGAAAGGAATTGTGGTGGTGTAACTATGAAGTCTGGTACCTTTGTGACTGAACATCACAGTTGCATGTTTAGCATTTGTCTTTCATGTCTGGGAGGTCCTGTGTTCAAATCTTGGTGTGTAAACTAGAAGTTTTGATTGAGGTTCCCAACCAGCCGGTCTGTCATGGCAGGTGTCACAGTATATTAAATGAGGCCATGACTGTGTCTGTCTTTATCATTTCTGTTTCATTCATTAATCATGCTATTGTTCCCTGCTGTGTAGTCTGAGCTGCTGATGGCATCATTAAATGAGCCGTAAATACATAAGCAAGCAACAAACACATGCACGTATGCATGTGCACACCACCACCATTTTTAATTCTACTGGTATGTAAACTGTCAGTTTTCCATGTTGGCATTTTCCCAAGAGGCTTCCATACCAAAACTCTATAGCTGCAATGTTCCGTGTTATTTAGTATCCATTTTTGGCAGGTTCATTGTTTCAAAATTGGTTTATAAGACTGCTTGAAGGAAGTACAAGAATCGGTAGAATTAGGGATGTTTAAAAATGAAGAGAATCAGTAGTGTATATATATATTGCTGAATATAGAATGAGATGATATATAGATTCCGGCAATTGGAAGAGCTGCAAAGAATAGATTACCTGAAAAATGAAGAAAAACCTTCGGTTTTATACGTGCAAAATGTGTTGAGTGATTGATCTTCAGAAAACTAGTTTACTGTAGACAAACTGGGGTTCCTCTATTGACAAATGACCAGAAACATCTTTGTTTAAAGAGTATAAAAATATAAAGTTGTGTAACTTTCCAAAGGATGAAGTACACACTTCAGCTGTAATGCCACTGATGAAAAATTAAAACCTTAAGTGAGTGGTAATGCTGTATAGCTTGTTACTTGGGTATCCAAAGAACAACGTGGCCACTACACCATCTTCCTCTTATGTGAAAGTGTTCTTGTCAAGAGGGAATCAAGTTGAGTAATTATGTAACATAAATATTTTCTGTATTCAGAAAAAGTTGATATAGTTTCTATTGTACCATATGTAAGTGTTAAATTTACCCATGTCAGCATCACATGTTTACAAAGGCTCCTTTTTTTACATGTTTCAGCCACACTGTGCACAGCAGTGCCACTTAAGTAACTGTCACAATTATTTCGTATATTTTGTTTTGGAGGTAGTATCGTTACATCTGTAAACATGTAACATTCTTTATTACATTGCTGTTGAATGTCTTCTCCTTTTCTTCTGTGTTGTAGTTTGGGATGACAGCAGTATAGACTGTTCTTGCTCTTTTCCAGTGATGATGAGTTCAGAAGGAACATGACCACAGGTTCGTGCATTTTTAATGGGACACCAGATGTGGATCCATATGAAGTGCCGTCATCTTGTCCTCCTGGCAAGACTTACCAACGCACCAAGGGCTATGTAAAAATTGTTGGTGATGTGTGCACTGTTAGCAATGATGATCGCTACAGCCCAGATACAATTCCTTGCCCTGTGGCGTATGTAACTTTGCTTATTTTTTTAGTCCATTTACGAAAAGAATGTGTTCGAATGTAGATTACTTAAAAGAATGCATGTCATGGTGCATAGAATGTTTTTTTTTTAACTACATATGTTACATTGACTGTAATTGTGTCAGTTTGTATTGAAAGTTTATGCTAAAAATGAGTAACCTGTCAAATTAGAGAAATATCCAAGATACATATCAGATAAAGGAGTCACATTTTTTAGTGCTGTGATTGCTGCTGGTCTTGCGGATGAGAAAGAAGCCTAATACCCATGAAGTCGTGGCCAGTAGATGGCCTGATGGCATACATGGGTTGTCCCAAAAGTAAGTGTACTGATTTTCCTATGTACCAATTGGTAACGTAGCACTTCATTGATGTATATTGGCGCGTTGGTAGTGACCTTGGCTGCATGTCCATACTTGTTTCAACTGGATTGGTTGAGTCAGTTGTGCGCTACTGCTGTTTGTGTATGGTTATGTTTTATAATCTCATTATGTTTGCGATGCAGGAAAATATCGAACAACGGTACACTATAAAATTTGTGTGAAACTCAACAAATTTGCTACAGAGACATTGGCTTCTTTAACCAAAGCTTATGGAGATGCCACTCTCTTGAGAACTATGGTTTTTAAGTGGCACAAAGCTTTCAAAGAGGGCTAAGAAAATGTTGAAGATGACCCTTGTTCTAGAAGACCAATCTCGTCAACAAATGGTCAAAAAGTTGAAGTGGTGTGAGCTGTGATTTCTGGCGGCGAAAAACATTCCCATACTTCCACATCCTCTCTACAGACCAGGTCTAGCTCCATGCGATTTCTACCTCTTCCCTAAGTTGAAATCTAAGTAGAAGGTAATCATTTCGGGACGATGGAAAACATACAAAATATTGTAATCAAAGAGCTACAAACACGCGAATGGAAAATGACTTCGGTACTGCCTTGATCAGTAGAAAAAAGTTGGAACCACTGTGTAACTTCCCAAGGGTCACCCTTTGAAGGAGATAACTTGTAATTTCAGGGGCTTCCAATAGACATTTAAATAAACTTTTGTTTGGGACAACCCTTGTAGCATGCAACAGTTCTGGTGGCTGACAGGTGTGCCACCTTGCACAGAGTGTGCTAATGTGTGAACTACACCAGTAGTTGTAATAAACTGTGTGTGTGTGAGAGAGAGAGAGAGAAATTTTACTGGAACATTTTTGGTGGTTGAATGTATTTCATTGTGATGTCTTTTAAAACACTGACTTATATTGTCTGTTACATTTCATGAGCTGTCAAGTGAAAATGTGTCTAATTTGACTGTTGTTTGACCAGCTGACTGAGAAATTATTTGATAGGAATATGGTTGTGACACCTGTTTTTGTTCATGGATTAGGTGTGCCTCCAATTTTTTGGTAATTCCCTTGTAATATGTAACAAATCTTGGAGTGAATGAGGTGGGTGTTGAGGTTTTTGTGTGATGAAAGTTACATCCTCATGAGGTTGATTTGGTAATCGTTAAACAATACACTTTGTGTTACTTGACATTTTATTATGAATGTGCATATTTATTTATTTTTGGTGGTCAGAGCACAGTTGCACATTTTTATGCAGTCATAGTAACAATAGCTAAATGATTTATTTTCAGTGAGAAGCCAGAATTTCTTCTTGTTGCACAGCGAGATAAGATTTCACGAATAAGTTTGGATGCTGAAAGTACCCTTGAGCCACTACCCATTTTTGGCCTTAGAAATGTGATTGCCATTGATTTTGACATGCATAACAACTGTTTGTATTGGGCTGACATTATTAATGATTCTATTGGTGTAAGTATCTTGTAATCCATGAGATGTCAAGATGTGTATTGGGCTGGTCTGTGAACTAGAGTTATCACGGTTATCCTCAGTTCATTTGTTAATTGCTGGTTATTTTGTTCAACTCAGTACTTGTCAAGGCACAGAACCATATGGAAATTATTTACACTCCAAATGCAAAGTTAAGCTTCAAACATACATTCTACCACTTGCTACACTTCTCATATAGGAACATGTTGTCACAGTTCAAGGCGAGATTGAACACTGAAGTTCATGCGTTTTCACGGGAAGGTATGTGATTGAAGAAGTGATTGACCACCTGTCCTGCTAAATTGCAACTACAGTAGCACATTGTCATCCTCATTTTTTGGGCCTGTAATTTAGTCTACAGCAGACCTGATTAGTCTTTTTTTTTTTGTGATGGTGGTGGCACCTTCTTCAAAATTTGGGTTTGCATGTGACTACCATATAGTTTCAGGACACAGAATGGGGAATGAATAAGTATAGGGCTATGTATAATTGTATTTATAATTTTACCTTTTGCATTTTCTATATGTTTGGAATACAAATATACCAAGAGTAATACAAAGAATGTATTCAAAAAATCCATTTCACAACCTAGGCTAGGTTGTCACTTTTTTTTGGCACATTTTTACAGAATGTGTGTATGTGCATTAAATAAACGGCTTACAAGGTTTCAAAATGGCTTTGGCCTACTGTGCAAACTTTGTCAGGGAACTGGTTAAAGGATATTCTTTGGTTGTCATCCCATCGTGCTAGTTAATCATTAACAGTCTAATCCACACAAACACAACATTATACGTTCATTTATTATGACTTTGCTGTGACTTGTTTTGGTCATACCATTTGATGAGTCTCATGTAGTGGGTATAAGTACATAAGTGGAAAAGTGGGCTGTAGCATAGGGCTCTCTTCTACTCTCAACCTGATAAAATGCACTCAATAATATTTCCAGTATAGGAATAAGAAAACCCAAAATATTCAATAAAATTTGCAACTGAAATCCTGAATGTCATAAAGGCGAAGTTTAAAGAGGTTTTCTTATGTTATACCTATGCATGTGACGACGTGAAGCATGCAACTAGCATTATTGTTGGGGCCCCGATTAGCAGTGTGGTGCTGTAAAACCCGTAATGAAATTCATAATTATATTGGAACTGTTTAAGGTTAATTTGTAACAGAAGATAATCAAAATGTATACCACTTAAAAGATTACCAAAATGTATACCACTTAAAAGATTACGTGTGGGGCAAATTTTGATGGTTTGCTGACTGCGCATCTGAGTATAATCTTAGTAATTGACCAACTTAATGCACAAATTCTTGTTTTATAATAAGTTTATTATATTCCTCTACATGTTTCGCGCACTTCTGTGCTCGTCATCAGGAGGTCAGAATTGTATTATACAGTATCTTGTATCATCACACTGTAGGTGGCCGTGCGGTTCTCTCCCAACCTGTGCACCGCACAGCCACCTACGGAGTGTGATGATACCTGATACTGTATAATACAATTCTGACCTCCTGATGATGAACACAGAAGTGCGCGAAACGTGGAGGAATATAATAAACTTATTATAAAACAAGAATTTGTACATTAAGTTGGTCAGTTACTAAGATTAGTGTCGTGTAAAGTTTCGTATTTTTTGTACATCAAAAGCATACCTGTCCAAACCTATTTAACGTTCTGTGTTGCTAGTGAAAATTATTGGATGTTGACTTTTTGGAAACTGTTCCGTGCTATCATCTGTAAACCAGAATAAATATCCTGTGAAAGTGAAGTAATAGCTTATTTTGATATTTGTAAAACCTGGGGTAAAGTAAATATTTTTAATAGAACTTTTTTATTATTGGGTATGTATTTGTACTGTAGTTTTTGGTTGTTCATGAGGTATTTTTTAATCCATAATATAATGAAAATATGTTAAAAATTCGTGGAAAAGGCTTATTAGTAAATTAATTCATTCCATTGGCATGTGCAGAATGTGATGATTCTTTGCTGTTCTCAGGAGCTTCTTCCATTCCTCCTGTTATGTACTTTTTCCTGCCACCCTTCTCCACCAACTATTCTTCCATCCTATCCCACCCCATCTTGCCATCTATTTCTTGTTCTACATCTCAGTCTTGTTGTTCCCAAATTCATATATGATACCCTTTTGGGAATTCTATTTTCTTCCATTCTCTGTGCATGCCCAAACGAACGTAATCTATTTAACCCTATTGTCTCTTTTATAGTAGGTTTTTTTTAACACTTGCATAAATTTCTTTGTTGGTTAATATCCTCCAATTTTCTTTTTCATTGTCATATATTGGGCCTAAAATTCTTCTATACACATTCCTTTCAAAATTGTTCAGTTGCTTTCAATCTCTCTTTGTTAGTCTCCAGGTTTCTGATGCATATGTTAATGTTTTGTCTGTTATTGTGTTCTTTAGTCTTAATTTTAGTTTCTTTGATTTATTTTTTAAAATTTTTTGTATCAAAATGTTTTGTTAGCATTTTTTATTCTTTCTTGCAAGTGTATTTGGTTATTGTTATATTCATTAAGTTTAACTCCTAAATATTTAAAATTTTCCACTCTTTCAAATTTGTAATTTTTTATTTTCAAATGTCCTCTTTTATTTTTCTTTAAACTGTTTTTCCTTTCCACTATCACATATTTTGTCTTTTCTTGGTTTATCTGTAGTCCAAATTTTCTAGCATTGTTTTCCATTTCTACAAAAAGTTTTCTTATTTCTGTTTCATTTTTTCCAATTGATGCAATGCCATATGCATATGTTAATACATTCAGTTGTTCTTTACCAATCCTTATACCACTAGGAACCATTTTTATGCTACATATCACTTTTTGTAATGCCACATTAAATAATATTGGTGATAAAGGGTCACCCTGTTTTCGAGCATGTTTTATATAAAAAAAAAAGTGACAATGTTCCTTCTGACCGCACTTCTTGTCTCTTGTACACGTTTTTACACATACGAGGGGGTGCTGATAAGTCCTTAGCCCGACCAGGAATGAAACAAGCTATAGTGACCAAACTTGGGATTGTTCAACATCCTCCCTATGAAGCTCAATACATTTCTTAGGAACTTGCAAGCCACTCAAAAAAAATTCAGAAGGTTGTCCATCCAACCAGGTCTCTGTGGCAGCAATGACCTCCGCGTCGGACAGAAAATGGCGACCTTTCATTTGTTTTTTAGTCCAGAGACCAGGTGGTAGTCCAACGGGGCCAGATCTGAAGACTAGGGTGGGTAATCAAGACATTTGAAGCCCAGGTAGGCCAGTTTCTTCTGGGTGGCAAGTGCCAGGTGAGCCGGGGCCTTGTCATACAAGAACAAGACCCCCTTGGTGACCTTCCGCAGCGTTTTTCCTTCAAAATGTCCTTCAGTTGCACCAGCAAAGATGAGTAATTTTCCATGTTGATAGTTAGGCCCTTTGGAAGGTAATCAATGAGGAGGATGCCGTCGTGATCCCAGAAAACCGAGGCGAGAATTTTTCCTGTGGATTTTTGCACTTGGAATCTTTTGGGGTGGGGTGAGCTGCTATGCCGTCTTTCCATTGATTGTTGCTTTGGCTTCTGGGTCATAGTGATATAACCAGATTTTGTTAATGGTCACCATTTGCGACAGGAAATCATTTGGATTGCGCCGAAAAAAATTCCAGAAGTTGCTGAGACGACTGGCACCATTGACATTTTTGTTCTTCGTTCAGGCATTTCAGGACCCACTTCGCGGAGAGCTTGTGCATATCCAAATCCTTATGAATGGTGGACCCAACCCGCTCACGTGAAATACCCAGTTGCTCAGTTATTGATTTAGCCAAAATCCATTGGTCTTCCAAGCTTAGCTCATGAATTTAATCAGTAATGTCTGGGGTGTTCACTGTATTGGGTCATCAAGGATGATGCACATCACATGTGGAAAAGTCGCCATGTTTAAACTGGGCCACCCAGTTTTTGACAGTGGCGTACGATGGTGCATGTTTCTGTCAGAATGGTGTGAATTTCCATCGGCGCCTTGCCTTGCATGAAAAAAACTTGATGACAGCTTACATCTTCATGTTGTTGAAATTGCATGCATCACCTGACATGCTTCCTTTCAGCCTCTGTAACAAGAAAAAACTTGCAATTTGGCACATGAACAGACCCCTCTTTCAAGCGACACTGTCGATTCTGTCCTATGACATCGGAAGTAGGTCGGGCTAAGGACTTATCAGCACCCCCCATCCTGTATTAATTTAGTAGGAATTTTAAATTCTTTAATACATTGCCATAGTGTATCTCTATGTATAGCGTGATATGCCTTTTGAAAATCAGTAAATATTGTACACTCTGATTATACTTCCAAAGTTTCTCGTTTACTATTTTCGGTGCAAATGTATTGTCAATTACAGATTTTCCATCTCTAAATCCATTCTGATAGTCCCCCATAACTTTTTCAATATACTGTTTAATTTTTCGCAATATTTTATTTGACAATATTTTCTAAGCTGCATTTCCCAGTGCTGTTCCCCTGTAATTCTCACACCTATCTCTGTCTCCTCTTTTGTGTATAGGAACTATTATTGTTTCTTTCCATTCTTAGGCATCCTTCCCTCCCAGTTTTGTCTCACTAGTTCATACATTCTATTCGGTAGATTATTTCCTCCGTTTTGTATTAATTCTGGATGTATTCCATCAGTTCCAGCCATCTTGTTATTTTTTTAAGTTCCTTATTGCCTTTTTTACTATAGTGAGTTCTTAAACTTCAGATTTGCTAATTTCTTTATTTCCTTTAATAATTAATTCCCTTGATTCTTCTGTGTTGTGTTGTGATCTGATCCAATGTAAGGTCCCCTTAGTGCACTGATGTCTATTATTGCACTCCAGAATCTATTACTAATTAAACTGTGATCTATTTGGTTCGCTGTCCTGCTGTCTGCTGAATACCATGTCTCTTTGTGAATATCTTTATGTGGAAATGTTGTTCTTATTAGTAAATTGTTAGAAGATAAATTTTATGCGTGGTACAGATGTATTTTGCTAATTTGAACAAAATTTGTATGACTGATGTTATATTTTTGCTTTTGCTTGTTAGTTGTCTTTATAGTATAATACAATGTTGTGACTTGCAGCGACAGTGTTTGGATGGGAAAAGAGAACCAGAAATTCTTGTAGAAAAGGATTTGTCATCCATTGAAGGAATGGCTTTGGATTGGATGTCCAATGTGTTGTACTTTGTTGATGGCGTGCGTGCAACAATAGAAATTATTCGTACGGACATAAACCATGAAGGCCGCATGCGCAGGACAATACTCAAGTCTGACACCCTGAAGAAACCTCGTGGTATTGCTGTTCATCCTCGTATAGGGTAAGATACTGGAAAACTGGTTTTAATGTGTGTAAAATGTCAGAAATTGAATTGAGGGCATTTTTAGCTATATATTATAGGTTAGTCTTTTCTGTTGATCATAATGATGATCAGATTTTTGTTGTCAGAAGTATTTCCTTTTTGCATAGAAATTGGGGTGAAATTTTTGAGTGGAACAGTCACTAAATTGGTTGTTTGGGGTCTGCTCTCTAGCCATTAGTGTAGCCTGTAGATGCAAAGTTACGAAGCCAAATTACCAAACCTACACAGTAGTTTTTGTGGGTGCATGTGTGCGACACACACATGCTGTAACTTTTTTTACAGACTAAAATTGTTTGGAGTTTCTGCCACTTACTGTTCGATGTGTCTGGTAGACCTAACAAGGCCTAGGCTGGCATTTCATAATTTTGTAAAGTTACTTATGTAAGCTGCATTACTGGCCCCAACAGAAAGACGGTATAACATGCTACCTAAGTGCTAATTCAGTTTTTTGCACACATGGTTCAGAACTGCTCTTCAGTGATTTTGCTGAAGGTTTGGATGAATGGGTTAGTAAATGCAGGGGATGAGGGTGGTGAGTCAGATGACAGAGGGTTCACTGCAAAAGCCCTTTTGGTGCTTTTATGTTGGAAGATAACTAATTATATCTGACGAAAACAGAAAAATTAATATGGCTCATGTTGTACACATGTTGAATTCTGAAATGAACAGGAGTAATACAGAGAGACGTACAGAGCTCAGAATCTTCATTTGAATCCCCTTCCTACTGTGTTTATTCCTTTGTCTTCCTATCATCTTTTTTTCAGTTGACTTTCTTTCCTTCTTAGTTTCTTCATTGGTTGTCCTTCCTCATCATTTTTATTTTTAACTCTGTTGTTCAAGCCTGTTCTGTGTACAGCACTGCCTTCTGTAACATTTTGGTAACTAATACCATTTCACATGCCTTCATATCCCAGAAGACTTTAATATTTTTCAACAGTGTGAAAACCTCAAATCATGCTGCAGAACACATGTTTTATACGTCACTGGTTAACTGTGACAAGTGATGTGTAGTGATCTCCTGTTAGGTGTCATGAGCATGGCTGATTTGACACTAAAATACGTGTAATTTTAATTATTTTTGTTATGCCCAGATACATGTTTTGGACTGACTGGGCACCAGGTGACCCTAGTGTGAATAGGGCTGATCTAGATGGCGGTAATATTAAGCGGCTGATCCAGAAACCTCTTGTGGAATGGCCAAATGGCGTGACTATTGATCATTTCGCAGAGAGGATCTACTGGGTTGATGCCCGTGAGGATTACATTGCTTCTGCTGACCTGGATGGACATAAATTTACTAAAATAATTGCTAACAATGTGAGTATTTGATTGTAACAGTATATACCAAAGCTGTATAGTGTACAGTTTAAAATTGATATTATGCTTGAACTTCTGCATCATTATGTAGAGGTCATTGATTAATTTAAATTCACACCATTAATGGGAGAATTTTGTGTGTGTGTGTGTGCATGCGCATGGTTTTTTTTTTTTTTTTCTCTGACGGTTTAGTAACTGCTTGCCTGCTGACCAGCATTGTCATTCAGTTGGGGACAATTAGTTTGTTATTTACAAATTCTGAAGGTAAGCACAATTGGAGTGCTGTTTTAATCATCCATTGTCTTAACTGTATTTGAGCAAAGTGAACCATATCCCATATTTCACACTGGTTAGATTTAAAGCTCCTGCAGGATTATGTTTTCTGGAAGTGAAATGTTAATGGTGTACAGTATAAGTTATTCCTAATGGTGTCATTGGAATTTTTCATTGACACAATCCTTACGGCCACACCATGGCCATGGGGTTGACTCAGCCTCTAACAGATATGAGTACCAGGGATATTTCCTGGGGAGTGAAGGTGGCTGGTGTGTGTGGCTAACAACATTACCACCTTCATGTGCCAATTGTCTTGAAATCTGGGAGCCTCAACTTCCTGGAACCCTCAGGGCCTGTCCAGGCCTGTAATGGGTTTGCTTTACCTTTACAGTAAAAGTTAATCCCCTTTGTCTCTTTCACAAGAGTAAGACATACAGCATGTTTGCTGTTCTTTGATGTATATTTAATTTGTTTTGACAGGTTATTGTTTTTTTCACATGACCTATGCACGCTGCATGGCACTAAGAGAGTTAAAAGTTGAGACAGAAAATGTGTATGCATGGGCACATAATGGTGAATTCGTAAGGCCACTTGCTTATCCTAAAAAATGGACAGTAGTTTAAAAGTGCCTCCACATTGGTTCAGTTTCAGTTTGTATTAAGAAGGTAAACTAATGGAAAGGGAAAGTGAAGATAGTGAAGTACTTAAATTTACAGAAGGCTGGATGGCAGAATTTGAGGTCTATACATTAGTGTTCCAGAACATTGTGGGATGTGACACTCAGGCAAGTAGTTTCCAGTGTGTGAAAGGATCATAGTGCCTTTATCCTCAGGATCACGTATTTCTTCACCTGCAGTCATTCAACATGTTCGGAATGACTTGCCCAGTGACTGTGTGTCACATTTCAGAAGCATGAAATGATTTCTTTCTTTCTTTTAACAAGTGGTATTTTGTGAAGATTTTTAAGGCTCTGTACATATTTTAGCCAGTTGTCAGTTAAGCACATATTGTTTTCAAGATACAATGTTTATATGTTAATAAAGCCATGATATACACTCTTCTGTTTAATCTTTTAGTTAACCCAACATATTTTATCACATTACATTGATGTTCTTGGGCTTTTTTAGTGTCTTTCTGTCTGCAGCCTAAGTTCATTGAATTGACATGATCTCATAAGGTTACTTTATTGGTCATTAAAACTTCTTACATCAAGTGGAAGTTTATTTTCTATTTCATTTTCCTTTCCTTCCTGGTTTACTTTATTTTTGGTGGTGGTTTTGGTTCCGTAGTAATTACCTGTTCCCATTCCCTTCCTTTTATGCATTTTTATATGTTTTCATTCTTTTTGCTTGATATGTGTTCCTGTTTCATTCCATGTCTGCAATATCTTATTTCTTATGAATATAAAACGTTAGCCAGTAAATGTAGTTGTGTGCATTCTGCATCTTTAAGACCAATGGAAAAATGATTTTTTTGGTTTTTTCAGGAATATGTGGCCCACCCATTTGCTGTGGCTGTATTCAAGAATACTCTCTATTGGGACGATTGGAAGCAGACTTCAGTGTTTTTAGCAGACAAGGATCATGGAGTAGGGATTGTTAGGATTCAGAGTGGATTGCAGGGTCTCATGGACCTGAAGGTCAGTTTGTTGTGTGACAGTACTGTTAGAAGAATGGTAGTGACACATTTTGAGGTTTGTGTAGATAGTTTTGTGAATAAAGAACACTCCCTGAATTTAATCTGGTGGTAGTGTCATTTTCGTAGCAATTTTGATTCCTGTCATTTCAAAGAATTTGTACATTAGAATATTTTTGGAGAATATATGTCATGTATTTTAGTTTTATGTATTCTGGCCAGTAAATACAATTGTACACTTAGTTTGCTTTGTATTCATTTCCAAGCAGAATATTCAGTGGCTGTTCTTATCAGCAAATCATACTGAAATGTTCAAACTTAACTTTAAACTTTAATTTTATTGCTTGTATTTTCTCCTTGCTAGATGTAATGGTTATGCCAATATGGCATGGATTGCTTGAATTATTAAATTAGGTAGTGGCATTTCTTTCACAGCAGCTGTAATGGTTTTACTGTTTATAATTGAATATTCTCCATTCAGAACCCAATTTTAGTGAAAGACGTTCCCAGTTTGTACTAAATGACAGATGAAGAAAGATGCATACTAAAACGTATGCATTTTCCTAGACACACCTTGTGCTGAAAGCTGTCACATTCCTGCTCACATTGATATGTGGCTTGCATATTGCTTTGGTGTAGAGATGGTATGTTTTTTGGTGGCAGTATGTTGAAAGCATCTGCTGGCTGTCAGTGGACAGTGGCTCGGAACTTTCCACATGGTAGTCACCCAACTCCGAATTAGTTTTGTGATGATTTTACACATCAATTTTGCATAGTTTTAAGACGTAATTATGACGTACTCAGATCTGCATACTTGGCAGAGGAATAACCATAACTTTAGAGTGTGAGACTTGCAGCATTATGTGAGATGACTTTTCCATGAGTTGATATTTTTTCACCTGGAGGTGTGTTAACACCACTGTGAGCCAGGTAACAGAGCCTATTTGTGAACATAGCGTGCTTCATGTGAAAGCCATAACTCAATGGTGCATTGGTATACATTTCTTCTTTTTTTGTTTCGTTGGTGATTAGCACAAATAGAAGTATGGTACAGTAATTTGTGTACTAAAAAAGAAATAGACATGTGGGACTTCCCAGGCATTCAACTAAGAACAGTGTACCTTACTTTGAGTTTTATACTATAAATGATAATTATGGCATAGGGGATGAAATGTTGTTTATGTAAATGATAAATTATATATTTAACAAGATTGATTGTGGTAGATTTACATACTTTATACCGTGGAATCAAAAATTATTATAGCAGTGAGATAAGTTATTGGGAGAAAATGTGTGGTAGCTGATGTTGATACCTTAATTAAGTTTAATCTAGCATGTGTTGGAAAATATTGGGCAGGGAGCTAACAGCTCCTCTCCACAGGCAGTTAGTGTGTTGCTAATAGTACAAGGGGCCTCGGGCTTAGCATTTTAAGAAGTGTGCTTTCAGTCGTTAATATTTATAAACAATTGAGTACTACGCCAGTTGAAGGGCAGTGTGATATAGCAACTAAGCAATGGATGAAGGTTGCTTGTTGTACAAGGGATTAAACTCATTGCATGTGAGATTGTTAATGGTATTTGAAGAGTCACGAACTTGATGTTTATTTAACACATTAGAATATCCAAACCTCAGCGGAAGAGAGTCTAGGTCTACACGAATTGAAGCAGCATAAACCCTGGTTTGATGAATGTTTAGGTTTTTGGGATCAAAGGAAGAGGGCTAAAATGCAGTGGATACAGGATCCAAGCCAAAGCAATGTAGATAATCTGAACAATGTAAGATGTGAAGTTAGCAGACATTTCAGGAACAAAAAGAAGGCATATCTGAGAGCTAAAATTGAGGAAATTGAAACTAACAGTAACATCAAAAAGATTAGGGACATGTACAGGGGCGTCAGTGACTTTAAGAAGGGGTACCAGCCTAGATGTAATATAGTAAAGGATGAGAAAGGTGACCTGGTTGCAGACTCCTACAATATTGTGGCTAGGTGGAGGAACTATTTCTCCCAGCTATTCAATGTGCGTGGGGTTAAGGATGTTGGGCAGGCAGAAATACACACAGCAGAACCACTAGTACCTGAGCCAAGTGCCTCTGAGGTTGAGTTGGCCATTGGCAAACTACAAAGTCACATTGCCAGGTATTGATCAAATACCGGCAGAACTGGTTAAAGTGGGGGGTAGAACAATTTACTTGGAGATTCATAAACTTATTACTTCTGTTTGGAAGAAGGAGAAACTGCGTGAAGAGTGGAAGGAGTCAATTATAGTAACTAATAATAAGAATGGGGATAAAACAGATTGTAATAATTATAGGGACATATCACTTTTGCCAACCACTTACAAAATTTTGTCCAACATCCTGCTCACAAGGTTAAGTCCATATGCGAAGGAAATTATCGGGGATCATCAATGTGGCTTTCGACGCAACAGGTCGACTATTGATTGTATATTCTGCATTCACCAAATACTTGAGAAAAAGTGAGAATACAGTGAGGAAGTTCATCAGCTCTTTATAGACTTTAAGAAAGCTTATGATTCAGTTAGGAGGGAGGTCTTATTTAAGATTCTCATTGAGTTTGGTATCCCTAGGAAACTTGTAAGGTTAGTAAAGATGAGTCTGACTGAAACATATATCAGAGTCCGGGTAGGCAAGAATGTGTGTGACAGTTTCCCTATTAGGAATGCCTTGAAACAGGGAGACGCTCTAACACCACTGCTTTTCAACTTTGCTTTAGAGTATGCCATTAGGAGGGTTCAGGTAAACCAGGATGGCTTGAAACTAAATGGTACACGTCAGCTTCTGGCTTATGCCGATGATGTTAATATACTGG
>Ga0131853_10008955_pt1 | contig 18272 bp, 10 predicted proteins | sample TergutLab28metaG_FD_92764 | JGI IMG/M metagenome (GOLD analysis project Ga0131853, IMG submission 92764) | Labiotermes labralis P1 segment gut microbial communities from Petit-Saut dam, French Guiana - Lab288 P1 (version 2) (version 2) | ecosystem: Host-associated > Arthropoda: Insects >... | reverse complement strand
AGAATATATTTTTCGTCCACATTATATTGGCCTCACCCAAAACACCTCTTTATATATAAATATATATATTATATACATATATTTATTTATTTATTTATACGTATTTGTGACGTTAGGAAATAAAGCCAGTCGCAAGCACATATCTGTCCTCATTTTACCTTTCATTTTCCTTGAATTGTCACATCAGTCAATCAATCAATCAATCACTTAACTGCAGCTGTACACTGAATGTGCACAGGACAAAACAAAATTAAAACTTCGAGAAAATATCTGCATTTGTTGGACGTGTGTAAAGAGTAGCTTCTATTTTGTTTCTTGCTGTTTCTGCTTTCGTTCTGTTTAAATATTATGTATATTTATGTATTTATTTACTGCAGTTGGGTTGTTACCCGGTGGCAGTAGTTATTTTACATGTAAACAAATATGAAATTGGTTACTATTAGATTTAAGTCAGGAGGGTTACATGAAAAGCATGTAGTGGCAACTTGGAATCTTGGGAATGTGCCCTTCATTGGGGGTGAAGGGGCTGAAGGGTAAACTGCCCATTTACCACTATTTGGGGTAAGTTTAAGTACGGTCGGTTCGGCACCTACGTTGCGCCACATGCCGTTGAGCCTTGCACAGCGACAAATTTATATTGTAAAAGGTTTTTGGAATTTACACATTATGATGCAATACAGAAACTTTGCTTTTCGTAAATACTTATCATGGCTCCAAACGTTGCCCCTCAGTTCTTAAAATAGCCACAAATCTTTTCCTACACAAACAATGTGAAATTTTTCTATTTTAACAAATTTTTTGGAAATTTTCCCTCTGTAAATGTGTTAGTGCTGCTACGCAGTGTGTAATTCTAATAGTGTATTTTAATCTTAATCATACTATTTGGTTTAGTGGATGAAGGATATAATCTAGTTGTTCCATGTTCTAAAATATGCAGGTTTCAAATAATTACAAGGACAAAATAGTTTTAAAAATATAGACATATGTTAACTGTATAGCAACAAACATTTTAAAATGCATAGAAGCATGTACACTATATATTGAAATGAAAATTTTGAGAATTGTCGTTTTCACAAAGGTAACAATGGGAATGGCACTGTTAGATTAAGTGATATAAAGGTAATAACACTGTTAGAGTACGTGATACAATGGGAATAGCATTGTTAGAGTACGTGATACAATGCGAACAGCATTGTTAGAGTCCATAGTAAAATGGGAATAGCACTGTTAGTGTAGGTGATAAATTGGGAATAGCACTGTTTGTGTAAGTGGTACAATGGGAATAGCACTGTTAGTGTAGGTGGTAGAATGTGAATAGCATTGTTAGAGTACGTGAAAAATGGGAATAGCACTGTTAGAGTACGTGATAAAATGGGAATAGCACTGTTAGAGTGTGTGGTACAATGGGAATAGCACTGTTAGTGTAGGTAGTATAATGGGAATAGAACTGTTAGCGTACGTGGTACAATGGGAATAGCATTGTTAGAGTACGTGGTACGGTGGGAAAAGCATTGTTAGTGTAGGAGATAAAATGGGAAAAGTACTGTAAGAGTATGTGGTAAAATGGGAATAGCACTGTTAGTGTTCATAATACAATGGGAAAAGCACTGTTACTGTAGGTGGTAGAATTGGAATAGCACTGTTAGTGTACGTGATATAATGAGAAAAACAAATTTAGTGTACGTGGTCAATGGGAATAGCATTGTTAGAGTACGCGGTAAAATGGGAATAGCACTTTTAGTGTTCAAAATACAATGGGAAAAGCACTGTTAGTGTAAGTGATAGAATGGGAATAGCACTGTTAGTGTACGTGATACAATGGGAATAGCACTGTCAGAGTGCTTGGTAAAATGGGAATAGCACTGTTAGTGTTCATAATACAATGGGAATAGCAGTGATAGTGTAGGTGTTAGAATGGGAATAGCACTGTTAGAGTACGTGGTACGGTAGGAAGAGCACTGTTAGTTTCCATAATACAGTGGGAAGAGCACTGTTAATTTAGGTGGTAGAATTGGAATAGCACTGTTAGAGTGCGTGGCACAATGGGAATAGCACTTTTAGTGTAGGTGGTAGAATGGGAAAAGCAATGTTAGAGTACGTGGTAAAATGGGAATAGCAATGTTAGTGTTCATAATACAATGAGAAAAGCACTTTTAGTGTAGGTGGTAGAATGGGAATAGCACTGTTAGTGTACGTGATACAATGGGAATAGCATTGTTAGAGTGCGTGGTAAAAGGGGAATAGCACTGTCAGTGAAGGTGGTAAAGTGTGAATAGCACTGTTAGAGTACGTGGTAAAATGGGAAAAGCACTTTTAGCGTTCATAATACAATGGGAAGAGCACTGTTAGTGTAGGTGGTAGAATGGGAATAACACTTTTCTTGTACGTGGTACAATGGGAATAACACTCTTAGTGTAGGTGATATAATGGGAATAGCATTGTTGGTGTACGTGTTACAATAGGAAAAGCCCTGTTAGTGTACGTGATGCAATGTGAATAACACTGTTAGTGTAAATGTTACAATAGGAATAGCACTGTTAGATTACGTGATAAAATGGGAAAGCATATTTAATGTATGTGATAAAATGGGAATAACACTGTTAGTGTAGGTGATACAATGGGAATAACATTTTTAGTGTACGTGCTAAAATGGAAAAAGCACTGTTAGAGTACGTGGCAAAATGGGAATACCATTGTTAGTCTACGTGTTACAATAGGAATGGTAATGTTAGAGTACGTTATACATTGGGAATAGCACTGTTACAGTACGTGATGCAATGGGAATAGCACATTTAGTGTATGTGATACAATGAGAATAACACTTTTAGTGTACGTGGTAGAATGGGAAGAGCACTGTTAGAGTACGTGATAAACTGGGAAGAGCAATGTAAGGGTTCATAATACAATGGGATTAGCGCTGTTAGTGTAGGTGGTAGAATGGGAATAGCACTGTTAGTGTACGTGATACAGTGGGAAGAGCACTGTTATATTACGTGGTTAAATGGGAATAGCACTGTTAGTGTTCATAATACAATGAGAATAATACTGTTAGTGTAGGTGTTAGAATGGGAATAGCACCGTTTGTGTACGTGGTACAATGGGAATAGCACTCTTAGGGTACTTGGTACGGTGGGAATAGCAATATTAGTATTCATAATACAATGGGAATAGCACTGTTATTTTAGGTGGTAAAATGGGAACAGCACTGTTAGAGTACGTGATAAAATGGGAATAACACTGTTACAGTGCGTGGTACAATGGGTATAGCACTGTTAGAATAGGTGTTAGAATGGGATTAGCACTGCTAGAGTACGAGGTTAAATGTGAAGAGCACCGTTACTGTTCATAATACAATGGGAATGGCACTGTTAGTGTAGGTGTTAGAATGGGAACAGCACTGTTAGAGTACGTGATAAAATGGGAATAACACTGTTACAGTGCGTGGTACAATGGGTATAGCACTGTTAGAATAGGTGTTAGAATGGGGTTAGCACTGCTAGATTACGAGGTTAAATGTGAAGAGCACCGTTACTGTTCACAATACAATGGGAATGGCACTGTTAGTGTACGTGATAGAATGGGAATAACACTGTTACAATACGTGGTTCAAAGGGAAAAGCACTGTAAGTGAAGTTGGTAGAATTGGAATAACACTGTTAGAATACGTGGTAAAATTTGATTAGCACTGTTAGTGTTCATAATACAATGAGAATGGCACTGTTAGTGTATGTGTTAGAATGGGAATGGCACGGTTAGAATGTGTGTTACAATAGGAATAGCACTGTTAGAGTACGTGATTCAATGGGATTAGCACTGTTTGTGTACGTGTTACAATAGGATTAGCACTGTTAGAGTACGTGATACAATGAGAATAGCATTGTTAGTGTACGGTTTACAATAGGAATAGCACTGTTATAATACGTGATACAATGGGAATAGCACATTTAATGTGTGTGATACAATGGGATTTGCACTGTTAGTGTAGGTGATACAATGGGAATTGCACTGTTAGTGTAGGTGATACAATGGGAATAACACTTTTAATGTAGGTGGTTCAACGGGAAAGGCGCTGTTAGTGTACGTGTTACAATTGGAATAGCACTGTTAGCTTAAGTGATACAATGGGAATAGCACTGTCAGTTAAAGTGTTACAATAGGAATAGGACTGTTATATTACGTGATACAATGGGAATAGCACATTAATGTATGTGATACAATGAGAATAACATTGTTTGAGTAGGTGATACAATAGGAATTGCACTGTTAGTGTAGATGATACAATGGGAATAACACTTTTAGTGTACGTGGTAAAATGGGAATAGCGCTGTTAGAGTACGTGATAAATTAGGAATTGCACAGTTAATATTCATAATACAATGGGAATATTACTGTTAATGTAGATGGTAGAATGGGATTAGCACTGTTAGATTGCGTGATAAAATGGGAATAGCACTGTTAGAGTACGTGATACAATGCGAATAGCACTGTTAGTGTGCATAGTACACTGGGAATAGTACTGTTAGTGTAGGTTATACAATGGGATTAGCACTGTTAGTTTACGTGTTACAATAGGAATAGCACTGTTAGTTAGGTTGTGGAGTTGGAATAGCTCTGTTAGAGTGCGTGATAAAATGGTTATAGCACTGTTCGATTGCGTGGTACAATTGGAATAGCACTGTTAGTGTAAGTGTTAGAATGGGAATAGCACTGTTATTGTACGTGATACAATTGGATTAGCCCTTTTAGTTTAGGTGGTAGAATGGGTTTAACACTGTTTGTGTAGTTGATACAATGGGAATAACACTTTTAGTGTAAGTGATAAAATTGGAATAGCACTATTAGTGTTCAAAATACAATTGGAAAAGCACTCTTAGTGTATTTGTTACGGTGGGAATAGCACATTTAGTGTACTTGAATCAATGGGATTAGCACTGTTAGTGTAGTTGGTACAATGGGAATAGCACTGTTATTGTACTTGGTACGGTGGGAATAACATTTAGTATATGTGATATAATGTGAATAGCACTGTTAGTGTTGGTGATAGAATGGGATTAATACTTTTAGTGTACATGTTACAATAAGAATAGCACTGTTAGTGTAGATGACACAGTGGGAAAAGCGCTGTTAGTGTAGGTTATTCAATGGGTGTAGCACTGTTAGTGTACGTGGTACAATCCTTTCTTTAGGCTGGGTACTGAAATTTCAGAGGAATGTGAAATTTTAACCTAAAGAGATCCTTCGCTACCTGACCATTAATGCTGCCAATTTCACGCCAATTAAATACAGATGGATTTCGCCTTCCCCTAAAAATGTTGGTATTTATCAACCCAATTGTAAAGTCGTCAGTTTTCAGGAGACAGTTGCTTTAATCCATAACTCGTATAGTGAAAGCAGTCCATGCATGACTTAAATTAAACATTGCCTGATACTTTTATCAAACTTTTTTTTGGGCTATGATATCTAAAAGTTTTCTAAATAGCATTATATAAAAGGACAGTACCTACGGCACAGGAAACACTTATCTTCGTTATAAATACCTATCAACATTTTGTAAGGAAAAAATTACTCTATTTATCGTTGCAAGGAGCAAATAATTACACACATTTGTCGGGAACACGTATGTATTGCTATAATATTTGGTACATGTAGATACTAATGCTGTCTAAACCATTTACTGTTATTATAACATTCTTATATTAATAACCCACATACTATACAGATTACAAGGATATTAATATAACCCCATCCTCCAAAGAAATATTCCACAAATTCTGAGATCTCACAGTAGTAAATGTAACGGTTTTTGGGAAGAAAGAAATGTGTGCTGATATCAGGTAGGTCGAATAAATGTATCACATAGTAAGCCGTTGTGATTTGTCTGTGGTATTTTTTTTGTGTTTAACATTGGATCTGATTAGAGGAATCAGTAGTCTCCAAACTCCGACATTCATAATATAGTGTGATGAATTAAAGGAACTTTTGACTCTGTGTGTTTATTAAGAACTCTACAATATATTATTTGGTGGATAAACATTATATTTCCACGAAATCATGCCCTTGGCTCCAGATGGCAATGTATGGTCAGTTTATGTGAAATCCGCTGTAATCGCCAGGAACAAATACCTCCGGACTCATTTTATAGGAAATTCTGTAGAAACAAGACGCGATCTGGTAAATTTGGAAAAGGAAACTGTTTCTATTCGTGCCGAGGATCCAACCCAGATTCCTCTCTCATCCTATCCATATCGCATGCAATATGTTGATTGAAATATCCCTTTCACTCAACAACAATAACAAACACTTATAATTAGAGACTAAAATTAATTATTGTTTGGAGGCCAACAAATTAAGAAAATAATCCTTCAGTATGTAGTTTTTGTGACGTATAATATGCACGAAGACTGCATACATAGTTCCAATCGGTTAATGCGGTTTAGGAAGATATTTGTTACAAACACACTGCTTTTACCCTGTAGATGAAATTGTTATGTGTAATAATGAATTCTCATACTGTTGTTTCAATACGGTTCGTAGTATTTTAGAGTGTAAATTTGTACATACGTGCATTCATGGCTTCTTCCTCCTCCTTTTGTCTTTATGACACACTAAGTGATCAATGGAATGTACATTGGTATGTATGTATGTATGTATGTATGTATGTGTGTATGTATATGTATGTGTGTATGTATGTATGTATGTGTGTATGTATATGTATGTATATATGTATGTGTGTATGTATATGTATGTGTGTATGTATGTATGTATGTGTGTATGTATGTATGTATGTATGTATGTATGTATGTATGTGTGTATGTATGTATGTATGTATGTGTGTATGTATATGTATGTATATATGTATGTGTGTATGTATGTGTGTGTGTGTGTATGTATGTATGTGTGTGTGTGTGTGTGTGTATGTGTGTATGTATGTGTGTGTGTGTATGTATGTATGTGTGTGTGTGTATGTATGTGTGTATGTATGTTTGTATGTATGTATGTACGTATGTACGTATGTATGTATGTATGTATGCATGTTTGTTTGTATGTATGTATGTATGTATGTATGTATGTATGTGTGTATGTATGTATGTATGTATGTATGTTTGTACGTATGTATTTATATAGGTTTTTATGTACGTATGTATGTATGTATGTATGTGTGTGTGTATGTATGTATGTTTGTACGTATGTATTTGTATATGTTTTTATGTACGTACGTATGTATGTATGTGTGTGTGTGTGTATGTATGTATGTATGTAAATATGTGTATGTATGTATGTATGTATGTATGTACGTATGTATGTGTGTATGTATGTGTGTATATATGTAATTATGTATGTATGTGTGTATGTATGTATGTGTGTATGTATGTATGTGTGTGTGTATGTATGTAGTATGTGTATGTATCTATGTATTTTAAGTCTCGGAATAATATAAAGACAATGATAGAGCAAAACAAGGAACTCACAAAGACAGGCTGACAGTCCTGCTGTTATCAACCTTCTCTAAAGGAATAAAAGTTCCTCATAAACATCTGAAGACGAAATACTTACGAATACACAGGATATTGACGTACAAAGAATAAAAATATTTTTCTGTAATGTCGCTAACCAAAAACTGTCACGTCAGTAGAATTTGATATATGAAAATTGAAATTTATGTTATCATTCCTCAAGATTAATTATCTTAGCAATTTGAAGGATATGTAATTCCTTGCCAGTTACTCAGAAAAAAGAGAACCTTTTATTCGTTTCGACATTCGCTATAACACTCGTGTTTTAGGTGGGGTCTTCTTAGTAACAAGTGAAAGCATCAAGTGGAAAGCCACCTCCTTTCGGCTTTCAAAAAATTATGAAATTATTAATTAAATATTAAATTTTTGTTTTTCTGCTCAGAACGTTAAGTTTTTCCTTTAGATACTTCGGGGCTCTCAGTGTCAGAAAAGCTTCGGGCCCGCAGCGTTTTGATGGTTTTTATCTGTTATTTCTATTTTTTTCATATGTTTAAAGATACTGTATGATCATTGAGTAAGAAATCAACAGGAAGGTCATCATCATGCTGAAGTCCTTAGTTTTTTTTATTTCGAACATTTCTCCTACCCAGATTTTGGCTAATGACACGACAAATAATTTTCATTATTTTTCCTTAATCTGATGTTTCGCGGACAAAAGAAGAAGTCACTAGGATTTTCTTAGTCTATAGAACTTGTGTAGAGACTACAGGCTATTTACAGCCCTCTATTACATATGAAATGTTTCATTTTGTCCACACTGTTTATGTGGAGTGTAATTATCAAAATAAACACTTATTTATCGAGGCCTCCATAATTTCTATGATTTGCAGAATTTATAAAGAACACAAACATAAAGCATGAGGTTTTCTTCCAAGCATGCCAAATGATTAATGAAGTTCTTTTACGTAATTTAAATTATAAATGAGACAGTAGCTCAATTGTTAAGAAACGTGAACGAATTTCCGTACATTCATATCAGATTTCTGGTTGTAAGTCGGAAGGCCTGCATTCCACGAACTGTAAAAAATTTATGTGCATTTCTTGTTTCTATTACTTTTCCTTCTGTTTCTTCGTTTACTTAATTGTGTTCAACCAAAAATGTGGCATTTTTCCAAATCTCAAGTTGCTACTGCATGCTTATTATGACAGCTATTCCTATTTGTTTTCATCAGACGTTATCCCTTCCGTTTACAAGCCAACACACATCTTTTAAATTCCGTGCGCTTTACCATTAACCACAAAATATAAATTTTATTGTTCTTACAGTTAGCCACTTCTTTCCTCCATTGTGAGGTCTTCTGTTTCATGATTCTGTTATCACGAGGACAAGAAGAAGGAGACTGGAAAATTTGTTACGAATTTTAGCCCTTCTCTCTACTCCAAACAATGTTTCTCTCATGTCATGGATTTCCGAATCGCATAATCTTAGACTATTTCTAACACTCTCTTTCCCTCTCATACCGCAGTCTTTAGAGTCTTAATCCGTTACAGAATAGTCATAACTCTATATAATCATGGCTTCAGTGTTAACTAATAAGGTATACAACTTTTTTACATTCTTGGAGTTTGTTTCTCAGAAATTGCAGTTACTTCGCTAAACATCCTTAGCAGGCACAACCTTAAAGTGCACAAATTGTGTCTTGTCTGGTAGATAATAAACCCGAAATAAAATTTAATATTTTTAAGAGTTCGGACATATAAATACTCACAACAAGAATGTAAATATCAGATATGATATTCTTCTTGTGGTGGTAATAAAGATGGCTGTTTTCTGTGTTATGACGCCGTGTAATTTGCTTGATGTGTACCAGCGTTTTGCAGTAACCTGCTGTCTGGTTTCAAGCTTCAAATGAGGTGCAAAAATCTTCACTCTTTTGAGATTCTGCGCAGTGTGGAAAGGTAGTGTCGTGCCGACGTTTCGGAGTGTATATCAGTACACTCTTGTAGGTCGCATCTTCAAGAGTAAAGCTTCTTGAAGATGGAATGACAGGTTGTTCCGAAACGTCGGTATAAAACTACCACTATATGTGCATAAAATCACAGAAGAATTCATATCTCAACCTGCTACCTCTTCCTTGGAGTCCATACTGCTTCCATCTGAGAAGAAGTCGGACTCAAAATATACGTTATTGATTCGAAATTTATTTGTTATTTACCATAAAAGAAAATACCATAAGAAGAGTCAAGGACAAACCTAGCAAAAATCAATGACGTACAGTAAAAGTAGAGGCACTTCATTCCTCCAAAAATGTATGCCTCACTACTACATTACACTGGCATTTCAGGTGGCAGAAAATTTCATATAAATATTGAGATGAGTGTAGTTAAGCCACTGTTGCGGGGCAGGTGATCTGTCTCCAGCACTGCTCAGCGTCTTATTCGGCAGTGAATTGATTCGCCACACTCATTCCGGCCGGTTCTGTACCTTGCAAAGCTTCTCCAGCTGCTACCCTCATTTGTAACAAAAGGCCACTTTGTAAAGGCAGAAGATGATCTCAAAGAAGACCTTAATATAGGCCTACATAACAGTCACAAAAAACTGGAAGATATGGGTGAGGGACAGAACCACGCCTTGCTCGTAACTGCATGCAGATTGGCCTCTGCGAACTTTCTGTTTACGAAATCCTAGTCAGTGTGTTCCATATATAATGCACACAGTTTCTTTGTAGGAAGGGTATAGGTGCAATACTCTTGACAAAATAAATTCAGGTTTCATTATAAATAGAATTACAACATTTTGGAGTAAAACCAAGACGTATCATCCCATAACAAGATTAACTAATATGATTTGTGATTATTAATTTATTATTTAGTGAAGCTATCCCTAGCGCAATTTAAGTAGCTGCAAATGTTAGGATAATCAGCGAATAATCGATTGGGGATTAGCTAGAAAGCAATGAAGGTGGGGTGATTTGAGACAATACTTCTAAATTTTCTTCGCGTTAGGTAGAAAAAGCATGAAAATTCTCGGTAGTGGTAGTAAGTGCTCCAGGTGAGTAATGAGTATGACATCTTGCGTGCACAAGTGAACCGCCTTGCACAGCCCTTAAGATGTTAAATTCATCTGCACGAAAATGTTAGAAGATTTGAGGTTTAGATTCTGGGTTATGACTTTCTGTTGTCTGTGTGACAGCTTTTCGGCAGAACAGCCTGTCTCCATATCCTGGGTATAATTACAAACCACAATCGTCACGTACGTTCCTAATAGCTGCGAGGTTGCAGAAAGATATAGATAGTCATATGACACAGTTCAAGGAGAATTCCGGAGAAAACCACAAACAGAACCTGCAAAGGGAATTTAATAAAATTGTGTTAACTTATTCTGTATAAAGAGTGACCATACACTTTTATATATTAATTCAACATCAACTTGCATATAGGAATAGAATAAGGAATGTACAAATGTAGGTACAACAAACCGACACCGATTGACAATGTAGCTACAATAGGCAAAAGTCAAAAGGCTAACAGTTTTTCCAGAAGTAAACATAATTTTAAAATGTCGTTAGTTTTATGGTTGATGTGAAATCTCCGTCAGCTGCTTAGTATAACATAAAAAGTTTAGGGTGAATTATATATATATTATATATATATATATATACGCCCCACTAAGGCGGGCTTCCGAATAGGAAGTTTAAAGTTACCTTCTTGTTCAGTAATTATATCGCACAGCACATCAATTAATATCATTGTTATACTTTTGCTTCTAAAATGCAATAGCCTCTCACATGCAGGATATTTGTGTGTGCTAATGTCGCTCATCATATTTGTTAAGTTACATTTCGACTACACAAAATTTCTCTCGGAAGCAGCATTTTACTTTTATATCTTATAATATATTACCTTAATTGAATCGGTGTATTTTCCGACCTGTCAAGTACAAAGAAATTTTATTGCTCCCAACTCGTAATTCACAATGCCCGGCATGATGATATTACTCACGGTAACAAGGCAAAACAGTGTGGAGGCGACGTGATGTCCAGACCTGTTCTGGGACTGACCCAAACTTTACGGAATGGACTGATGTCTCCTTCAGTGTGTTAAGGTGGCCGTGACGTAAAACTGTTTACTCATTTTTGTCTAATATCAACGTTAAGAATGAGTGGATCTGTGCTTCCTCTACATTCTCATGCATGCGTACGGACAGTTTATCTTCATTTTTATCCAAACTATTAATCTACTGAAAAGTTTTCTATATTATGGGAAATTTTGCCCCTGTTTTTTGCAGTGTGAGAATACTCGCACATGGACTGTATTGCATACCTGGACATACTGCTAAATTTAAATTTGTTTAATAATAATAATAATAATTACAAAATATGCACGATGCTGGAAAATCTAACGTACTCTAATTCGAAAAATAATTTCTTTTATAGATAATTTTCCTCAAAAATTCAGCAAAACACTTAACGGGATTTAATTGCGAAAAGTTCTTATTTCATGTGTATTTCACTCAGCAATACTGTAACATTACGGGCGGCTGCGGTTAAATATTTTTCCGAAGAACGCACTGACAAATCTCCGTAAAGCAGAGTTCATATTTATAATTTAAATATTTAATTCTTTCCATTTTTTAAAGAGCTTTCTCGCCTTGTAAGCAAGTCAGACGTTTCATTTCTTGTGTACAATTCACTATTCTAGTGCCGACTACTCAAGTCAGTAATTCTGTAGCCGTCTGCATCCAGATGAATATTAAAATTTTAATCGTCCCTTCTTTCGCGCGCTGCTCACAAAATAAGATTAAGTTCAACAAATCGAGGGGAATAATATGGGGGTCATGCGACAACCACAGACAAACACAAATGTTCATAAAATTTCAGAAAGGAGGCCTAAAAGATAGAAATCACTTCGAATTCGCACGCATAGGTAAGAGGATATAATTAAAATTGACCAAAAATAAATAGGGCGGAAAACATGAAATAAATTCATGTGTTGCACGCTATGGATAACTGAAGGGATGTTGTGAATAAAGGAATATATTTTTGTGTTCAAATTCTGAGATTTCTTGGACAAGCGAAAACACTAATATAATTTTACAACTATAGTCCCAGGAGTCACCTTCCTTCAGGTTTATGAACCGGAATACATGTCAGTACAGAGCCTCTTGGGGTTACATGGAAATGATTTTCCTTCAATATATAAACGATAATATGGATTAACAAAATGTACGTTTTAAGTTAATTACAATGCAAAGTTTTGGACTTGAAGTAATAAAGTACTTTTATACTTTAAAAGTTCAATATATTGCTCTATATTTTGTAGCTTAGGTGTGATGCATAATCACAAAAATTATAGTTTGGTGTTAGATGATTAAAAGACAGGCTATGTACATATAACATAAAACTGAGGCGTTTTCGTGCAACCAAAGCTGCAGTAGGAAAGCATTAAATATTACATATTGTCAGTACGTGTTTGAAGCCCTATTTATGAAGCATGAAATGCACATGTGTCATATTATATTGTCATCTTTATCCTGTCTCTGTGTATTATATTTTTCATGTTATTTCAAAAAAGGTACGATTTTCGGAGGAAAGATATTCGATGTAAAATTTGTGTGTTTTTTTTTTTTATTTTCTCTCTAAGGTTTTTCCGAAACTGTTCTCATTCTAATAAGAACTGAGCACGATATGCTCAAAACTGCATGTAAATAACTCGCTACTCTTATCAGACTTTCATTAAACTTGTATTTTCTCGACATATTTTCGAAAAATATCAAATATAAAATTTTGTGAAAATTACCCCAGTGGGAGCAGGGTTGGTCTATGTGGCCGGACAGCCAGACAGAGGGAAACAGAGGTATGACAAAGTCAAAAGTTGTATTTTGAAATTTCGCGAAGGCGCTTAAAATGTGCAACACAGCCATGTGGAAGTTTTTTGTAATTAGTATTCTTGAAGACAGATGTACATTAATGAGCATACTTTCTATTCGCATAGACAGAGAAACTTCCTAGAAGTACATTACAAAATCATTTTTCAATCTTATGAATGACTGGAGGGTCGCCTTAAGAAAAACATTTTTGTATTAGAGGAAATAAAAATTTAAAAATTATTTTTAGATTTAGTTTTCAATATTCTTATTTCAATCACTCGTAACTGAATTATACACACAAAACTTCAGCCATAAAATGTATATTTCTCTCACAAAAAGTAGCTGAGGTTTTCATACAATTTCCAAAATAAGAAACGATTTTTTCTCTAAACGCTACTAACTGATTGGTCTTTATAGTGTAGACACAAGTTTTTTTTAAGTAGAAATGTGTACAGAATTATTATTTTGATAAGTTGTGTTTAGGAGAAAGTTTAATTTGGTTTATGTTCCTTGCAGGTAATAAAGATCTTCACCCTTTAGACATTAAAATGTGCGCTTTGGTTACTTAACAAAAAATAGTGCGATTACTTTCATGGGGATAATTGAAATTACAACGGAACAAATTTTGTTAATCGTTTCTAATCTTAAGACACTGACCTAAGAGTAAAGTCGTAGCTACACTCCTAATAATTCACTACACTTAGTTGAATGTCTTGCTATTAGCCTGCATGTAATACTGTTTAAAAGGGCTTTAAATGAAACGATATGATCCTTTTCGTTACTGCGGCTAACAAATATAACGACAAAGCAATAAGAGAAATTAAGCACGAGAATTATATACATAAACTTAAAATGAAGTAAATTTGTACCTGCATATATCATAAACACATGCAGAGGGCGTGGATTTATAGCTCCACCCATGCTTAACCTCGATACTACATGCAAGCAAGTGATCAGCTCCAGGTCCAGACTGCAATACCCATGTTGGTAAAGCTCATGGTACCCATTGATGTGAGACAAACGTACAGTATATTTTAGTATATATAAAATTTCATAAATATACAAAATTCTATGTAAGAAAGTCTTATTGAGTTTGATAAGATAAAATAATTTAGTTTATGTATCGATATGTTAACGTGTCTTATCAGTGCATTGGTAGAAATAGGCTTGTACGTATTGTGTACTAGATACACTTCTGATAGTGCTACTGAATGCCACTTAGTCGTGTATATGCAGAAATAGAAAGTCGTATATACAGTTTCGTGATATATCGGGAGATATTTGCAGGGAGAGCTTTTCAGCAGTAACCAGTAGCTGCTCTGTCGGCCTCTAGAGAAATGCCTCGCGGGGTGATGTACTTGGTGTGAACGTACAAAAGCGTAAAGAGACCTAACGAATGTGTTATTGAAGTCTGATTGGCTGTTAGACGTGTGAGCTAGCAACAAAGTTACAAATTTTCACCGTTACAATAGTCCTAATATTGGAAATGAAAAAGGAAGACAAATGTTCCTGCACCGCCTTTGACAAGATAAGCTTACACATTCACCCCCTCAAACTCATGCATTTCGACATCAATAAGTAACGACGTACGTGACGTGGAGGTGGAAACTCCTCGCGTTTTAGGCTATATATATATATATATATCGACTGTGGACAAGGAAAGTAAGTACGAAAAGAAAAATATCTCTCCAAAGTCGAAAGATGGCTACATCACCTTGCACACGATTTGCTTCCAAATCACCCCCTCCCCCACCCAGCCCCAACCATAATTCAACATTAAGCTACGAAGGCGTATAGGGGTCGTGGAGGTGAAAGTCGAACATTCAATGCTGCACATTGTATCTAGATAAGGAAAACTGGTTAGCTTCACGATTCGGCCGCTTTATATCTGCGTCAGGACGCCCTGTTCCCTACAGTACAGACAGCGACACTTTTCGCTGCGTGATGCTAATTATGATTTCCATAGGCAGGCCTTCCTACTGCATTGAGCTCAAAGTAATGTCTGTTGTTGAACATCTGTTTGAAAGCGACACCAACTTCACTCCGTTTGTCATGCGCTTCCTGATTGACGGTTTAACATATTCGATAAATTTCATACGACGTTCCGTTACTGTTGCTGCTCTCTTTCTTCGGGCGACCCTTCTTCTCCGCACTCCGAAACAAGACGAATATTCCTTATGAAAATAAATCTTCTTGCGAATTATCGGCTTGTGAAGTTGTTCCAAATGTTAAACCAGAAGAGACGTATGCATACTGATCACTGTTTGAAAAGACATTATCGGTGTCTGGTGCAGATGCCAGTCCTTCCGTCACCCATATCCGCTACGAAAAGAAAATATGCTGATGTCGACCAGTGTTACGAACAACATGACGCCGAAATATAAATGTACCTTGCGTTTACTCTTCATATCGTTTTAGCGTTACTGAAGCTTTTAGAAGCACAAACTTCATAATAACTTAAAATAGTTCATTGGCTTCTTCACATAAGCGGCGAACGGAATTATTTTCTTCATTTCTCTTTCCATTTTTCTACTCTACTTTCTCCCTAAACACCATTAGTATGAGATACTGCATTGTAGACACATATCCTTGACATGTGTCTACTGAAGACTCCTTAGCCATTAGGATGCATATTGCCACACTTTGAAAAGTTCACAATATGTGGGTTTAAAGTGAATTTTTTATGCAGCACAGCCGTAAAACGAAGGCTCTATTATAGTCGACACAACTTTGTGAGAGGAACGTCCGGTTCTTGGACCATACGTGCGTGATCAAAAGAAAGAGGCATTGTGGTAAACAATCTGTGTCGTAGTATAATAACCATAATGCCCATTCAGTGCTTACTGAGCCATTATTTTAATCATGATTCTACGAAGTGATTAAGAGATGAGGCATATACGTAATTAACTCTCTACTTTCCAATTACCATTTTATACCATGTCGTAACACCTCTAGTGGGCCAAGACTTCCTCATTACCGAGGATTCATGATCACAGTCAGACACTCCACAGTCGGTAGGAATCCTCTGGACGCGTGATCAGCCCCGACACAGGGACCTCTACCTGACAACACACAACATTCACAAGAGACAAACATCCATGCCTCCGGCGGGATTCGAACCCAAAATCCCAGCAAGCGAGCAGCTGCAGACCCACTCCTTAGACCGCACGGCCACTGGGATCGGCTTCCAATCACCTTAGTTGCGAGTAATTGGCCTGACGTGTACCTTGCTTAATATTAGAAGTGCTAAACACGGATTTTGTTCTTACGAAAATTTTCAAAATAACTTACACTTTTAAAGACGAAATTACCCCGGATTCTGTTTAAAGATTAAGAACGTATCTGAGAATAAACACCAATACTTTGGTCGTATAAACCAACATGTTCGTTTCTTTTGGGCAATATTCTGCTTGTTATAAGATCTACATAGAACACAAAAAGGCAGTCTGGTGGCAAAAGGTGAAAATCTGAATCTTAAATACGGTGGTGCCTGTATTAACCAGTGCAGTTTAAAGGTTAACTGAAACTCCTGTTTCTTAAGGCAGTGACTATGAAAATTGTTTCTTTGGGACGTGACTCTGAGTTGTACGGTAATTCATTAGCGCTAATTATTTTCCAAAACAACTGGAATGCGTAGCGCCACATACAAGAAGAAAAAAATTATTGTGATTTGAAGCCTTAAGAATATTTAAATTAACATCAGCTTTCGTTCTTGCTGATCAGAAATAAAGCAATTTTTGTAATGCAGACAAAATTCCCTGAATCAAGATGAGCCGCAGTCCCTACCGCACGCTAAAAGCGGTAAATTGCTATAGGAGCGAACCGGCTGGGTTCAGAGGTCGGGGTTCTTCTGAAACATGTCCTAGACAGGTAGGGGTTGTTTTCGCAATACCTGTATATCAGGTATCCAACCCTCACCTTAACCATTCAATTCGTACGTAAGAAATTACAGTGATGACAGAGGAATGTTTGAACAGAGGTGTTACTGCAGTCTGCTTCGAGGTACAGGCCTTGCAATAAAAGTTTAACTGATCGAATTATCTTGCTTCTTTCTTCAGCGTTACAAGCCTGTCGGAAGGATATGACCAGACCACCTTCATAACTGCGTACATATAAGAGATTTCACCCGAGAGCTAATAAAGTGAGATTTGCTTATTCGGCTTATGAAGATTTATTTCAATAACTAATAAATCGGCAGTTGAATTTACAAGAAAATACTTGACCCCCCCCGGCCCCTTCCTTAGTTAAGATTTCCGCAGACAAATGTCCACTCGCCTGTGACCACACATTACAAAAACTTATATATATATATATATGTATATATATATACACACACATAAAGTTCAATTATTCAGGTATGCTAAAGTTTATTGTTAGGTAAAAATTCCCCGACGTTTCTATAGATAATGTTACCTTCGAAATGTATATAATTATTCACCTAACGATAGAATATACCAGACCAGAAAATTTAATCTTTGGCAACACCGCCTATGCAACCACCTTTGCACAACTGTTGCAATATTGAAAAGTTCTAAAAGAGAGTTTGATAAAATAAAGGGTGCTGCTAAGAGACAGGAAACTAGTTCCCCAAATTTCGTGGCTACAGAACGTGCCGAAGCACAAAATATCTCCCGAATGCTCTAAAAAGGTAACTTGTTTTATGAACTCAATTATTACACCAACCACTGCACATATATAAAATTCATAAAATTTACACTTTAAAACATTAAAAACGCTCCGACATGTTTCGGTCCTAGGACCATCATCAGGGAGCCTTATCGTCCTTGCTAAAGTCACACTATAAAAAGTCACAATTTCGCTGTACCAGTTGGGTGTTGTGGCAGCATGCCGTGTTGTGTAATGTTATGTTGCGAAGAGAGCCCTGCAGGGCACGGCATGCTGCTACAATACCCAACTGGTACAGCGAAATTAATGTGACTTTTTATAGT
>Ga0131853_10008954_pt1 | contig 18272 bp, 9 predicted proteins | sample TergutLab28metaG_FD_92764 | JGI IMG/M metagenome (GOLD analysis project Ga0131853, IMG submission 92764) | Labiotermes labralis P1 segment gut microbial communities from Petit-Saut dam, French Guiana - Lab288 P1 (version 2) (version 2) | ecosystem: Host-associated > Arthropoda: Insects >... | reverse complement strand
TTATTTTTTTGAGATGGAAAAATTTTTTTTTTTTTTTTTTTTTTTTTTTTCCTTTGTTGGGGAATTTCCCCCCCCCCCCCCCCCCAGGCATTTAATGCCAGATTTTCAATTTTGGTTTTTCACACTGGAGTATAGTGTAGTTATATTTCTTCTGTAAACTGGCAGTGAAAGAATTTTATAATTTTAAATGTTTGAATGAAAGTTTTAAGTTTTGCTCATCAAATCAGTCAGTCATCTTCTGAAGGATTAATAGGTTTAGTTTTCTTTGGTATGATGATACAAAGCTTTTGTTGCTGGAGAGTGGCCAATGGTGGTTTTGAAATGCCTAAAAGTAAATAGTCCCTTAAGAGCAAATCTCATAAACTGTTTTGAATGTTTTCCAGTATATTAAGCTATAATTAAGTCTGTACTACATTCAGCAATGTTTCTTCATTTCAGGGGTTACTATCCACGAGGTGGAGGGGAGGTACATATAAGGGTGAAACCTGTGACAGAATTAAAGGCTGTCACTCTTACTGACAGTGGCCATGTTGTACGAATATGGGGATGGGCATTTGTGGCAGGTTCTTTGCCCATTAAGGTAAATGAAGTAAATAAGTAACATTCTCATGGAACAGAACTATCTGAGTTGAAAATATGACATGGTATGCATTGGATAGGAAGTTGTATGAGCACAAGTGCCAGTTTTAGTGTGATGTTGACAGAAGAAATCTCATCTTTGTTTCTTACAGCAGCATTTTATTTCAGCTTTTGTAACAGACAGTTCAGTGTCTAGAGCTGTAGTGTAGTGTGGGAGTGAGTATGGTTATGTAATGAAAATATCTAATTTTGGATCCTTCAAGGAACATGAAATTGCATTTAAAAGGGATTATTGCAAATTTTAAAGAGTCCTTTTTCTTATTTAACAAGGAACTCTAGGCTTGTTGAGCAGAGAACTGTGCTCTTTTGAGTTATTACACAGTGAGTAGTTGTAATTTCTTGAACCCTGGGGACAGGACCGATTGGTTGTCCCAAAATGTCAGTAAGAAATTACCATTACTCACTGCATAATAATCCAGAAGAGCATAGTTCTTTACTTCTTTGTAGTGGAAGCGTGAAATTACCCATAAAATTTATGCTGTTTGCATGTTATAAGTAAGTGGATGTTGTCAAGGGAAAGAGTTTGCTTTGCCTTGTATGCTTGCACTGTCATGATGGTAAAAAATGAATGTATTTCCTTTCCTTCTTTGACTGAGATCCCCACGTAATCTGTGTTCAGATATCTATAAATGTGTAGCTGAGTTCACCAGCCAAACAAAACTGGAGATATCTTCAAAATTAAGTCTTGAGCCGTGGTTATTGCAGCATCATGCAAAGATTTCTGAAAGGGGGAATACAGTGTTAAAGATACCACAAATGCATGTAAAGAAAACAATAGCTGGAATAGGCAGACATGATAAATACATAATTGTTAGGGTAATGAATGTAAAATCAGTGAAGGTCATTGTCTATCAGTAAAACTGTTAAGTCCTGAAGAATAAAGTCTTACAGGAAAATATGAGTTCACTGTGGCATCTTGTTAGAAGGTTGGTGTTTAGGTGCCAGAAGTGGACAGACAGTGCTGTTAGAATAGTTACACATGCTCAGATAGTGGTTATCTTATTTGAGAAGTATTAAGAATTGCAACAGTGGGTTGGCCAATAATTTACACGGATGAGACAACTTGCATGCTCCTCACACATGGTTACATGCCTAGAGTGACAGTCCAGTCTGGTTGTGTTGTTTTCATTTGAACAGTGAGCAAGCTGCAACTTGAAGATGGGTTTATTCCAAATGCTGTATTAATAATAACAGTCACCTTAAAAATCTGGTACTTGTCCTTATAACATGTGATATTGACAAATAGCCCAATCTCCAATTCATTTCAAATTTTCATAACAACTTACAGTGCACTACTGCATGAACTCTTTTGAGCCAAGAACAGGTGTATCAAAAATGCGTGTTCTGCACTAGGCTACTTGCTATTAGTAGCTGTTAGCTAGGATTTCCATCTTACCCCTTTTCCTGTTGCTGCTTCATCCATTCTTCAACCTTATTACCAGGTAGTACCACTGCCAAACTTTGTGCTAAACCTTGAAAGGGAGCCTGTCAAAGGGATGTTTTAACTGCAGGAAAACCACCCCCACACTTTCTATAAACACTACATAACAGCCTGGCAGATGTGCTGTTCATGTGATGTCAGCAACTGGCCTCATGTCGACATGTTTAGTAGTACTTACTCTGTGCATTGCTGTATTCATTTTCTTGTATCTTATGACCAGTAAATGATACAAATATGCAGCAAAATTATGATATTATAACAAAGAATTTGCATTTTGTGTTCTTTGTTATGTGCATTTTACTTTTGTGCAGAATGATTTAAGATTCAAGTGGAGGGCAAGTCCTGTATCATATATTTCAAGGTAGGCTGAACCCCCTTTTGCCCTGAGGTTAAGCCATTCCTGCTGCAATGTAAAGCATACATTAGTGAAAATAAATTAATGTGGAGCTAAATTAACTATATTCAAGGTGACTCCTGTGAATTTATTTTGTAGTAGCTGCAGTATTTACTTGTTCAGCAGTGAAACTGAATGAGTTTTATGTGAAACTGTTTGAGTACTGAAGGGTATAAAATGTGCTGAAGACAGTTTTAAAATGATTGCAGGTAGCGCACCTGATGGCGGATAGTGCTGTTCAGACTCTGAGTAAAACCTTGAAGAATGTAGATATGAAAATTGAAAGGTACAAAGAGCATCCAGGTGTAGCAGTTGGCACTGGTTCAGGAATCAAGTACGTGTACATTTTGAAAACTTTCAGTTGTCCAGCACTACATGGAATGCCATATTTTCTCCACATATATTGACAGACAGATTAATGTTTTGCAGTGATAACTGTCTTGTGGGATATAATACCATTTAGTCTGTTGGATGTACTGCTGTTTCTCAGAAACCTGCTGTCTTTGTAATGGAAGCAGCTGGTTCTTCTGAACCATCTGTACATATCTGTCAGATGACATTGCATCACATGATAGGCAACAGTCGTCTGCATGGGTACCACTATGAGAACCTCACATTTCACCAATTTTTGTGGCTGTCATTGTTTAGTTGATTTTAGGCTTCTCCCATTAAGCAGATGAGATCTGCACTCTTTTGGGATGTTACACAGCATATAATGGTAATTCCTTACCAATGTTTTGGGACAACCTATGAGTCCTATTGTCAAGGGTGAAGAATCCAAGAATTCTTGGATTCTTGACTCTTGAAAATAGGACTGATAGGTTGTCCCAAAATGCCAGTAAGGAATTACCACTATATGCTTAGTAATATCCCAGAAAAGCGGAAACTTAATTGTTTAGTTTGTCTTAGTATGTCACTGTAAAGAACATGTTATTCATGGTTGAGACACTGGACTGATTTTCAATCTGATCAGTGTACTAATTTCTGTGCCTAGAGATTTAAGTTTTTATCTCAGCCTGCTAAAGGTCAAACTTCCCTTTCTACTTATTCTTGGTTTAGAGGCACTTTAAACTATACATTCTGTTTGTTGATCATCAATCTTATTTTCATTCTGTCACTGGAAATGACAGATTCCACTTGGTGTGTGTTTGCACCTTAGAAATTGATTGTGTGCTCCTGTGTAGCAGGCAGAAGCCATAAAAGTACACTGCCTACCTCTGGAGACATTAGACAAACAATGACATTAGACACTAGGGTATAATATTTTATGTAGCATGTCTGTAATATTTATTTGTTTTATATGTACTTACAGCTACTGAATGTATGAACTCATTTTAAATTTATGTGGTAAACCAACAAATGCACATTGGTAAAATAATATATGGTAAGTGTATTGTACCAATGTGCATTTGTTGGTCTACGACATAAATTTAAAACATTCCTTTAACCCTTGAAAGACGAAGTAAAGACTGCTTTATTTAAAGACCCAGTTCGTACCATGCAGTAAACACTTTTAATCTCGGTTATAAAAACCAATCATTTTATGTTGTATGGGGCAGAAGTCGCTGTTTGTTCTGAGATAAATACAAGACACATAAATGAAGTATGTGCAGAGCGTACAATTGTTGAATGTTAAACCTATTGGCGCATCACATAACCAGTAGGCTTTAAAAGGTTAATGCACAGATATGCAACATATTAAATATTAATAGGTTTTTCCATGGTGAATTATGGGATGGTATCGTGACGTTGATTATGGTACATAGTATCCTGTCTCATATGACTTTCTAATCAATGTTGTTGTTACAGTGTCATTTCCCCATTCCCCCATTGCATGACATCGCTTAGTAGGCCAGGGCCTCCTCCTTGCCGAGGCTTCGCCATCACACTCAATTAGACATAGCACACTTGGTAGGGCTCCTCTGGATGAGTGATGAGCCCATCACAGGGACCTCTACCTGACAACACACAACGCTTACTACAGACAGACACCTATGCCACCAGCAGGCTCAAACCCACAGTCCCACCATGCAAGTGGCCACAGATTCATACCTTAGACCGCACAGCCATAGGGATCAGCTACAGTGTCATTATACTACTTGTGAATTGACTCATAGCTCAGCCCCTTAAAACACTTTATTTTTTTCAGTATTTTTGCTGAAACCAGTACAGGTTGCCTCCTGGGTGGCTCTGCTCTAGGCAAACGAGAGCTGAAAGCTGAAGAAGTTGGACGGAAAGCTGCAGATGAGCTGCTACAATCTGTTAATACAAGAGCCTGTGTAGACTCCTATGCTCAAGATCAGGTAACAGTTAAACCCTTTCCCAGGAACGTTACTAAGCATCTTCTTCAGATGCTGTGGGTAGATATATCCAGCTTCAGGATCAGCAGATGCCATTTTTCATGTCCATTTCACATTGTGCAGGCTCATTTGCTTCTTAAGTTTTTAAACCACTTTTTAGTGATGTGGAAGCTGAGATTCCCCTCATCCCCAGACTGTGCACAGTAGCTGTGTAACTGCATGGCCGACTCCATCACCACGGCACCCATTGACTGATAGCATTTTCTTATAATAAAACCAACCAGATGCACTAATTTCTCAAATTTTGCTGTCAGCAAACCTGTATGACATGTACCATGGCTGTGTGTGCAGTGATAAACTCCTGATGATGGAAAGAGGAACTGTCTGAAACATGTAGAGTTTTATTCCAAAAGTGAATTTAAAAAATTAGTGCATCTACTTGGTTTTATTATAAGAATTTATCATGGTGCACAGTCACCTGAACATCATATTTGATAGCATTTTCTGTGCCTCATCTTCCAGCCATACACACGAGACCTTTTTGTTCCTTTCAAAGGTGTGCTTGTGATGCCTTACACAAGAAATATTTTCATTTGATTGAACACTGGCCTCAAGGTTTGTCTTGATCCTTTCTCCATTTTTTACGATGGAATACATGGTTTCTTTGTTTGTGCCATAACGGTGCACAGTGGCAGCAGTTCTTATTCCCGTCCCCTAACTATCCAGCACCTTTACTTTTATAACAGAGTTATTACTTTTGTTTTCGTTTTATCTTCAGTCTCTTCATGAGCACACACATTAACCCTTCCAGACATAATGAAAACATGAGGGCAACAAGTTGTTCTGTAAATTGTGCAAAATACAGTCAAGGTGTAGGTAAGCTGTTGAGTGCGGCACATGCACAGATGTCACCTGTTGTGCAGTCCTGCACAAGTATGACTGTGAATAGGCAAAAGCACAGTACAGAAGCCCACAAACAAGGCAGGCCTGCTCTAGAGTTCTACAAGATATTGTTAATGTGTATGAACACACATGAGTTCACATTCTGAAACACAGTTTTCTTCAAAAGGTGAGAAGTAGCAGCCATGCATTCTCCACTGGATCAGTTTGTATTGGATTGTAGGAAGATACAATATGTAGGCTTTTCTAGAATTCCTGAAAAGTTTGTCACTTTCCATTGTGGACGTACTTGTGTTCATTACATTTCTATAACAAACTTAACAATGAATAGAGTAGGAATTTATAATTTGTGGTTTGTAATGAAAGCACATCTGCATGAGTAACGTCATACTATGGGGAACAAGAAGATGTTGGATGTGTATCAAGTAAACCAGAAGAAGGTATGGGTAGATTGAAATGCGATTATATAGTAACAAAAAAAAAACCTTATCATAACCATATACCAAAAAAAAGTACCTTTTCTTGGCATTCTGAGAAACAAGATGGAGGCACATATGTGGAGTCTGAGGCAATTAGAAAGTTCATTCGCCCCCATTTTAAGTTTCTTGTATGTTGCAAAAGACAGGGTTTGTAACAGCCTTCTCAATGGTGTGTCATGCACAATTAATGGATGTCTTTCTCATAACCCACAAATCATAACTGACCACAGTCTGAATGTTTTTATCTTGTATCACATGGTGCTGGCCAGTGTAGCAGTGGTCTTGTCAAAATAAATGTGGTTACAATCAGTGCACAGTTTCTTGCTATTCCAACGCAAAATCCCAGAGTACCTACAGGAACATTTCTGACAAAGTTATTGTTATTACAATTAACCCTTTGGCCCTGAAAGTCATATAAATATTTCTCCTTTCATGCGGCCCTCGTTTAAATTCCAGACTTCTGTAGATCACTACAGTTAATTAATTCCAATGCCAAATGGTTGATCATATACCAAAATAGTCACTTATGGTACACCTGATGCATTACTGTCAAGGTGTCCAGAACTTGTTGACTGTGAAGGACACATGAAGAAAAAATAAGTAAAATGCATATTGAAGATGTGGTTATGAAAAGTGTGGGCACAACTGTAGGATACGATTTCATTAAGGCAACACATTTGAATAGTGTGCAACCTTGGTGCCTGTAATAAAGAACATAGTAGTCCTACTTATATATTCAGTGAACTGCGGCAGAGCCCACTGACAGTTACGTTTATTGTTTTAAATCTAACTTGAAACACAGCATTAATAACTGTTCTGTGTATATGTAATGAGATGCAGAATGTACTTTTAATAGAAGGTAAATCATGGATATTCAACCATGGTTTAGTCTGTAAAATTAAAGTGGTGTACGAAGTATTCCACACATCTGCTTTACTAAAATTATAAGTCACCTTTCTCAAGATTTAAATCACCCTATTATTAGACATTATGTAGCCTGAGCAATCCGGGCAGGCTTTGGGTCCCACCCAGCCTTGGCGTCAGTAGGTACTGGATCACTTTCCCTGTGAATAAAGCAGCTGGGGCATGAAACTTGACCACTCACTACAGTCCAGTGCCAAGGTTAAGAATGAGTGCAGATGCACCTTCACCCCCTCATACACCTTCATGACATGCACAGGGAATGCTTTTCCTTCTGCCTATATGTAATCTGGACAATTGAAAGCATTCATAAATAAACTGAGAATAATTGTATACAAATCATTGAGGGTATTTAGTTTATGAGGATGAATTCACTGTGGTACTTTACACCAGTCCTTACAATCATGTCTTTTAATGCTTTTCTCCATATAAAAGATAATTGTCATATCTTAATATTTTAGTGAGTATGTAGCTTATGAAGCTGGGTGTTATTAGGTCCTGTGTAATTAGGTGAGAAATATTAAAACTGTTTGTATCCTTGTAACTTTTTACCCTGAATTATGTGATCAAATGTTTTATTCACAGCAGTTTAGTGGGTTGACTTAACCTCTTAACCCTTAGTCACCGAACGACATATGCATATGTCGCGCAGTGAGCCCTTCAAATAGCCGAACGGCCACCAAAGTGGCCGGGGGGGGGGATTTAATTCCGGCATCAAAATGTTAAACAGGTGAGCAGGACAGCAATGTCTCATTAAACATACATGTTTTTCATACCAACAGGAAAATACTGTCCTGCAGTGGACATTTTAATTGACTAGTGCTCAGGCCCCAATAGAAACCAGACTTTAAAAGGTCATACACTAAAAGTTAATTGTGACTGATGAAACTGGCCAGCCTATGTGTACTTTCACTGAAATATTATCAGTCTGCTGACAGTGGAAGCAGAAGGCATGTTCAGATTGTTTTTATGTTGTCTTTACATTGGTATCCAACTATGGGCAGAGCCAGACCAAGGGTAGACCAGCTGGGCAGCTGCCCGGGGCTGCAACATGTATGGGGCTGTAAGACATAACTGGGGTAATCAGAAATAAGGTACTAGTAAACCCAGGTTTCCACACATGAAAATTTTTCTCCAAAAATTATGAACAGTTTGGGCATGCACCCTCAAAAAAGGCTTACCAGCTGTGTTCTGCTCTGAAAAGGTCAAAGAATATCAGTTTGAAAGGGCAGCAAATTATTAACCTGCCCAGGGAACCCACATGTCATGGGCCAACCCAGCTTGTGAGGCATTCATCTGTACCTGTCATGGGATATTACAGTGGTTGAAGGCTTAATGTATGCTCTGAAATCTATGGTTCAGGATTGTTATTTCTCACATGCATGAAATTTTATCTTTGACACTGAATTTTGAGATCTTACCACCAGTTTCAGAAGTGTTGTACACCACCTGGCAACTTCACAGCTTATATTATTTTGCTCTTAGTATCGTATTGATTGTATTTTTTCAGATGATCTTGCTCATGGCTGTTGCACATGGGAAGTCTCGTGTAAAATGTGGACCAGTAACTTTACATACACAGACAGCTATTCACATAGCACATCAGTTGACAGAGGTGAGAATAATCACACGTCTTTAGTGCAGGCCGTAATTTCTTATGTTTCAGAAACTGTTGGGAAACCTTATCACATCTGATTGTTAGCATAATTTATTAATATACACACGTGTACATCTTGCTGCCTCCACACACCAAACAGCCATTTACAGCAGTACACACTGCAGTTTGTGTGTGTTAAACTGACATAAAACATGATTTGTTTGGTAGATATTGTTCTGATTTTCAGTTATTATAATGCATTATGCCTGTAATCTTCAAGATAGTGATATATTAAGTTCAGATAGCCTGTTTTTTTAAAGTCATGATGCTCAGAAAGGTGAAGAGACTTTTGTCCTCTTGAAATTACCTTTTGTGTGTTTCCTTCATCTCATTAAAATACATATGTTTGTGTTTCATCATATAGCCTGAAATGTCAGCTTTCTGTAGGGCTATCAGCTACTGGCATCTGTTAGGATTTACATGAACCTGAATCCTTTCATTTTGTTGTAGTGTGAAAGTGTGAATTTCCTCTTCTAGCCATTTTGAGAGCCTTGTTTGTTGCTGTACTGAAACCAAAGATTAAAGATGTGCTCTGTATTGATGTAAGTTTTTTGTCAGCATTATGTTTACTGCCATAAACAGAATGGGGAACATCTGAGAGGGTACTATTAAACGTACCCAATATTCCCGACCCTTATGTATGGTAATCACAGCTGGTAAAGCCATGAGCAAGGATTGTAGTCTTAGATTTTAGATGCAATATGTATCCTCATTCCATGCCTGTTTGTCTTTTTGTTAATTATATGCCTGAACCTGATTTTTTTATTCTCAGTCATTCCTTGTCCCAAGTTCTAGTTACCACACACACACACACACACATATGCATGTGCAAGTGTGTGTGTGACTGTGTGTTTGTTTGATCAATGTGTTCTTATTCTTTGACTGTACATAGCCAAGGATGAACTGTATTTGTATAAAATGAATATATTGATACTGTTGTCTTATGTGTTACAGGCTAAATTCACTGTGATAAATGATGGGCCAGATTCCAACATTATTGAGTGTGAGGGTATTGGTCTTAAAAATAGTGCCTAAATCCAAGGCCTATGAAGTGCGTCCTTAGAATTACAGTTCTGTGGTGATGACAGAAATTCATGTGTTGTGTATTGTGAAATTCAGGAGATGGTGGAGCAAAAAAAGAAACAGGGACGAAGTGCTGACTTTTGATTAACTTGGTAAGTTTCGTTTTTTAAATCATTTTGATTGCTATCATTTCTTGTCTTCAGCCATATCTGAAGGAGTGAGACTTTTTTATTTTTACATTATTAATATACATAATTCAGTTTGGCATACTAATTAATTGTGATTGCTAACCATCATGAATTTTATGAACCCTGGCAGTAGTAAAGTTTCTGCAGTTCCTATTTACTGCATTGGCTAGAGCAGGTAGGAAGGCTGACTTCATTTTATTTATTCTATAACCAAAAACTTCAGAAGTTATTCCATCTCAGAATCATTATGCACAATCTAAGGTAGCAAAACATGCTGGCCATATCAAATCTAAATCCAAAGAAAACTAACTGTACAGTCTCCAAGGGTGTCTGGGAACATGGTTGACAACACAGTAACTGCTGTTCACATTTGCAGTATTATTCCATGCTCATTCGCTCAAGGTAGTTTGATGGTTCTTGTGCTTGTGGGTATTTTTATCCCAGTGTTGCATGCTGTGTGCAGCCAAGTTACGCACTCTTCATGTACACTGACTGGGCAACATGTTGTTTGTAGACTTTGTTCATAAAATAGTATTCTGAACAGTACACAATATTTTGGACACTGACTGTGTTCTTGTCCTCAAGTAAAAAGCTGAGGATGCATCTAATGCAGCTAATTCTCACTCACTGAATCACTGATGCACTGAATTATGGTCCACTCTTTTTGATGGACTCACATGAGGTTCATCCCCATCTTGTCACCTGCCAATGGCTAAGTTCAATGATTGAGCCAGTAGTGCTGTCATTGAGATTAGCTGTTGTGAATAGACCCGTGTGCATAGGTGCCTTGGGGCCCTTCCACCAGAAAATAGACGAGATCCGGAATCTAGCACACTGTTCTGTTTCTAGTGCTAGATGATGGACAGAGTCCAGGAAACCAATAGTATCACTTACTGAATTCAATAGTGACACAGTCCAAAAATTGCCATTTGGAGTTAATACTACGACTGATCTGAAAAATGTTAACAGCTACATCCAACAGCACTGGCACACTTTGTATTTGAAACTTGCCTCTGGATGCCATTATTGTTGGATGTAGTTTTTATATTTTGAGCTCATTTGTAGTATTAACTCCAAATGGGCAATTTGTTTATTGTGCCACTGTTGTATTCAGTGAGTGATATGTATTATAATACACCATTCTCAGAGGCCTATAGAACATTCCTATACTTACATTTCGTAACCAGACCACTTTTATTTAGATCCACATCTTTTGGAAAGTAAAGTTGTGACACTGCGTGGGTAGTTACTGACATTTCATAGCATCGTAATGTCCTCACCTTCAGGCTCGAGCATACCAGAGAATAATTATTCTTCATAGTTCTTCTTGGACTGATTGATACTGAAAGTGAAGGCATTATGATCCTTCAGAATGGTGAGAACCACTCATGCAATAACACACTATCAATCTGCAGACTTGAAATTTCAGCAGTGCTGCTGTGAGCGCCTTAGATGTTTCATTTTATAAATATGTGTACTCAGAAAGGTTCTTTTAGAATTCTGATCACTTCATGTTATATGTCTGTTGTTTTGGTTTGTTCTTTTGGTTGTAATGTGATTTGCTTTAGAGGTATTTTTTGGCATAAAATTTTACCTTAAGTGTGTATTTGAATTCTTCATTCATCCATCCATACTATGACTTGAGAGAGTTTGGTGGCACTTAGATGACATATTTTTAAATCAAGGTGAAATAGCATGATGCTGTCTATTGACACTGAAAGTCAGCAATTCCATTCTTGATATATTTTATGAATAAAAAATGTGCATGGCATTTACATTAAAGTATAAAATTATAAACTGTGTGGTGCATTTCTGAAATGAGAAGCAAAAAGTATATATTTTTGGTTTACTTAATCTTAGACATGTGGATTTTTCAAAAATATGTAGGCCTATTTTGTTACAGAAAGTTAGGGGTTATTCTTAATTTTGCTGCTTTCATATTTGTTTTTGTATGAAGTACACATATTATTTTCAGAAGTTTGTAGTACTAATTTCATTTGCGGTATTGACTAAGGGTTATGAAGACTGAGATTCATGTAATTTGTGTATAAAACTTTGTTTCCTACCACACACACACACACACCACAGTTTCTCAGCATTGTAAAGACTATCCAGTAAATGCTGTACATGGAAGTAATTACTCTTTATTCTTGAGAAGAACAATGTGAAACATATAAACAGACTGTTTTGGTAAAATGCAGTTTCATAGTGTTACAGCAGCGAACGCGCATAAGTGTGGGCTTTAAATGCTGAAGATGCTGAAATCAAGAGTTTGTGATGAGTGGACACATAGTGTAGAAGCTTTTTAACAAGAATGTCACTTAGAATTTTGGTGGGGAAACCTCTCTGAAATTAGCCAGATGGAAGATTTTGAAGGAGGATTGAGAATAGTATTATAACAGATGTGAAGCATGAGATTATGAGGATGTGGAGTGGAATGAACTATCTCAGCATCAAACAGGCTTTGTTACTAATGGTGCTGACCCTTTGTATTCTGTCACCAGGAGGTTAGTGAATGTGCTTCATTGAACATGTTCAGGTGCAGTTTCATGTAGAAAGTGCCTTCCTTGTGTTTCATTCTTAATGCAAATTTAAGGAACTTGTTCTGTTGGAAGTCATATTTCACATTTATTTGTACTAATATTTGGTCATGTTCCATAAAAGGTTACGGCATTATGGACATGCAATGCATAAGAGAACATGAGGGTGATTGTGAACAACTCAAAGGGAAACCAAAAATACAATGAAAGAATAAAGTCATATGGAGATGAAAGAAGAGAGTGTGAAGGAAGGTGATTGGAATGATTGATATTTATTTAAATACAAAAACTGGAAAAAAATGAAAGTGACAAAACTGCAATAACAGGAAGAATCACTGAGTAACAGCTGGAGTTTCATTGTCATGTCTTGTAATGGAATTGTCAAATTGTCTCAGTCTGAAAGAAAAGCTTTTTGTGGCTACCAGTTCAGGCCTTACAGTATCATCTGTCACTTTACATTCATGGTTGGAAAGTTTGTTATTGTGAGAATTTTCGTTACTTTGTTTCAATTTCCATTGTCTCCTATTAATGGCACTGTAATCACGCCTTGGGTGTTTTCTGAGTGGAGCTGTCTCTTCAGTATGAACAACTTTTGTAGTTACACTTTTCTGCTGTCTGTATTAGTTTCTGTGATACTAAGCAGTTTATTGTGTTGCTCAACAGTGATGAACATTACTGTCGTTTTCAGTAAAACTTGGGTTGTGCGACTTTTGAATAATTCTATCATAGTGATGATCGTTAGGGTTTCCCCTGTGCACTGGCTATGTACAACACACAAATATGCTTGATCTGGGTATCTCCTAAGTGATAAATTCATACTACTTACAACAGTGGGTTTTTTGTATGTTCTAGCCACAGTGTTAGCTTTGTTTTCTCCTGAGACTGATGTACTGTGTGTCTAATTTTCAAAATAGTTTGGGTTTTCCCCAGGTTACTGTTTCCTTTGGCACAGAAAATGCACCACCTCAAGGTTTCCTGTATCCTAGCACAGACATTTGTTTTTCTGCCACACATAACATGCACTGTGTGTGTATATTCACCACAAGATGGGTTGTTACCATTTTCTAACAATGGCAAACAGTAGTGCTAATTTTTGGTTTTCTCTGAGCAGTGCACCCTGTACATGGTTTTGAAATAGAAAGCTCTGTAATTTTTCCTGATATTTTCTCTCCACAAAGAATGTCTTTTGTGTTCTTTGCTCTTCTAAGATGTTACATGGTGTTAATTGGTAGTTACTGACATTTCAGGACAGCCTGTTGTTCTCATTTGCAAGGAACAAGCATTCCAAGAAGAAACTACTTATCAATCAGCACAGCGTAACATCCAAGAAGAGCAAAGACAACTTTTACACCATGGCAGAAACCTGAAATCAAACATTTTTTGTGTTTACAATTTTTTTATGCAGCTTACCACATCAAGAAACGGGGGGTTGCACAGACAGATGGATGAATGGACGGACATGACAAACTGTTTTTTTTTTTAACGTTTTGCTGGCCGTGCATCTAGGTATAATTATCTCAGTAATTAACCAACTTGATGCAAAAAATTTTGTTTTACAATAAGTTTATTTCATGCCTCTACATGTTTCGAGCACATGTGCTCATCATCAGGAGGTCAAAATTGCATTACACAGCCTCTGGTATCATCACACCTATAGGCGGCCGTCCCGTACACACAACCCGTGCACGGGACGGCCGCCTATAGGTGTGATGATACCAGAGGCTGTGTAATGCAATTTTGACCTCCTGATGATGAGCACATGTGCTCGAAACATGTAGAGGCATGAAGTAAACTTATTTTAAAACAAAAATTTTTTGCATCAAGTTGGTTAATTACTGAGATACATATACTGTATATTGTTTAGAGCTCTTGTCATTCTTTCTGATGTATGAAGGACATCATTATCAGTATGGATTCTAACAAAGTAAGATATGTAATGATTTAATAGAAACAACTAAAAATTTTGTAATAACACCAACTGAAACTTTTATAGGAAAGTGGACTAAAGGAGATAATGTGATGGGTAGGAATTGGCTGTTGACACAGGTAATCTAGGAAACTGGAATGTGAACACTTATTTACCTCTGGGATGTGTGACGTAATATAGTGTGCAACTTTTTGACAAGCTGTTGTGAATAAGGAGTGTAATGATTCTACAATGTAAGTATGCTGAGAAGTGAAGCATTTATGTGTTTATGTATTACAGGATTTCAGTGTCAGTTGTTGTATAGTTGAGTGGATGCTTCATTGCTGTTTTTGCTTTTGGGGATGGATCTGTATGCATACAGTCTGATAAAGTGCTTGAAATTATGTGTATTGTTGAAATCACCAGTTAAAATAATAAAAAAGAAAACCTGTAGAGTACTAGCACTTGGTTGTATTTGTCAAGCAATTGTTGAAGGAACATTTTATCACAGGAAAACAAGGAAAAGGACAAAGATTTTTCAGCATCCAACTGATATTACTGCATTTGAATTAACAAAGCATTATATCAGATAAGTTAACCTGCCTGTACAAATAAATGAGTGTCAAACTTGGTCTGTGACATTGACAGGAGAGCAACGAGCATGGTTGAGTGTGTTTAAGAATAGGGTGCTGAGGAGGATATTTGGGGTGAGAAGGATGAGGTAATGGGGGGATGGAGAAAATTGAATAATGAGGAGCTGCATGATCTGTAATCCTCACTAAATATTGTTCATTATAATCATATTGAGATGGGCAGGGCATGTAGCACATATGGGTTAGAGGAGAGATACATATGGGGTTTTGGTGGCAACCTGAGGGAAAGAGGCCACTTGGGAGACCTAGGCTTACATGGGAGAATAATATTAAAATGGTTCTTCAAGAGATTACTGGGGGGAGAGGGGGGGGGGGGGTCTTGGACTCGATTGTTATGACTGGACAGGCACACATGGTGGGATTGTTTAAAGGCAGTAACGAAAATTCAGGTCGCAAGAATTGCAGGGAATTTTGTGACTAGCTGAGGAACTGTTAGCTTCTCAAGAAAGACTCTGCTCAATGGAGTTAGAATACATAAATGATCAGTCATTTTACAATTTAAGTTAGCATCACTTGGTGTTGTGGTGCATTGTTGACAGGTCATTTTGATGCCTTAATGTTAATTGTTGACATTAAAAGTCTGAGATCACAGTCCCTGAAGTGTATCTGAACACATGTGTCTAAGTGTGCTGCATTGTGATGTTCTGTAGAACACCTGGTCTGGCTGTAAAGATGAACTAAGGCACCATATGTTGTTTCGCTTATCAGCAGTTATTTAATCTTCTCTCATTGCGTAATACAATGGTAAATCTTCATCATTTATTGTGTCAACTTTCAACAGAGAAAGTCTTGTTACCCAGGTACAGTTTCTGCCATTCTAAACCCAGTTACATATACTGTATCTGTTTTCAGTTCAGTTTTATTCAGACTATCCCCAAAACTCTTGTATTATATGTTATTGTAAAGTTTGTATTGTGGCACCTCATTTACATAATAATTTAAAAGAGAGTAGATTTGTGTGTACCTATATTGAGGACATTATGGCCAAAATAAATTAAATATACAGACGAGTTTATTCCACTTTATTGCACTTGTATATATATCTATGTAAAAGAGGTATGTAGATATGTGCAAGCGTTGGCGTAACATGGTCCGGGCTGGGAGCAAAGTCGACCATGCCTGTGTTTCCGTACAATGCAGGTTTTTCATTTTTGTCCGTCTTTTCACCACCCAGTCATTCAGAAAATATTACTGTTTCTTATTTGCCTGTCTTCAGCTCAGTAGCCAAGCAAATTACTGGGTATAAAAATACTGGAGGGGCATTGGCCCCACACATTCGCACCCCACCCACTTTACACCTGTGTATGCTACTGCAATAAGTAGGAATAAACTCTTGTGTGTGTATTTCCATTTGTTCAGAAGATGTATAATATTAAGTTGAAGAAATGAAATATTGATTTTAATCCTCTCCATGCTGATTTTTTTTTTTCTGCAGAACGACATAATTTTGTGTTTGTGTGCGTGCATGCATGCATGTGTGTGTATGTGTTTGTATGTATATCCACATGTCCTAGAATGGCGCTGTAGATGTTAAGATTGAACTGTTTAAATATGGCAGTACAGGTTTCTAGTTGCTAGTAATGCTTAGCTGTAGAGATGTAAAGTATACTGAACAATTACTGAAAGGTAATTCTTTTTCCCTGCGCGGACTGTGTTAATATTAAGCAGTCTGAGTTGGAGGACGCGTTACTTCTTGCAACATACGTTAGTAAATGATCAGTGTCCCTGTAAAGTCCAGGAAGAAGTTACATTCGGACACCGTGTAAATATAAGGAGCATTGATGCAACACCGACAAACACGTCCCGACCTCTTGAGATCAGACGAGAAAGTGAGAGGAGTTAACACATACATAAAGAGAAAGTACAGCGACTCATCATGCTCCGTTCACTGTTTTTGTTTGCCCATGTTATTTATTACACTTTCAGTACTGTTTAGAGCGCTGCGGATTACTGAAAAGATGGTTGAATGACAGCTACCTGAAAGGTTTTTAGGGCATTTTGAGACGCGTTGCAACGCAAAATGGCCCTTAACGTCTCGATGTGAAAGTTTTAAGTTGAGAGGCGATGCGACGTTGAGTGACTCGATCCAACGGGATCTTCTTACACTCTTCTGTAAGTCGAAAGATATATTCGTCACTTCGGCCTTCAGAGTAGCATTCGTTTTAGTAAAACGTAAAGGACTACAGTGAAGACGTGATTGCTTAATTAACTGTAGTAATATCATCTGTTGTCATGTAAGGTAGTTGAGAAGAATGTGGTTAGAAGCAGGACCGTCCCTGAGAAGGCCGGTAGTTCCTCAGTTGGTCAATAAATTCGCCGTCATTTAAGGAACATGCTCTCTCCGTAGGATCCCGCACTCGTCCTGAGCCGGACAAATCCATTTCACATTCTGATATCCCTTTTATTTAGAATCCACTGTAATTTTAGATTTTAAGCGTTCGCGGCTGTATAACCGAGGTCTTTCGATGTTCTTGGATGCTGCGTAGCATTCAAGAAGGTCGAAGACTTTATCCAGTTTAATGTTAACCTGTTCTGACTGTCGGTATTTTTCTGAAGGGGATGAGGAAACACTAAACTACCGAGCTGTCTCCCGGCTTACATTCTAACCGAAGTGCCCCCGATTCTTATATGTGTGAACTTTTAACGGAGTATTGTCAACTACGTGACACGAGATTTTATCGCGTGCGCTTCTGCAGTTTTATCTCCCCACGTTAATAGTAATCATTCACCGCCTTGTGCGCATATTTGATATGTTTACAGTAGACTTCATTTTCACTTCCGTGTTCGTTCATTACCACTTGTTTACATTCATTTCACGCATTACTTATAATGAAGTCATAATCGATAGTTCGTTTGTTTGCATCTGTGTATATTCTACTTCCGAAACTACTGGATAATATATTTCGATTCGATTTTCAAGTGGGCTAGTGTCTATTTGATCGATGCGGCCCAACGTTAGGTGTAATAAAATGGTGTTAGTAAAGAAACCATCACTGAGGAACCAAGCATTCTTTGCACAGTTCTGAGTTTCCAACCGTAGCACACATACGTCTAACTGTTAAGTAAACAAGACTGGAAAGTATGTTCTCCATAATGTGGTACACGAATTTACCAGTGGCGTTCTTCGAATTTCATGGAGTGTACTAAAAAATGAGACCAAAGAAACGAAAATTAGTAAAAGTCGGCCACGCAGAGTTTAAGTAGAATCTATAGATTGGGGGGGGGGGGGGG